>ENA-OROP01001884-OROP01001884.1-human-gut-metagenome-genome-assembly--contig:-NODE-1884-length-17310-cov-2.511446_pt1 | contig 17310 bp, 17 predicted proteins | sample MGYA00242132_ERZ509056 | MGnify/ENA primary metagenome ERZ509056 (study PRJEB26280, sample SAMEA2338768) | human gut metagenome | biome: human gut; feature: human-associated habitat; material: faeces...
TTATTACAATATGGATTTAAAGGAGGTAAAAGTTTAGAAATTCCAAATTGTCATAATATTGAATTGATAAACTATATTAAATCTGTTTTTTGATATTACAACGAATATTATAAACAATATAAATAACTTGCTATGAAAGGTGATGCTCAACCATTAATCAAATTCTTTGATGGATCAGATAAAAGATTCATAATACCTCTATATCAAAGAAATTATGATTGGAAAGAAGAAAACTGCGAACAACTATTTAGTGATTTGCTAAATCTGCATGAGCGTAACAGAAAAAGCCATTTTTTTTGGAAGCATTGTATCTAGTATTCAACCTGGGACTGAAGATAGGTATATTATTGATGGACAACAACGTATTACTACTGTTTCGTTGTTGCTGATTGCTATGGTCAATGCAAAAAAAGAGGGATTGATAGAGGCAGTAGATTCCAAATTGGTTGAAAAAATATTCAAGCGATACCTTGTGGATGAGTATCAAGAAGACGAACGCAAGGTAAAACTCAAACCGATCAAAAAGGATATGGAAGCATTCGATGCTTTGTTATATAAATCCAGAGAACAATACATTAAAGAATCTAATGTTACGCGAAATTATGACTTTTTCTATGATAAGGTCATACGTTCCGGACTTACAATTGACGAGTTGTTTGAAACAATTAAGAAATTGGAAGTCATAAATATTCGTCTAGATGTAGCAGACGATCCTCAATTGATTTTTGAAAGTCTTAACTCAACAGGTCTTGACTTAAGTGAGGCTGATAAGATACGCAACTACTTATTAATGTCTCTTTCCCCAACAGAACAAGATTACCTCTATAACCGTTTTTGGAACCCTATAGAAGTGTTTACAAAGTATGATCCTTCTTCATTTGTGCGCGATTATCTCACTATGAAGCAAGGTAAAATAGGTCGCATAGATAAAATTTACTTTATATTTAAGGAATATGCCGAAGGGAACAATATGACAAGAGCTGGTTTGCTTGAGGATATGCACCATTATGCTGAAATATATAGTCAAATAGATAATGCAAAAGCTGGAACCGATAAATTGAATCAAAAGTTGAGTCAATTACGAAGGCTTGATTCAACAATTGCATATCCTTTCTTTATGGCATTTTTTGATTATGCCTCAAAAAACGACTTGCCTGAAAATGAAATTTGCAAGGTCATAGATGTGATTGAATCCTATTGGGCACGCCGTATAATATGCAACCTTCCATCAAATGCCCTAAACAAAGTATTTGCTACTTTACATAGAGACGTATTAAACCACATAGATAAAGTTGTAAGTGGCAACAAACCTGCTTATATTGATGTCTTGATATACATCTTACTCAAAAAGGGACGTTCGTCGATATTCCCCAGTGATGAAGATGTTAAAACGGACTTTGCCACACGTCAAGTGTACAAGATCCCGGTAAATGCACGAATGTTTATATTGGAACGTTTGGAAAACAGGGATAACAACGAACGTCATGATGTTATAAAAGGACTTTCGGAGAAAAAAATTTCCATTGAGCACATAATGCCTCAGACGCTGTCGGATAAATGGAAAAAAGATTTAGGCCCAGAATGGGAACGTATACATCAGACATATCTCCACACTATGGCCAATCTTACACTAACAGCATATAACTCACAATACAGTAACCTTACATTCCTTGAGAAGAGAGATATGGAAAAAGGGTTTAAAGAGAGTGCTTTTAGATTAAACAATTATGTTAAATCTTGTGATAAATGGACTGAGGATGAACTGAATGAAAGGCAAAAAGAACTATTGGGCGTTTTTATGAGATTATGGCCGATGCCGTTAACCACATTCAAGCCTACTAAACAAGAGGCAGAATCTGCATCATTAGAAGATGATGATTTTGAATTTACAGGCAAAAAGCTGCAAGCATATATACTATGTGGGGTTCGATATACGGTAAACACTTGGAAAGACATGCTGATTCAAGTATGTAATCACATTTTATTGAAAAAGCGCTCTACTGTAGAGTGGTTATGCGCAAATGAAAAATCTGGATTCTCAACAACTCCAGAATCATGGAGAAGAGAGCTTGGGCCTAATATGTACTTATGGACAGATAATAGTACACAGACAAAGATAAATATTCTTCATGGTTTATTTGAAGAATGTAATATTCCTTCCTCCGAATTAATTTTTGAATTTAGGTCTGACATTTGTGATGAAGATGAAGAATAATATTTAATACAAAAATGGCTCTGAAACCAAGGTTAGAATCAGAGCTATTTTTGTATCTTTTCTCATCAAAAATCGGCATTTTTTTGTGTAGAACATTTTGATATTCAATAAATTGTAATTACTTTTACTTTCCAAAATAGAGGTACAAGCCGAGAATAGAGCTAAAAATCGATAACTTGCATATTATCAGATATTTGTCGGTTTTCTGGTTGCACTTTTTAGAAAGCTATACTATTATTTTAAAGAACGCATTAAATCTGTTTCTCCCGTCAAAATAAATAAGAATTCGCTTCAGTCATCTAAATACGCTATGATCTTATGCGAATATAGCAATCTCCTTTTGGTGGCTATATTTTTCATCGGCGTTCTGTTATCGCCACCTTGAAGACTCCTCCCGACCTGTTTTCAAAAATACGATATGCCTCCTCTATTTCGTTCAATGGAAACCGGTGAGTGATAAGTGGCGTCGTATCTATTCGGCCCGCTTCTATCAGTCTGAGTATTTCGGCACAATCGCAACCGTCCACTCCGCCTGTTTTGAATGTGAGATTTTTGCCATACATATCGGGTAAAGGAAGAAGTTGGGGCTTGTCATAGAGAGCCACGACAGTAACGATAGCATTCGGGCGGGCGCAATCCCATGCCAGCCGGAAAGTATCTGTGCTTCCTGCTACTTCCAATACGACATCTGCTCCTCCATGTTCGCTGTTACGGACAACAAAATCTTTACACTCCTCGGGGGTAACCACCCATACATCGGGATAATGTTCCCGGACGAATCGAATCCTATCGGGAGATTGTTCGCAGATGACAATACGCTGGGGATTTCTCAGTCTGGCACATAACAAAGTACAGATACCGGTGGGACCGGCTCCGATGATAAGAACCGTGTCGTCGGACGTTATTTCTGATATACGGGCTGCCCAAAAGCCGGTTGCCAATACGTCGCCGACAAACAATGCCTGTTCATCGCTGACCGTATCGGGAATGCGATTTAAACCTTGATCGGCATAAGGAACTCTGACATATTCGGCTTGTCCTCCATCGATACGGCAGCCCAAAGCCCAGCCTCCATTGGGGTCGGTACAGTTATTGACATATCCGTGTCGGCAGAAAAAACAGGTGCCGCAAAACGTTTCCACATTTACAGCCACTCTATCGCCGGGCTTGACCGAAACGACACCGTCTCCCACTTCCTCTACAACGCCGACCATTTCATGTCCGACCGTTATTCCGGGTACAGCTCGTGGCACACTGCCGTGTTTTATATGAAGATCGCTCGTGCAAATACTTCTCAGTGTTACCCGGACGATTGCGTCTCGGGAATCTAAAATCTCCGGTTTCGGTTTTTCTCTCAATTCAAATCTTCCGTGTTCTATATACGTATATGCCAACATAATCGATCCTCCATATTTACTTATAAATCTCCCTGCATTCTTATGCTTTAATCATTACCATGTGCACTCGAATGAACGAGATTCAAAATTAATCATTATATTGGGAATTATAACCTTTTCAATAAAGTTTTACGAGACTTATATCGTCAGTCTGAAAAATATTTGTATCTCCGATAACAGACAAACACAAATTTTCCAAAATAGCAATTAGGAATATACGACCAGAGGAAGATTTCTACATCAAAAATTAGATTCTTTGTTGTAAGCGGAGATGTACACAATCGGAATGCAGTTATATCCTTAGTGGTTCGTTGGTTTTGTGTAAACATTTTTTGATACACGTCGCGAGTAGAGCTTCCAAATAATGACATAACTACTTTGTATTTCTCAAAAAGGGTGGATTTATGCGAAAGGGTGGTGGCGAGAAGCAGTACGATCCGAATGTCTGGCCGTACCGCAATTTCCATCTGTTTGTATATATAAACCTTAATATTCTTAAAAAAGGATTAGGATTTTCTATTTTTGTTCCGTTTTTTTATCGCTCATTTATGAAAGAAACATTTGTATATAATTTATTCTTATTGGAGGGAGTGGGATAGGGTAGATCATGTTTCTGGAAAGTACTGTAACTGGAATTCTTTTTCTCATCGCTGTATTTATTAACTCCCGCACTGCGGCAATCTATGCCATATTGGGTGCACTGCTTCCTATCCCTATTGCCATTCTGCTGGAAGTTTGAATGCCGGATTGATGGGATATAATGGTGTTTTATGTGCCATAGCTTTGGGAGACAAGAGCTGGAAAGGGTTTTTATGGGCATCGTGTGCCGTATTATTGTCTGTCATATTCCAAATGGTGGGAATGAATTGGGGTATCATCACCCTGACTGCGCCTTTTGTCCTGTCTGTATGGCTGGTAATGGGACTGCAAAAAATAGAGGAACCAAGAAACCGGTATGCGGATATGGGGTAAAAAGACTTGTACCGGCCAAATAGATATTATAAGGAACGAGGTCGAAGAGCTTGTAGAGCTACCGGCCTTGTCGGGACGATACATAATAAAAAGAGGCGATTTTTATCTCGCCTCTTTTTATTATATGGGAATTGGGAAAAATATCTATTCTTCTTTGAGAAGATGACCGTCGAGTCGGACAACGGTTGTGGCGGAGTTGATATAAGGTTCTCCTTCGGACGGAAGGGCTGTGAGATAAAAATAATAGATATTTTCGGTTCTTACGATCAGATTCTTACTGTAAAGTTCCGGGGTCGTTTCACTTTGTGATGATGTTACTCCCGATGATGTGTGCGAGAATGTATATTTATATTTGCCGGCATGTTCTACGCTTTCCCAATCCACTTTTATTTTTACAACGTCGGCCGATGGTCTTTCCACGACGGTATAACCTATGGAATGGGGAGCAGGAGCTTCGAGCAATGTCTTGTTTACGGGACAGACAAATGTATATTCCGTAGATCCCGATTCATTGTAAATGGTCGTACCCTGCGTGCTTCCATTGGCTTTGATGTAGAACGTTTGCCAAGAGTCGACATACTCGTCTCCTAAATAGTAGCTGTTGGAAATGGCTGTTGCCGGGGAGAAGTCTAAGAGAGAATGTTTCACGGAGTATGAAGAGGCGTTCGGTACGACATCCCATGTAAGGGTACGATTCAATGTGTCGAGTTTTATGTTTTGTGGAGAATCGAGATTCAGGGTCTTGAAATTTATAATTTCGTCATTTCCTTCGTCACAAGAAGAGATGAGGAGAGAGATGCACAGAAAGAGTACTCCGGTCGATAAAAGGAAAATACGTTTCATAATATAATTTTAGTGGAATTCTTATTCTTTTTGAAATCTTTTCACAAAGATACTGGGAAATAAATATAAAACAAAACAAATATTAAAATAATCTGTAAAAATATTTTTTTTACAGATTATTCGATGACATACCTTCACGGAAAATTACCCGTAAAAGAAATTATGTTATAAGTTTGCACCTGCGTTGTAAGCTTCGTCGAGAAAGTTCGAGCCTTCTATGTCTCCCATTTTCCATACGCCCGTACCATAAATGCAGCCTTTTTCCACAGCACCATCGAGGCAATCGGTAAAACCTCGCAGACTATCGAACGTGCGTTCGAGCAGTTTCTTGTCTTCCTCGGCTGCCGTGGCGATGAAGAAGAATTCTTTGTTGCTGATTTCGGTATAGCGAGCGCAACATCGGTCGATGAGGGTTTTCATCTGAGCGCACATGGTATAGAAATATACAGGGGTTGCCAAAACAATGACATCGGCCTGAATCATTTTTTCGATAATACCGGCGGCGTCATCTTTTTGCGGGCACGGTTTGCCGTACATACTGCATACGCCGCAACCCGTACAATAGCCGATATTTTTATCGGCCAAAGTTATTTTTTCGACATTGTGCCCTTTCTCTTGTGCGCCGGCCATAAAGCGGTTGCACAATGTGTCGGAATTTCCTCCTCGTCTCGGGCTTGACGAAAGGATCAGTACTTTTTTCATCGTTTTTGTGTAGTGTGTTTGACAATATAGATGCTCCATTCGTATAGCACATACATGGGTAATGTAACGATCGAGAGGGTAAAAACGTCGGCCGTAGGGGTAATGACGGCTGCGATTATCAGTATCAGTACAATGGCATGTCGGCGATAATACCGCATGAAATCGGCCGAAAGAATCCCCAAACGGCCGAAAAGCCAACAAAGAATCGGTATTTCAAATACTATACCCATCATGATGGTTATAGTCATCATTGTCTCCATGTACGATTGTAATGTGATAAGGTTCGCAACCTCTGCACTGACTTGATAGGTTCCCAAGAAGCGGAATGTCAAGGGGAAGATAAGAAAATAACTGAGTAGTACGCCTGCCATGAAGAGCAGATAGCTGTATGAGACCGCTCTAATGACATATTTTTTCTCATTGACATAAAGTGCCGGCGATACAAATCGGAACAGTTGACACAATATATAGGGCGAGGCACATAATACAGCCGCATACACGGCTGCGGTCATGTGTGCCACGAATTGCCTGGCGAGTCCGGTATTTATGAGTTCGACCGAAAATGATGCCGGAGATTCACCCCATAAGCTTCCTATCTTGTCGATAAGCCGATAGGTGATGAAGTCTCCTTTTTGCGGAGCGAGGATAACGGCAAAAAGTTCTTCTTTAAAGAGGAATGCCGCAATGCCCAAGACGATAACGACAATCCCTATTTTTATCAGGCACGATCGCAGATCGTCGAGATGTCCCCAAAAACTTTGTGCTGTATCTGTCTCTCCACTACTCATTTCGATGGTTCGTTATCTTTCGGATTACGGTGTGTCGACTCGTCATTATCTATCTCTTTTTCGAGACCGTTTACGCCGTCTTTGAAACTGCGTACACCCTTGCCGATACCTTTCATCAGTTCGGGGATTTTTTTCCCGCCGAATAGCAGCAAAACGATAAGGGCGATAACGAGGATTTCCTGCATGCCGATTCCTCCGATGAGCAATAATGTATTCATTATTTACGAATTATATAGTTGATACATAAATATCCGCCGAAAATTTGCAAGAGCATACCGGGAATTCCTATCCGGAAGTCTTGTGCGGCGAGGAAAAAACTTTTTGTCAGAACCCATTCGCCGACGAGACCCGTAGTTTGGTAGAAGAGGACGACGGCGGCAAGCAGCAGGAGCGAGGCTTTGCGATACCGTGAGGCTGCGAATCCGGAGGCTATGGCGAGCAATACCGATTTCATGAGAATGGCGGGCAAAGCTGCCGGAGCAGGCATTCCGAAAAACAGCGCATTGGCTACGGGCGATAGAACGGCTGTGAGCAGACCTACTTTCCACCCGTATTTATATGCGGCTATCAGGGTGAAAAAGTAGATAGGTAGCCATGTAATGCCACCCTGCGGAATCAAATGGAACAGTTGCGGCAGTATGATATTGCCGGCAACAAAGAGGAGAGCGATACCGTAGGTCTTTGCCTCGCGGTAGGGGAGAGAGTAGAGTCTGACGGTTGAAGTCTGCATAGTTATATGATTTTAGAATTGAATATCTATACCTCCCATGCATGTCGCTTTGGGCATGGGAAAACCTTGATTTATCTCGTATCGTTGTGCCAGCAAGTTTTCTCCTTTGGCAAATATACGTAAAAAACGATATATCCGGTAATTGACACGGGCGTTCCAAAGCAGAAATTTTTCGCGTGCGTGCGAGTCGAGCGACGTATAAAGACCGTGGACATATTGCAAGTCGGTCGATGCCGTCCATCTTTCTTTGCTGTAATAAACAGTTGTGGAAACTTTATGTTCGGGTGAGGCCAGTATGGGGCGTTCCATGTGCAGCCAGCTGTATTGTGCCGAAATTTTCCACGAATCGGTGATTTGCCAGTTTATTTCGGCTTCTATGCCGAAATTGTCGATTTCTCCTGTATTTACATTGAGCATACCGTTGGATACCCGCATGGTTTGTATCAGGTTATTTCCGTGCAGATAAAAAACGTTTACGCCGTATGAAACACCTTGTTGTGGAAACTTCTGGGAGAATGCGATTTCGTAGTTGATCACTTTTTCCGGCTGTAAATTGGGATTTTGCGGCGGAAACATGTACATCTCTCGAATGGTTGGGTTTCTGAAACCTTTGCTTACAACGGCTTTCAGCTCTGTTCTGCGGGGCAGATACAGGGTGAGGCCGCCTTGTGGAATCCATTCGTTGCCGGTGTGCGAGTTGTGGTCGAAGCGGACTCCCGCATCGAGCGTAATCGTCTTTCCTATATCTTGACGGAAGTCGATATATCCCGCGAGATCGTCGATGGTCTTGTCCACCAAAGGCTGGTCGGTGTCGGTATTTAGAAAATGATTCCATGCTTTGCCGCCGAAACGTTGATAATCGAAGCCTGCGGTTATAAGATTCCCTGTAAAAAAAGTCGCGTTTTGGTAAAAAGAAATTCCGGCCATGCGGTCTTTGGAATTGAATCGGTAGTCGAGCGGTTTTCCACCCTGCACATATCCGTCGTTGATACGATGGCGTCCCCAGTTGAAAAAAGCATTTATGGCACCCCAGCTTTTCTTGTATCGGTTCTGTATGGCAATGGCGCCCATACCGCGCGTGATGTGAGAGTCGTTATCAATGCGGGGGGCGTTGACAGGACCCGGATTGGCGGCGTTGAAGTGCGTAACATGAGGTCGCCGATGATATTCCATGCCGATGATATGTCGTAGGAGAGTTTCAGGACTCCGCCCATCTGTTCAAAAGCCATATCGCGTCGGTGTCCGTCGGTACGGTTGTAAAATGCCGATACCGTACTGCCGAAATGTTTTATTTTCGATTGATGAGTTACTTCGCTTGTCAACGTGTTGAAAGACCCGTAACCTATCCGGGCATGGGTATGACTCCCTTCTGTTGCTTGACGGGTAACGATATTGATGACGCCGCCCATGGCATTCGACCCGTATAATACCGAAGCCGGCCCTCTTACTACTTCCACTTTCTCGGCCAATACCGATTGGTAGGCATCGGCTATGGGGTGTCCCATAAGTCCCATATATTGAGGGTGTCCGTCGATGAGTACCAGTAGTCCCGAGGTCGGGCTGTTGCCGATCCCGCGCAATGTCATACCGCCGGCCGCTCCGGTCGATACGCCATAGCCTAAAATGCCTCGGCTGGTGATGAAAAGCCCGGGTACCTGAGAGGATAGGGTAGGGAGTAGTGATGATTCATAGCTTCCCTCTATTATGCCGCGATCGATGACCGATACGGTCGATGGCAGTCGGCGACTGTCGGTTTCACTGCGGCTTCCCGTGATAACGATTTCGTCGATAGAGATATTTCTCCGTTGCGAAAGGGTATCGGTCATCGACCATGCGTGGGAAACAGCCGATAGGGAAAGTGCGAAAGTCAGAAATTTTTTATACATGAAGGAGCTTTTTCTGTTTTTTTATAAATGCATCGATGAGCGGAATACACTCCTGCGGCGTAGAGGCATCGGCACATAATTTTTCGAGTGGGCATCGATCGGTCTGCGTTCGGTTGATGATGTAGGCAACCTTTTTATCGAAGGAAATCTCTATACCCGAACGGACGAGTAAATCATAAGCACTTTCGCTGATGACGCCTGTATGGACCTTTTTTACTCCTCCTATCGCCATAATGGCGGCGGCAGCTTTCCCAATGACTTTGTCGGCCACTTCGGCGTTGCGAAGAAATTCCGGTTCTTCCGACAGAAGTCTATACAGGTCATTGACACCTCTTTCAGTAAATGTGCGGATTACACCGCCCTGCCGTATTACACAGGAGTATCCGCCTTCTCGAAGTTGCTTTATCAAATGTTCCATATATGCATTAAAACACATTTCCTTGTTTTAAGTTCTCGACAAAACTGTCGATACGTCTCATTTCGCTGGCAATGGGTATGATTTGCGGGCAGTGTGGCTCGCATTGCCGACAGCCGATACAGTGCGAAGCCTGCCGCAAACGCGGTACGCTCCGGTCGTAACCGATGAGGAATGCCCGGCGTGCTTCTCTGTAATTCTCGGCTTGTGAGCTTTCGGGAATATGCCCTTCGTTGATACATTTGTTATAGTGGAGCAGAATAGCGGGTATGTCGATTCCGTAAGGGCATGGCATACAATACTTGCAATCATTACAAGGTATGGTCGGGTACTGCATCATGAGGTCGGCCGTGTCGAAAAGAAACCGGAGTTCTTCTTCCGATAAGGCTTGCAACGGGGAAAAGGAAAGCAAGTTGTCTTGTAGGTGTTCTATATAAGTCATTCCGCTCAGTACGGTCAGTACGTTCGGGAAAGTTCCGGCAAAGCGGAATGCCCATGAAGCGACGCTTCGGTCGGGTTCACGTTGTTTAAACCTTGCCACGATATGATCATGGACTTTCGAGAGACGTCCTCCCAGTAACGGTTCCATGATAATGGCCGGGATATGCCGTTTGTCGAGTTCGTTATAGAGATATTCGGCATTGGTGTTACGCGAATTTATCTCTTTGGCATGTTTCCAGTCGAGGTAGTTGAGTTGGATCTGTACAAAATCCCACTGGTAATAGTCATGGCGGGAAAGCAGATAATCAAAGACCTTGATGTCTCCATGATATGAGAATCCGAGATTGCGGATACGTCCGGCCCGGCGTTCTTCCATGAGGAATTCGAGCATGCCGTTGTCGATGTACCGGGCTTCGAATTCTTTCATACCGTCGTTTCCCATACCCACGCCGTGCAACAACATGTAATCGATATAGTCGACTTGCAGTTCTCTGAACGAATTGTAATACATGGCGAGTGAAGCCTCCCGGCTCCATGTGCTCGGCGCAAAATTGGATAGTTTGGTAGCGATGAAATATTTGTTCCTCGGATGTCGGCTCAGGGCGATACCCGTAGCTTTTTCCGATTGCCCTTTGCAGTAGGCGGGCGATGTGTCGAAATAGTTTACTCCATGTGCGATGGCGTAGTCGACCAGTTCGTTGATGGTTTCCTGGTCGAGTTCATCTCCCTTTCCTTCGGCATTTTTACGGGTCGGCCATCGCATACAGCCATATCCCAGCAACGATACATCGTCGCCGTGCGGGTTTCGACGGTAAGTCATTGCCCCGTCGGTTTGTAAATTATTCTTGTTCTGACTGCCGTTTTTGTTCCCGCAACCGTAAAGTGCGGTGGTCGCTGTTACCGTACCGGCTCCCACGATTTTCAAAAAATCTCTTCGGTTGATATGATTATTCTTCTTGTTCATGATTTTACCGCATTAAATAGTCCTGTGATGTTCGTAGCCTTCGACATAGATGGCGCTGAATGGTCGGCTCGGACATAAGTTCTCGCATGCGCCGCAGCCGATACAGCGTTCGTCGTCGATAACCGGAATTTTTAAAGAACCTCCGTCCGACGGGTCGGAAGCGACCATCTGTATGGCACCTGTGGGACAGTGGCGGGCGCAATTCCCGCATTCGACTCCATCGGTAAGAGGTATGCAGTTTTCCCGTATCCATACGGCATGACCGATTTGTATCGCCGATTTGTCTGCTCGGGTAATCGGGTGTATGGCTCCGGCAGGACATACCTCGGAACATTTGGTACATTCCGGCCGGCAGTATCCGCGCTCGTAAGACATTTCCGGCTGCATGAAAGTCAAGAATTTGCCCGATGGTCTTAAAACCTGATTGGGACATACCGATACGCAGAGTTGGCAAGCCGTACAGTGTTGTGCCATGTTACGTAGGCTCAGGGCACCCGGAGGAGCGATAGGAGTTGACCGCTGGGGTATTTCTTTGTCGAGAATGGGAGCGAGCCCGCCGTCGACTTTCTTCTCTTGCGCTTCAATGGCTCCGGCGACCAATACGCCGGCCGTTACGAGGAATTGCCGGCGGGAAGTCGGTACATTTACATGATTCTCGGAAGAATTGCCAGTAATTTTTCTTGGGTGAGTATATGTAATGGCACTTTTATGACAAGTTTCGAGACAATCCATGCAGGTTACGCATCGGCTGTAATCGATACGGTGTTCTTTCGGATCGATGCAAGATGCTTTACAATTCCGGGCGCAGAGGCCGCAGTTGTTGCATTTCGAAGTATCTATATGCGGACGCAGCCAAGCATATCTGGATAGGAGCCCCAATATCGTACCGACGGGACAAATCGTATTGCAATATGTGCGACCGTTGCGCCAAGCCAGTACGGCAATGACGACAAAAGTCGTGAGGGCAATGAGGAATGTAGGAAGATTTTTCAGCCACACGTCCGTTGTATAGAAAGCGTAACTGTCTGCACGTTCGGCAAAATAAGCCAAAATGTTATTGCCCCACCCGTAAACCGGAGCAAAAAGGTTTTGCACGATCCGCCCGTATGAGCTGTAAGGAGCGAGTAATGAAACGAAAGAGCTGATACCGGCAACGAGGGCGATGATGAAAACGGCCAATACACCGTACCTCAGCCATGATATGGCCGGTGAATAGGAGAAACGGTATTTTTTCTTTTTCCGACGGCTGCTGATTCTGGATACGATATCTTGAAATACACCCATAGGACAGATTACCGAACAATAGATACGTCCGAAAATCAAGGTCAAGATGATGAGTGCCAGCACGACGGCGACATTCAATGCCAGTACAGCCGGGAGAAATTGGATTTTAGCCAACCAACCGAACCAGACATGTATGCTGCCGGTAAAATCGAGAAACAGTAGTGTGATGAATAAAAAGCAGAAAAGAGCTGCAATGATTCTAAATTTTCTCAGCATAACAGGATTTATTTTTTTAGAAGGGCATTTGATTCCAACCATTCTCTGATGATTTTGTCCGATTGTCCCGCATCGCTCCCGCGTATCGCTAAACCTGGTAACAGTTTTGCATTCGGGCATAAGGTACTTATATCGCGTTCGCTGCTTCCCATGCCGCTTCCTTCATGCGTACAGAAAGGAATGATGGTTTTTCCCGAAAAATCGTATTTTCCCAGAAAGGTGAAAACCACCATAGGCATAGTACCCCACCAGTTGGGATAACCCAGAAATATGTTTTTATAGCGGTTTATATCCTCTATCTCTCCACGTATGGCAGGACGGGAATTTTCCCGCATTTCTTTCTGGGCTATTTCTGTCGTCTCGGTATAATATATGGGATAAGCCGTCTGTGGTTCGATGTGGAACATGTCGTTTCCACCGCCGGTAAGCAGTTGTATTTTATGAGCTACGATTTCGGTATTCCCGACAGGCAGGTTTATTATGCCGCCGTTGGCATAGTTGAAACCCTTTCGGGAGAAAAATGCGATAAGACTTTTAGATACCATACGAGCTCTTTTTTTACGGTTAATGTTGTGTAACCCCGATTTCTTGCAGCCATTTTTTTATTTCGGGAGCTGCTTGTCGGGCTTTGCTGCCTCTGATAGGAAGTCCTTGGAGCAGAACCGATTCGGGGCAGAGTTCTCGGATTTCTTTTTCGCTGTGTCCCATACGGCTTCCTTCATGAGTCATAAAAGGAACAATAGTTTTACCCGAAAGGTTGTGCTCCGATAGAAATGTCGCGACAGGAGGAGCGATCGTCGCCCACCAACAAGGCGAGCCTATAAACACTGTGTCATATCGGGCTATGTCTGTTATACACGGTTTGATCGCGGGTTTTATCCCGGCATTGATCTCGGCTTTGGCTTGATCTACGACACTCTGATAATCTTCGGGATAAGCTTTCTCCGGAATAATTTCCAAAATATCGGCACCGGTGAAAGTCTTTATTTGTTGGGCTACGCTTTCGGTATTACCGCTGTGGGAGAAGTAGACAACCAAAGAACGGGTCTGGGCGTTTGCGACCGACGAGAAGCATACGGTTGCAAACATAATCGATGCGAAGAGTAATTTTTTCATGATCGAATAGATTTAAAATTTCACGATACAAAAATATCGCTTACTTTGTACCCTCTTATAATCAGAATTACAGATATTCGTACCAATTTTACCGAAATACGGTTTTGTAAGTTTTACAAATCTAATTATTTTGAGTGAAAAACAATAATCTTTATATGAACTATTATATTCAGCAACGTTTCTTTATTTACTATATGGCAGAAGAGAAAATTTTTACTTCATATATTGGTGATAGTCGATGTACTTGTCGAAATAAAAAGCCGCATCGACCGATGCGGCTTTGGGGAAAACAGTGTTTTTAAGGTAAAAAGATTGTGCTATTTTAGGTAATCGGTAATCTTACCGCTGATTTGCAATAATGATATTTCACATAATTTTGTATCATATTCGGCCGTAAGAATACGTTCTTCGGCATCGAGCAGACTTTTTTGTGCTTCACGTAATTCGATACCCGAGAGGTTGCCCAGTATATACCGTTCGCGGGCGATATTATAGTTTTCTTTGGCCGCCGTCAGATTTTCGCGTTCGAGATTCAGTACTTCGATGTTATTTTTGTATGCCTGCCACAAATTGCTGATGTCGGCGCGTAAAGACTGGGTAAGCTCTTTTTGTTGCAGTTCGGCGTTCTCTATGGCGATGCGGGCATTCCTTATTTCCCGACGGCGATTACCGTCGAAGAGGTTGAAGCCTACCGTAACCCCGAAATTCAGGCCGAGGTTGTTACGCCGTTTGGTATCGGCCGGTCGGTCATAAACATTCAACGTGTAACCGTAACCGGCATTGAATTTTATATAGGGATAATTTCGGGAATAAACTTTTTTCAAGTCGAGAGAGGCGAGTGTTTTATCTTGTTCCGATTTTAGGAGAGACGCATTTGTCTGTAAAGTCGAAGCCCATAATTCTTCGAAAATCAACAACGTATTTACATTGATGATTGAGTCATGTACCGATATGAATTGGTTCATGTCGCCGACCGACATCAGCTCGTTGAGGCGAATGCGGGAGGTACTTAGCGTTTCCTGCTGTTTCATATATTGAGCACTGTCGGCATTGAAGTCTACACGTGCTTGCAGCAGGTCGAGGCGTGAAAAGTTTCCTATCTGGTATCTTTCCTCAACGATACGTAACCGTTCTTTCGAAAGAGATACGGCATAGAGGAAGTTTTTCAATCGGATTTTTTGCTGGATAAAATTGAAATATTCGGCCGATAGTTCAGCGATATAGTCTTCGATGGCAATACGAGTCAGGGTTTCACCCTGTTTGGCCATTTCTTGCAGACGCTCGTAATTGGTGAGAAGCTCGAATCCATTGAAAAGCGTCCAGTCGAGATTGATACCCACGTTTACGTCTTGATCGAATACCCCGTTGTCATGATGTTTCGATCCCGTACCCCTTTCGATAGTTTTGGTATTGTCGACATTACCGTTGTAACCTGCACTTAGGTCTATGTTCGGCAACATACCGGCATTACCCCGGGTTGCATTGTTTTTCTCGATCTGTTCTTCATTGCGGACGATTCGCAATGAGTAGTTATTTTCCAAGCCCGTTTCGAGGCAGGATTTTAGCGTATAGGATTGTGTTTGCGCTTGCAAGGCAAGAGGCAGGGCACACATGAGTGATATGAATAGAGTTCTCATATTTCTTCTTCTTGAGAGTGGAGTCGATTAGTTGATATATATGTATAAATAGCCGGGACGATATACATCGTCATCAGTGTCGATATGAGCATTCCTCCTACAACGGCGATACCCATGGCTACACGTCCGTTGGCACCTTCGCCGGTAGCAAAAGCCAGAGGGATAAGTCCTAAGATCGTCGATGCACTGGTCATGAGGATAGGACGCAGACGTTGTACGGAGGCTTCGCGTATCGCTTTCTGTTTGTCGACACCGGCCTCTTGCTTTTGGTTGGCAAATTCGACGATGAGGATACCGTTCTTTGCCACAAGGCCGATGAGCATGATGATACCGATCTGACTGAAAATATTCATCGTTTGGTCATTGAAATACATAAAGATGAGAGCCCCGCATATGGCCAGCGGTACGGTGAGCATGATGATGAAGGGATCTTTGAAGCTCTCGAATTGGGCGGCCAAGATGAGATAGATGAGTACCAATGCGAGGATAAAGGCAAACATCAGGCTCGAAGAACTTTCTCTATATTCTTTTGAATCTCCGGTAAGGGCTGTCCTGAAAGAGTCATCGAGTGTTTCTTTGGCGATTTTATCCATCTCATCGAGACCTTGTCCTATGGTTTTTCCTTCGGCTAAACCAGCTGAAACGGTTGCCGATACGAAACGGTTGTACCGATAGAGTTGGGGCGGTGCCGTACCCTCGACAAGAGTAATGAGGTTGTCGAGCTGTATCATGTCGCCGTTGCTGTTACGTATATATATCGATTTCAGATCGACGGGTTTGTTCCGTTGTTGGCGGTTTATCTCTCCTAAAATTTCATACTGTTTGCCGTTCATGTAAAAGTACCCCATGCGCTGGCCGCTCAATCCGTATTGAAGGGTTTGTGCAATGTCCCGGGTACTTATACCCAGTATATTGGCTTTTTCTCGATCTATTTCGATACGGGCTTCGGGCTTACTGAATTTGAGGTCGACATCGGCCATTTGGAAGACAGGATTTTCGTATACTTTTGTCATGAACGTCGGCAATACCTCTTGCAACTTCTCGATGTTAGGAGCTTGAATGACATATTGTACCGGCATACTGCCTCGGCGTCCGCCGAATGTCGATTGTTGTTGTACGAAAGAACGCGCTTTGGTTTTCGTTTGTACGGCTTTCGAGAGTTTTTCGGCGACGTCCATTTGCGAATAATTCCGGTCTTTGATGTCTTTGAGCATGATTTCCACACTACCCGTTCCACTCGATACGCGGGCGGTGATAGCCGTAGCATCGGGAACGATGGAGTCGGCCAGCAGATTGATGTCTTCGGTGTAGTCGCGCATATATTCATAGGTAACGCCTTCCGGCCCGCGTGTATTGATAGTAATACGCGAACGATCTTCGAGCGGAGCCATTTCCGACGGAATCTGTATCCATAGGTAGGCGATGATACCCAGCATGATCAATACAATGGGCAATGCGATGTAACGGTGGTGCAGGAATGCGTCGAGCGACTTGTAATAATAGTGATTCATTCCAGCAAAGAACGGTTCGGTTTTGCGGTAAAACCAGTTCTTTTTTTCTCTGCGTTTCAGTATTTTCGTTGCCAGCATAGGGGTAAAAGTGAGTGCGGCGAAAGCCGAGATGATGACGGCACCCGATACTACGATACTGAATTCTCTGAACAGACGCCCCGTGGTTCCTTCCATAAATACGATGGGGAAGAAT
>ENA-OROP01001887-OROP01001887.1-human-gut-metagenome-genome-assembly--contig:-NODE-1887-length-17294-cov-8.145194_pt1 | contig 17294 bp, 8 predicted proteins | sample MGYA00242132_ERZ509056 | MGnify/ENA primary metagenome ERZ509056 (study PRJEB26280, sample SAMEA2338768) | human gut metagenome | biome: human gut; feature: human-associated habitat; material: faeces...
AAGAGGACACGCAACTAGCGTTTCTCTTTAGCGCCCCAAAATAAATTATAGAACCTTTATTTTTTTTGCTTTTTCTTTTGATTTAAGAAACATTTTATTTAATATTTAATTAAGTGAATTTTATTCAAAATAATCAAATAAGAAAAAGAGGAGGTTGTAGTCGTAATGAATAAGATTTATAAGGTTGTTTGGAGTAAGGTTCGAAATGCTTATGTAGTAGTTTCGGAAGTAGCAAAAAGTCATAGTAGAAACAAATCACAATCCGGTATGAAGGTAACCGGTGATTTGTTGCGCCTTGCTGTAGTAAGTAGTTTAGTTGTAGGTAGTGCATGGCTTAATCCTATGACAGCTGATGCAACAAACCAATGGGGGGCACGTGTTAATTTTGATAATGATACTACGGCTGTCAGTGGTACTGCAAGAGCAGATGGTAGAGGTGCAGTAGCTGTAGGTACGGCTACCGCAACCGGTGAGGATGCCCTTGCTTTGGGGACTGATGCATCTGCAACCGGTACGGAAACCGTTGCTATCGGTGGTGCCACTTCAGGCTATAATTATGCAATTGCAATGGGGGCTGGTGCTTTCGCCGGTGGTACATATTCAGTCGGCGGCGTAACTCAGAGTGGTGAAAATGCCATTGCTATTGGTCGCTCGGCTTTAGCCTACGGCCTCAATGATGTCGTCGTTGGTGCTAATCAGACGGCTATTGCTCCGACCACCACTGCGTCGGAAGATACGCCTGAGGGAACAGGCCTTAGCTCGGCTCTAGGCGGCCGTGTCATGATTGGCCATGACAATATTGCTTACGGTCGTGCCGGCAACTCGGTTATTGTAGGTTCAAATAACCGATCGAATGCTATTCATGGTATTGCCATCGGCCAGAATGCGTATGCCGGCCAACCTGATGGGAGTACGCTTGCCTATGAAAATACCATGTCCATCGGTACTAATACTCGTTCATACTCTACGGACGCTATCGCTATTGGTAATAATGCTGTTGCCGGTAATACCGATACTAGTAGAACTTCATATGACGGTAATGGTTTGGCTGCAGCTGCCATAGGTTCCGGGGCTAAAGCAACGTCGTTTCATACTGTAGCTATTGGTTCAGGAAGCCAGGCAACCGATATTAGTGCTGCCGCTATTGGTGATGGGGCTCTCGCAAGTGCCACCAGTACGTCTGCTTTCGGGGAGGCTGCTAAAGCTACGTCTGTTGGTTCTCTTGCTGCCGGTGCAGCTTCAGTTGTTAACAATCAATATACGACAGCTGTAGGTAACAGTGCTCAGGCAACCGGATTACGCTCTTTAGCGGTGGGTTTTACTGCTGTGGCCAGTGGTGGTGGCGCAATAGCTCAAGGTACGAATGCACAAGCAACTTCTTCGTATACGATGGCCCTGGGTTATGATACCGTAGCCAGTGCAGGTAGTTCTATGGCCATTGGCTATCAAGCCAAAGCAGTAGGTGGACGAAGTATTTCTATCGGCCGAGAAGCAACTGCAGGTACTGTATCAACCGGACCGGAATCTATTGCTATTGGTTATCAGGCGAGTTCTACGGCAGGTAATGCTATTGCCATAGGTAAAGGTTCTACTATTGATGGTTCGGCTACCACTGCTGTCGCTTTAGGGGATACTTCTGCAGCTAATGCAGTAGGCAGTGTTGCTATTGGTGCTAACTCTGTGGCAAGTCGTGCTGCAGATACGACCGGTGGCGGTTGGAATAATCAGGACAGCACTTGGAGAAGCTGGCTTTCTACAAAAGGCAATGCCGGAACTACTACCGGTGGGGCATGGAATAGCATGTCCGGTGTTGTTTCCATTGGTACTGATGGAGCCAATGGAACTGCGTTGACGCGTAAACTTACCGGTTTAGCGGCCGGTCAGTATGATACGGATGCCGTGAACATGAAGCAATGGACAAATACCATGCTTGCTACTACCGGTGATTTCAAAGACAGTAGCTATACTACTACCTATGGTTCTGACGGCACACCGCGTACAGTTACTAAGCTTTTAAATCAATCGTTGAAGATTACGGGTGGTGTAGATAATACACTGTATTATCAGTCTGATTTTGCGGCTCAACCTAATATCGGGGCTATCATCAGTGATAATACAGTTACACTTCGCCTCAATAAAACACTTCGCGGTTTGGAAACGATTTATTTAACAAATCCGACTACCGGCAACGCCACAACTGTTAGCGGGAATGGCGTTACTATCAGACCTAAATCCGGTAGTAATGTAACTTTGACCACCGCCGGTCTTAATAATGGCGGTAATAAGATAACTAACGTTGCTGCAGGTACGGCCGGTACAGATGGTGTTAACGTCAGTCAATTGAATCAAGCTATTGCCGGTGTTAGCGGTGGCTCCGGTACGACGACTACCGTTACTGTTGAAGGCGGTACGGCAGCCGGTACAAGTGGTACCTATACAGGTAATAATTTACAACTTACGTCAACGACCGGAACAGGTACAGCGACGTATGACTTAAAACTTGCCGATAACGTAACCTTAGGTAGCACAGGCACCAGTGGTACAAATGGTTCCCTTACGGTTAACGGTACAGGCGGCTCTTCTGTAGCTGTTGATGGTGCAACGGGTTCTGTTGCCTTAACCGGTACAGACGGCTCTACAGCTACTATCACAGCCGGTACGTCGGCAAATGATGTGAACGGTAATTCTATTAACCGTATTACAGCAGGTGGACAAACTGTAGCAACCTTGAACGACGGTATGGTATATACCGGCGACACAGGTTCGGCTGCTGTTAAATTAAATAAAACAGTAAATATTGTTGGTGGCGAAACCGATTCATCCAAACTATCTACCGATAATAATATTGGTATTGTGGCCGCTCAAGATGGCGACAATGGCAAATTAACCGTTCGCTTGGCTAAAGATATTACCGGTTTGAATACGGTAGAAGCGGGCGATGCTGTATTAGGTAACCAAGGCGTTGTGACAGCCGGTGGTGTAGCTCAAGACGGCAGCTATGTAACCGGTTTAGACAATACGACTTGGAATGTAACAAATCCTGACATCGTAACCGGTCGTGCAGCGACTGAAGATCAGCTCAAAACCGTAAGCGATGCAGTGACTGCTGTTTCCGACGGTACCAGTGCTAATGCAACCGGTGGTTTTGGCTTGACTGATGATAGCGGTACAGCTGTAAAACAGGACCTTGGCAAAACAATTCAAGTTGCCGGTGACGGTAATGTTACGACTACGGCCGGAGACGGTAAAATTACTGTTGGTTTGAGCAATACTGTTGCGCTTGGCGACAAAGGTACTACCGATGGTTCTATGACTGTTAATGGTGCTGACGGTTCTTCCGTTGCAATTAATGGTTCTAACGGTTCTATCGTAATAAATACAGCTGATGGTTCTCCTGTAACCATTCAGGCAGGAACCAGTGCTAATGACGTAACCGGATCCCCTGTTAACCGTATTACCGTAGGCGGTCAAACTGTTGCAACTCTTAATGACGGTATGAAATACGGCGGTGACTTCGGTACAGTTTCCAATGTAAAACTCAACAATCAAGTAGATGTAAAAGGTGAAGCAGCAACGGAAGCTGATTTGACGACCGGTAACATCGGCGTTGTTTCCAGCCAAGCCGGCGACAACGGTTTATTAACGGTTAAACTTAATAAAGATATCAACTTAGGTTCTACCGGTTCCTTAACTTTTGGTAGCGGCGATAATACGGTAAGCCTTTCTAATAGTGGCCTTAATAACGGTGGCAATAAGATTACCAATGTTGCAACCGGTACAGATGGTACAGATGCTGTTAACGTGGATCAGTTGACCAAGGCTATAGCAGGTGTAAGTGCCGGTGAAGGCAGCAAGACAAATCTTACTGTTGAAGGCGGTACTGCAGCCGGAACCAGTGGTAACTATGCAGGCAGCAATTTGCAGATTACTGAAAAAACCGAAACAACCGGAGCTACGACGTATGATGTGAAGTTGGCGGATACTATTACCTTAGGTAGTGAAACCGACAGTGCAGCCGGTACAGAAGGGACCGACGGCTCTATCACGGTAAATGGTAAAGACGGCTCTTCCGTAGCTATTAACGGTGCTGACGGTTCTATCGCTTTGAATACAGCTGACGGTTCTCCTGTAACCATCCAGGCAGGCACAAGTGCTAATAACTTAGCCGGTAATCCTGTTGATCGTATTACTGTAGGCGGCCAGACGGTGGCGACTATGAGCGACGGTCTTAAATTCGCCGGTGATGACGGTCAGAGTGATACAACTAAAGTTATTCCTAAGACACTTAACGAGCAATTAGATATTGTTGGCGGTGCTGAAGGAGAATTGACGGACAAAAACATTGGCGTCAACAACGTTAACGGCCAGTTAAAAGTTCAGTTAGTGAAAGATGTTGATTTAGGTTCTACCGGTTCCTTAACCTTAGGTAACACGGTTGTTAATAATAATGGCATTACGATTACGCCTGCTACAGGTGACCCTGTGTCCTTGACAGGTTCCGGTCTTGACAATGGTAATAATGTCATCAGCAATGTGGCAACCGGTGTTAAAGGCACGGATGCTGTCAACGTAGATCAGTTGACCAAGGCAATTGCAGGTGTAAGTGCCGGTGAAGGCAGCAAGACAAACCTTACTGTTGAAGGCGGTACTGCAGCCGGTACAAGTGGTAACTATACAGGCAGCAACTTGCAGGTAACTGAAAAAACTGAAACAACCGGTGCAACGACTTATGATGTGAAATTGGCAGATAATATTACTTTAGGTAGTGCTGCTGATAGTGCTGCAGGCACAGAAGGGACGGACAGCTCCATTACCGTAAATGGTAAAGCTGGTTCTGCAGTAGCGATTAACGGTGCTGACGGCTCTATCGCTTTGAATACAGCTGACGGTTCGCCTGTTACTATTAAAGCCGGCACGGCTGCTAACGATGTAAACGGTAACTCCATTGACCGTGTTACTGTAGGCGGTGCGACTGTAGCTACGCTTGATGACGGCATGGTATATACCGGCGATACAGGTTCCGTGACAACAGGCAACACTGTTGTTAATAATGATGGCGTAAAAGTTGGCGATACAGCTCTTACAAGCGGCGGTTTAACAATTACTAACGGCCCGTCCGTAACAACCGGCGGCATCGATGGCGGTAGCAAACAGATTACTAATGTAGCTAGCGGTTATGATGGTGTTGATGCTGATGGTAACCCAACTTATAACAACCTTACCAATGGTGCCAATATCGGTGACATTAAAAATATTACCGATGCGGCTAAAACCGAATTAACTAATGATGGCTTGAATTTCACGGCTGATAGTGGTGATTCCGTACACCGTAACCTTGGTGAAACTTTAAATATTGCCGGTGACGGCAACATTACAACTACCAGTGATGCAACTAACGGTAAAATTACCGTAGGCTTGAGTAATACTCTTTCTGTCGGTACAAGAGGCAAAGATGGTGAAGATGGTAGTGTAACTGTAAACGGTAAAGACGGTTCTTCCGTTGTTATTAACGGTAAAGACAGTTCTATTGGTTTAACCGGTCCTGCCAATGGTGACAGAGCTCCGGGCAAAACTATTACTATAAAAGGCGTTGATGGTATAGATGGTGTTAAGGGTGTAGACGGAAAAGTTGTTGACCGTATCGTAGTAAACGATCAAACAGTAGCCACTTTGAATGATGGCCAGAAGTATGCCGGTGACAATGCTAAGGAAGATGGCACTAATGTCATCGCTAAGAAACTTAACGAACAGTTAGATATCGTTGGTGGTGCTGATGCCGACAAATTAACTGAAAATAACATCGGTGTTAACAACGTTAACGGTAAATTAAAAGTTCAATTAGTAAAAGATGTTAACTTAGGCGATGAGGGTTCATTAAGAGTAGGTAGTGCAGTTTTGGGGAAACAAAAGGCAAGTACAGCAAGTGGTATTTCTCAAACAGGTACTTACTTAACCGGCTTAGATAATACGGCTTGGAATACGACTAACCCTGATGCTGTAAGTGGTCGTGCCGCTACTGAAGATCAACTTAAAGCTCTTAACGATAAGGTAAATACTATTTCAACAAGCACCGGTGGCGGTGAATTTGGTTTGACTGCAGACAGTGGTGATGCAGTTAAACAAAATCTCGGCGAAACAATCCAAATTGCCGGCGATGGTCAGAATATTACAACTACAGCTGATGCTGCTAATGGTAAGATTACTGTAGGTTTAAGTAATAATCTCTCTATCGGTGCAAAAGACGGTTCTGATGGCACAGATGGCGTAGACGGTAAGATTGGTATCAACGGTAAAGATGGTTCATCCGTTGTTATCAACGGCAAGGACGGTTCTATCGGTTTAACCGGTCCTGCCGGTGCTGACGGAACACCTGGTACAACTGTAAATATTAAAGTTGGTCCTAGTGTTGACGATGTAAACGGCTCCCCTGTTGATCGTATTACTGTAGGCGGTAATACTGTAGCTACCTTGAGCGACGGCATGAAATACGGTGGCGACTTCGGTAATACCTCTAAAGTTAAATTGAACAACCAAGTTAATGTAAAAGGCAATGCAACTAACGAAGCTGACTTAACTGATGGTAATATCGGTGTTGTATCCAGCCAGGATAGCGATAACGGTCAATTGTTGATTAAGTTGAACAAAGACTTGAACCTCTCTGATAAAGGTTCCGTAACTATTGGCAACACCGTAATTAACAACAGCGGTGTAACTATCGGTAGCGGTACAAGTGCGGTAAGTCTTACTGATAAAGGCCTCAATAACGGTGCTAACATCGGTAACGTGTACAATATTGCTAAGGGCCAAGCTGAGGCTGCGAAAGCTCAGTCCGGTAAGAATATTACCGTTGATAAAAACAATAAAGTTAACTTGAATAATAATATCACTCTTGGTGATAATACTGATCCGGCGAAACAAGTTAACATCGACGGTAATGGTGCAACCGTGACAGCCGGCAGTGGTGATAACCAAGTTAAGCTGGATGGTTCCAAAGGTCATATTTCCGCAGGCGGTGTTGTTCTTGGCAATCAAGACAACACGGCAGGCGACAGCAATCCGGCAACAGGCAGTTACCTTACCGGTTTGGATAATACTAAGTGGGATGGCCAAAACATTCAATCCGGTCGTGCAGCTACGGAAGATCAGTTGAAAGCGGTTGATGATAAGATTACCGGAGGTCGTGTGTTCGAAGGCGACGACGGTGCTGATAATAAAGTGTCTGTTGGCCTTGGTGATACCTTGAAACTCAACGGTGGTGCTGATGCTTCTAACTTATCCAGCGGTAATATCGGCGTCGTAAAAAATGCTAACGGTGATGGTCTTGATATTAAACTTGTTAAAGACTTAACCGGTCTTGATAGTGTAACAACCGGTAATGCGACTATTAATAATAGTGGTGTTACCATTAAGACGGTAGACAGTGATCGTACAATCACTATTCAGGATAGCAATATCAACATGGGTAACAACGTGGTGAGCGGTGTTGCTGACGGTGTCGTTGCTCCAGGCTCCACCGATGCAATTAATGGTAGCCAACTTGCTCAACGTGACCAGGCTATTAACAACATAGGTGGTGCGGTAAATAAATTAGATAACCGTATTAATAAAGTTGGTGCCGGTGCAGCCGCTTTGGCAGCCCTTCATCCACAGGACTTCGATCCTGATGACAAATGGGATTTTGCCTTCGGTTATGGCAATTATAACGGTGCAAGTGCCGGTGCACTTGGTGCCTTTTACAAACCTAACGAAGATACTACCTTCTCCATCGGTGGTACTATCGGTGGCGGCGAAAATATGATCAACGCCGGTGTATCCTTCAAATTGGGCCAAGGCAATAACGTATCCAACTCCCGTGTTGGTGTGGCTAAAGAAGTGCGAGATCTTCGAGCCGGTATGGCCAAACTTGAAGAATTAGTTAATAATCAAAATGCCGTGATTAATCGTCAAAGTGAATTGATTAATCAGTTGACTGGTCAAAATCCGGGTAGACTTCAGGAAGAAAACAGCGAACTCTTCCCTGATGTGCCAGATAATCATTGGGCTTATGAATATGTGACTAAACTTCATGAACTTGGTATCATCGAAGGTTATCCTGACGGAACTTTCGGTGGCGATCGTATGATGACTCGCTATGAATTTGCAACGATCGTATACCGAGCTATTATGGCAGGTGCTGCTTCTAATGCGGCTCTTAAAGGCGACAATACCTTAAGTCGTTTGGCTAAAGAATTCTCGCCGGAACTCAAATACATCCGTATTGACACGGTAAGAAAAGACAAAGATGGTAATCCAACCATTCAACGTGTCCGTATCGTTCCGGAAAATAAGGATAAATACTAAGAGTTTTGTTTCACTAACGGATTTTGAATAGTACATTAATTAGTTTTTGCGAAATAAAAATAGTGCGTATTGAAGGGGAAAATCTTCAATACGCACCATTTTTTATGCTTTTATAACTTACTTTTTTTAGATCTTGTATAAATTTGCTTTACTTTTTCCGTCACTGCCTCTAATGATTTAATGAATTCCAACTCTGAGAGATTTCTTGAATAGGTTCTATTTCTGTTGCCACCATGTTTACTAATTAATTTTTGTGCATATAATTTTTCAAGGGCATCCCTAACTTGAGAATCAGTATAATGGGGTAATATTTTCATTATATCTTTTTTTGATGAAGAGTGTGTTGGAGAGATAGTGATTACGGCATAGATGTCCTTTTCAATTTGTGGTAAATTTAAAGAATCAATAAGATGTGCAATCCATAGCTTTAGTCTCGTTTCTTCAATGGTAGATTCTATTTCAGGTAATTTAAAGTCATTTTTTTTGACAACATCTATGATTTTCTGACTACCACTGCCGGCTCTTTCTGCAGCCCCCATTTTTGTAAATAATGAAATAAGAGTAGGGTTTCTGGCTATAGACCTGCTTCCAAAGAAAAATTCATCTTTAGTAATTTTCATTTTACCAGGATTCAAGAATTTATAGTATAAATCGTGAACTTCGGCGATAAGTGTAGGATGGCTTGACAAATAATCTGCATGGACAATCATATTTACGAAGGCTTCTCTAAGTGCTATGAGTAACTCCCCGGGAGGTTTTCTGGTGGTTTGGTTATCTAATTCAAAATTTCTATCGATGCTTAGTCTTAACTTTTCCATTACTATTTCATAATAGTTGAATAAATTTAAATTTTCAAACTCTAAGTCTTCCGAGTCTACTCTATCACGCCAACGCTCGGTAGAGCCTCTTTTATCAAAGTAGTCAACGTGGTAGGCTGGGATATAGGATTTAATGCTGTTAAGTTTTCCGAAGAATAATAGTCCTGCTAAGGTTAGTTTTTGCTTTCCATCAACTCTATCGCGTACGAATACATCCATATTACTTAAAAAAGTTGGAATATCCTGAGTATCGAATTGTCTTGATGGTGCACGCTTATGAAGAATTGCCTTATACTTGATAATAGACGTCATATCAAGGTCGTCGATTGTAAAGTTATTAAGTAACTCACGATCTAACTCGTGATTTGTATCTCTTAGTATACTCGATAATTCATCTTTAGTGATTTTATGATCTCCGGAGCCTCTCCTAACGTAAGCATTTGCTAAATGGTTATTCAAATATACAGGTTTGTCATCAAATGGCGCTTCTGGGATTTCACATACAATAATATTTTTGGATTTGTATGATAGAGAAAAAATCGCGTCAGGCGATGTAAATAGGTTGCGACTTACTTTGTCACTACGTGCTGTAGAAATGATATCGTCTATATATTTTTGTGTATTTTCAATTCCTAAAACTTCAAATTCTGGTGAATCGGTAATCCCTAGTACAATTATTCCGCCGTTTGTATTTGCAAATGCAGAATATGTTTCCCAAAAACTTTTGGGGACTCCGTTGGTAGCGGTTTTTACTTCGAATGTTATGTTCTCACCCGCTAATAATAATCTATCTAAATCTTGTGCTGTAATATTCATTGAACCCCCCCGCAATAATTGAATGATGCAATCATTCAATTAGATGAAACACAAATAAACCCCAATAAACTTAAATAACTTTTTGTAATCTAAAGTGCCAAAAAGCCAAGTAATATAAGGAAAACTCAAATTGTTAGTGTTTTAAAACTTTAATAAAACCCAAATAACGACCTAATAAACCCCGATAAAATATTTCCTGTTATGATGTATTAAATGAATGTTAGGTGCTTATAATAATAAGCATTCTATTTTGAGAGGCTTTTGGCCAACTTTATGGAAGTTTCCAGTGATATTTTTAACAGTTCTCTCGTTTCATCGTCTAATATTTTATTACCATTATAAAAATTTATGGAGTCTTTATTATCTAATTCGTCAAAAAGTGTTTGTAGCTGTACTTGTATGTCTCTTTTTCGATTCTCTGTATTTGATATTTTTTTAGTATCTATAAATGTATCGGCAAAGCGTGGATCTAAATCTGCTATGGAACAATTTAAGGCATTAGCTAATTTTTGAACATTAGTTGCATTTGGAGTCGAGCGCATTGCAAAATATCCGGAAATCGTTGATGCTGGAATACCGGTTAGTTTTGATAATTCATTTTGTGTGATATTTGGGGTATACTTCTTTAGATTTTCCGAAATTTGCTTCCTAAGTCCCTTTTCAAATTCATTGAGCGCGTTTCTAGGCATACGAGTCACTCCTTTCTTTAATTATATTTTAACGAATAAAGTCGTTATTTACAAGGAAAAAGAATGAAAACGAGAAAAATCGTTTTATTAATTTATGGCGTATATATAATGACTTTTATGGAGGAAATTCTTTTACTATAAATCTCCTATCTTCATTGGCGAATACCCCAAGATGTGGTAACATAATATAATAATATAGGAATAAATAGAAAGGCCGACACGGATTTTTGACAAGCATTAATCGTGTGGTCTATATAATTCTAATAAACTACGGCAGGAGGAAGAAAATGTCTGCATTTATACCATATTTAGTCGTATTGGGCGTTATCGTCTTGTTTTTCGGAGTCTGTTATTTAGTATTCCGTGACAGCGGTAAGTCTAAAGAAGCTGAAGCTTTAGCCAATGAAAGAGTGAGCAACGGCGATTATTACGAGCGTAAACGTCGTGATCACGGCGCCGCTTACTATCGTGAGGATGCGAAACAGAATAGAGATAATTATAGATCCGGCAGTGCAGTTGGCAGTACCCGTCAAGAAGCAGGCGATGGCCGTCAAGAAACATCCGATAAAGAGATGGCCACCACATTCGTTCCTTTGTCTAATACGCAAATGGAATCCGATTTTCATAATGCGATGACGGAACCGTCGGCATCGCGATTCGGCTCGGCCCATGAGGATTCCTCGGAAGGCAGTTTAAACCGTGACATAGTGTCTGATTTGGACATTACGAAGCCTATGCTTAAAATTCCGACCGAACCGCCAACAGCCGCTTTAGATGACAGCGAATTAACGCGTCGTATTCATCGTGTGACACCGACTGAAGCAACGTCGGAGGAAGTTGCGGCTGATGCAACTCGTATCATTCCGATTGTGCGTGAACATGCAGGTTCTGATGCTACCGCTCATGGCACCGGTCACGGTGCAAGCCATATCGGCTATGGTGAGCCGGACATGTCCGACTTAATTACCCTTGGCACATCGCACTTCATGAGTTCTTTCGGTGCTGTTAGCGCCAGCACTAAAGAACAGGTATTGGATATTACTAAAACGGCTTTCGACCGCTTAGGCATCACCGCCAGTGGTGAATTACATGCCTTGTTGGAAAATATCGTGGTGCAGGAAGCCTTGCTTTGTATGCAAAAAGCTTACGCTACGACACCAACCGTTTGGATGAAGGAAACCGCTATTGAGGCCTTTGTGGACGTAGTACAGCAGCCTAAATCCAGTACGCCGTACCTGGTAGCTTTTGACGCTTTGCGCATCTTGCCGCATTTGCAGCTCGGTCATTTTCAGATTATGGCCTTGGCGTTATTGCTTCAATACTCCCGCAACTCCAACAACTACAGCTTGGAACATTTACAGCATTATGTAGATAAATATATCGAGCCGTTCTTGTCCGAATTGCCACGGGAAGAAGCTATGTATCGTCAATTGGATTACCTTCGTTGCTCCATTCAAGAGCCGGAACGTAATACCTTCTGGGATATTATGGTTCATTCCTATCCGCTCGTATTCGGTTATGCCGGTTTTGACAAAGACGAATTGACCCGTGCTTTGCGCGGTAATTATTTGGATGCTCGCTATGTGGTGAAAAGTGTAAACTCTCCGCTTCTTAAATTAGCGGTTGTTGATGAAGGCTTGGCACCGCGCTACTTCCAGATGGCTCATTTGGATAATCCGGAAATTCAGCAACACATTTTAGGGTTAGCGATGAGCAAACCGGTTGATTTTAACTCTACCGAACGCAAACAGGTATTGGAATACATTTCACCGGTATTGCCTAAAGTGGCTGATATGTATGACTCCATGCCGCTTAGCCATTCCAGCTTGACGCTCTTGGGCCTCTATTTAGGGCGTGCCCATGTGAAAGTAACCATTGGTGAAGAGTTCGATTTGTCCCCTTGGTTCTAAAAAATCCATTGTGTATATGTAAATAACAGATTATAGATGTACTATAATGTATATAAATAAAGCGTGTACCTCCGAGTCAAAACTCGAGGGTACACGCTTTTTTAAAAGCTATATTCGTTAATCGCATTTAAATCCAATAGTTTTACTTTTTTGCCTTCAAATTCGATTATCTTTTCATCCTGCAAGCGGCCCAGTTCGCGGCTTAAGGATGTGCGCGATACATTGAGCACGTCCGCCATTTCCTGACGGTTGTGGGGCAGGCGAATCGGGTTTTGTTTTTGGTAAGTATATAAATCGTCAAAGTAGGCAAAAATTCGTTCGCGCATCCCTTTTAAGGATAAATAGTGAACCTTACGGGTGAGGGCCAAGGCTTTTTCAGACATGTCATGCAACAAATTGGTTAGAATCTGCACCTGGCAGGCATCGCAATTGTTGAATGATGTGGTGAAAGCCGATTTTGGCAAAAACAATACCGTACTGTCCAAGGTGGTTTGGATGGTGGCCGGCCAATTGGGCATGTCCGTGAAAAGAATGGCCTCGCCGAACATGGCAGACGGCGTGAGATCGGTCATAATTGTTCGCTGACCCAAGACGTTTTCGCGGGTCAGGTGAGCATGACCTTTGAGTAAAATGCCAATCCCTTCCATGGGTTCGCCGGCAATGGCGATAAAGCTATTTTTTTTATAATTGGATATAGATAAGTTCGGTGAACTTAAGAAGCGACGCAACTGTTCTTCCGAAAGGTCGCGGAATAAGGGACTGCTGCTGAGCACAGCCAGATATTCCGTTACAAGTTCAGTAGATAATCCGATATGCATAGGAGCCTCCTTAATATAAAATTTTTGTAAATGTTGCCATAGCTACAGTTTTTTACCTATAAGTATACTATACTTTAAATGTAGTCACAAAGTAAACAACTTGCGATAAGTGACAATTTGATTTTGTAATAAGCAAGTATTTTATATTTTTTTACTTTCTTACGAGTGTTAAGAAAGTACAGTGTCGGGAGAGTCCCGAAGAAGGAGGCTATTATGAGTATGTTTTGTTTCCAATGTGAACAGTCTGCAAATCCTGGTGGTTGTACAGTACAGGGCGTATGTGGTAAAACCGCACCGGTAGCTAACAAACAGGATGAGTTGACGTCCGCCTTGATCGGTTTGGCACGTGCTTGTGATGCAAAAGGCGCTTCTGCTAAAGAATACCAATTATTGAAACAGGGCTTGTTCATGTGCGTAACAAACGTTAACTTCGACGAAGAACGTGTTCAAGAATTCATTAATCGCGTAGAAGCAGCTCGTCAAGCAATTGACGCTAGCGCTCAGGACTTCGATTGGGAAGCTCTCTGGGTAGGCGAAGAAGATATCATCTCCTTACGCTCCACTTTATTACTCGGCATGCGCGGTATGGCAGCTTACGCTTGGCATGCATCCGTACTCGGCTATGATGATGCTGAAGTAGATGCTTGGTTCGTAAAAGGCCTCGTTGAATTTGCCAAAGATCACAGCGCTGACGAATGGCTCGCTTTGTTGATGGAATTCGGTCACATCAACCTCAAATGTATGGCCTTGCTCGACTCCGCTAACACTGAAAGCTATGGCACACCGGTTCCGACTAAAGTTTCCTTGACTGTAGAACCTGGTCCATTCATCGTAGTAACCGGCCATGATTTACACGACCTCAAAATGTTATTGGAACAATCCGAAGGTAAAGGTGTTAACATCTATACTCATGGTGAAATGCTTCCTTGCCACGCATATCCTGAACTTAAAAAATATGCGCACTTAAAAGGTAACTTCGGTACTGCTTGGCAGAACCAGCAGAACGAATTCGATGGCGTTCCGGCAGCTTTCTTATTCACTACTAACTGCTTAATGGTTCCTCGTGAATCTTATGAAGACAACATTTTCACCACCGATATGGTAGGTTTCCCTGGTTTGAAACATGTGGAAACTAACGAAGACGGTACGAAAGACTTCTCCGCAGTTATTGAAAAAGCTCTTGAACTCGGCGGTTATAGCGAAGCTCAAGAATTCACCGGTATTAACGGCGGCCACGAAGTAACAACCGGTTTCGGTCATGGTACCGTACTCAGCATTGCGGACAAAGTAATTGATGCTGTTAAAGCCGGCGCTATTAAACACTTCTTCTTGGTTGGTGGTTGTGACGGTGCTAAAGTAGGCCGTAACTACTATACTGAATTCGTAAAACAGACTCCGAAAGACACTGTTGTATTGACTTTGGCTTGCGGTAAATATCGTTTCAACGACCTTGAAATCGGCGAAATCGGCGGCATCCCTCGTATGCTCGATATGGGTCAGTGTAACGATGCTTACTCCGCTATTCAGGTAGCCGTAGCGCTTGCCGGCGCCTTCGAATGCGACGTAAACGACTTGCCGTTGACTTTGGTATTGTCCTGGTACGAACAAAAAGCGGTATGTATCTTGTTAACCTTGTTAGCATTGGGTATCCGCAACATCTATATCGGACCTACTTTGCCAAAATTCTTATCCAGCAACGTATTGGGCATCTTGGTAGAAAAATTCCAGTTACACCCAATTACTACACCGGAAGCTGATATGAAAGCTATCCTTGGCAATAACTAATATAAACATATTATAGATTAATCGTTAAAATAATATAGTTGATAGTTTGCGGTTGTATAGTGATGTCCATCCCGTGATTACTTATGTTTCTCGTTAATTATCAATTAAAATTTCTCATAGCTCCCTCGAAAGAGGGAGCTATTTTTTATATTTTTCTATGCAGTGGGTACTTTTTTGAATAATTCGTTCGTCTGCCGTGTACCTTGCAAACCGCGTAGCAATAGGCTTTATGAGCAAATGAGAATCTTAAAAGAATTAATATGCATAAAAAGTATGACCGTGTCTATTCTATGGAAACAAACTATGGTATAATACAAATTAAGGAAATTCAAGGGTTTACCCTGAATTAGTTTGTGAGAAATGCACAGTGTAGGTGTGATAATGTTTTCTTAGGGAGGATATAAATGAGTAGTATCTTTGAGATTATCGGACCGGTTATGATTGGTCCATCCAGCTCTCATACTGCCGGAGCTGCCCGTTTAGGTAAAATGGCTCGCTCTATTTTCAAAGAGCCCATTGATCGCGTTGATTTAACCTTATACGGTTCTTTTGCCAAAACCTATAAAGGTCATGGTACGGATCGTGCCTTGGTAGGTGGTCTTTTGGGATTTGATGCGGAAGACGAACGCATTCGTGACGCATTTAAAGACGCTGCGGAAGCTAATTTGCAGTATCAGTTCATTGAATCGTCTGAAGAAGGCGGTCATCCGAACGAAGTTAAATTCGATCTTTACAGCAAAGACGGTCATCATATGAGCATTGTAGGTCGTTCCTTGGGCGGTGGCCGTATTTTGGTGACAAATGTAAACAACTTGGAAGTGGAGATTTCCGGTGAAGACTTTACTATTTTGACATTCCATCATGATTGTCCGGGGGTTATTGCTTGGGTAACGAGCCGCCTTGGTCAAGCAAGTGTTAATATTTCGACGATGAAAGTGTTCCGCAAACGTAAGCATTGTGAAGCCGTTATGTTGATCAATACGGATGAACCGGTTGATACACAAGTTATGGCGGACATTCAGAATCATAAAAGTATTTCCTCCGTTATGTATTTTGAACCTTTGGAAAAGGCGGTAGCAGAATGAGTTATTTATATGATACATTAGCCGACTTGGCGCATTTAAGCGATACCCATAATTTACCTATGTGGGAAATTGTAATTCGCGCCGAAATGGAAGCGTCCGGTCAATCTCGCGAAGCCATTGAGAAAGAAGCTTTGCGTCGTATTCAGATTTTTAAAGATTCCGTTGTCAACGGTATTGAAGACCGTAAACGTACGGTGAGCGGTATGTCCGGTGGACAGGCTCACGTTTTGTTGGAACATACGCCGCGCTTAATGAGCCCGACAGCTTATAAAGCCTTAACGTATGCGATTGCGGTTAATGAAGCGAATGCCAAAATGTTCCGTGTTGTAGCCTGTCCTACAGCCGGTTCCTGCGGTGTTATGCCCGGTACGATGTGCGCTGTAGCCGAAGAGTTGAAGCTTGATGATGAGGCTATGTTACGCGGTTTCTTTATGGGTGCCGGTATCGGCAACGTTATTACGAATCAAGCCTGTGTAGCCGGTGCCGTAGGCGGTTGTCAGGCCGAAGTAGGTTCCGCTGCCGCCATGGCGGCCGGTGCCGTGGTAGCTATGCTTGAAGGCACTACTAAACAGGCTATTAATGCAGTTGCGCTTTGCCTCAAAAATGTATTGGGCTTAGTATGCGACCCGGTTGGGGGTCTTGTAGAAGTACCTTGTGTAAAACGTAACGGTATTTATGCCGTTCATGCCCTTAGTGCCGCTGAAATGGCTATGGCCGGCTTGATCAGCCAGATTCCGGTTGATGAAGTGATTGAAGCCATGGATCGCATCGGTCGCGCGTTGCCAAGCACATTGCGTGAAACCAGTGAAGGTGGTTTGGCTACTACTGAAACCGGTCGTCGCATTGCTAAACAATTAGCGGAAATGTAAGAGTGCGTCATTAAAACGTCTTTATGAGAAAACTCATGAAGGCGTTTTTTTATTGTACGCCGAATAGGCATGACAAAACCCCCAGTTAAACTGGGGGTCGGTAAAAAACTCTTATAGAAAAGGAAAGAACCTCCTAATGATACAATGAAGTTGGTCTGGCAACC
>ENA-OROP01001890-OROP01001890.1-human-gut-metagenome-genome-assembly--contig:-NODE-1890-length-17285-cov-4.241555_pt1 | contig 17285 bp, 10 predicted proteins | sample MGYA00242132_ERZ509056 | MGnify/ENA primary metagenome ERZ509056 (study PRJEB26280, sample SAMEA2338768) | human gut metagenome | biome: human gut; feature: human-associated habitat; material: faeces...
CTGCACCATAAGCAGCAACACCATTTTCTCCGGCAATCTTCATGAGCTGGAGATTGTATAATGCATTGACTAAGGACATGGACAGGTTAGTCATGAGTTCAGAGGAACCATTGGTGCAGGTCTTAAGAAATACACGTCTGTCGAATACCGGTTTTACAAAGTGAAGGAGGCTGTCGTTCTTACGGAAGAAATATACCACCGGGAGCAGACCGCCGATAAATTCACTGGTCATGGTTGCGAACGCGGCGCCTGCAATTCCAAAGTGTAATACACCGATGAACAGGGCATCGAGAACAATGTTTGTACAACCGGCAGCCACAATGACTTTCAGTCCAAGCTGGGGTTTTCCGGCAGCCACAAAGAAACTCTGGAAGACATTCTGCAGCATGAAGGCGGTCAGGGATATGCAGGAGATCCGTCCGTAAAGGGTACAATAATCAATCAGATCACCGGCGGCACCAAATGCCATGACAATCCGCCTCATAAATATAAAACTGAGAACAGATAACACAAATCCTCCGATAGCAGCAATCGTAACCAGCATCGAAAAATACTGATTTGCCAGTTCTTTCTTTCCTTCACCAAGGGTTTTTGATACAAAAGCACTTCCTCCGGTACCGATCATAAATCCAAGTGCACTGATTCCCATCAGGTAAGGCATAATGAGATTCACGGAAGCAAATGCTGATTTTCCCACAAAGTTCGATACAAAGATGCCGTCCACCACACTGTAGATGGAAGTGAATACCATCATAATAATGGAGGGCAGGATAAAACGAAGTAATTTTTTATAGGTAAAATGCTCTGAGAGCTGAATATTCATACGTATTCTCCTTTTTTATATTTACTGATATGGATGTTTACAATGAATGTAAATGAAAACATATAAGCTAAGTGATTATAGGTTGTTTTTGATGTTCTGTCAAGGAAAATGTCTTTACACATATAAAACAAATTAATAATTAAATGTTCACAAACGATAAATCTATGCTACAATAAAAATTACGGCTTTATGCTTTGATTGAAGATATTACTATAAAAGGAGAGAGTTGTTTTGAAGAAAAATAAATATGAGATAGATATGTGCAACGGCACTTTGCTTGATAAGCTGATATCGTTTTCACTTCCGCTCATGTTGTCCGGAATATTACAGCTTATGTTCAATGCGGTCGATATAATTGTAGTTGGAAAATTTACCGGAAGCCAGGCACTTGCCGCTGTGGGTTCCACAACCTCCTTGATTAACTTATTTATCAACCTTTTTATAGGTATATCACTGGGGGCTAATGTAATTGCAGCCCGCTTTTATGCAGCAGGGCGCGATAAGGAGATGTCTGAGACAGTGCACAGTGCGATGGCACTGGCACTCATAAGCGGAGTGGTCATGGTGTTCGTCGGGCTTATATTTGCAAGAGGTGCGCTGGAGCTGATGGATACACCCGATGATGTCATAGACCAGTCAACACTTTATATGAGAATATATTTTGTAGGAATGCCTTTTTTCATGATGTATAACTATGGGGCTTCCATATTGAGAGCCGTGGGCGATACGAAAAGACCTCTTTTCTTTCTTGTCATAGCGGGAGTTGTAAATGCGGGTCTTAATATCTTTCTTGTAACGGTATTTCATCTTGGCGTGGCAGGAGTTGCCATCGCGACGGTGGTATCGCAGATAATCTCATGTGTTCTTGTGCTTATCTGTCTATACAGGACGGACAGTAGCTTTCAGCTCAGGTTCTCCAAGCTTAAGCTGAGATGGGTGTATATTAAGCAGATCTGTCAGGTGGGAATACCTGCGGGAATACAGAGCATGGTAATCAATTTTTCCAATGTGCTCTTGCAGTCATCGGTAAATTCGTTCGGCTCAATAGCGATGGCGGGATACACTGCGGCTAATAATATATTCGGTTTTCTGTTTGCATCGGTCAATTCCGTTACACAGGCATGCATGAGCTTCACAAGCCAGAATTTCGGTGTCGGAAATTATAAGAGGATGACAATGGTTCTGTTAGAGTGCATTGGTCTGTCAATGACGGTAGCGCTCACGTTAGGCTGCAGCGCTTATTTTTTTGGAAATAAGCTTCTGTGGATATATACGGATGAAGCTGAGGTTGTTAAGGCGGGTATGGAGGTTCTGAGATTTACGACCATTACATATTTTCTGTGCGGCATAATGGATCTTTTCCCGGGGGCACTCCGTGGCATGGGATATTCTACTGTTCCGATGCTTCTTTCGGTTGTAGGAACGGTCGGAACAAGGCTGGTATGGATATATGGAGTATTTCCGTTTCATCGCTCAATTGACATACTGTTCATATCCTACCCGGCGTCATGGTTTGTTACCATAGTTTTTCAGGTCATGTGCTATATTATTGTCAGGAAGAAGCTTGGCATTGCTGCCTGGAAAAGTGCTGTGCGGAAACAGGCAAATAATCAGTAAAAAAAATGAGGAAGATTTATAAAAGTTCTGGAAAAAGGATTAAGTTTGAATTATAATCTACAATGTAACAAAAGTACTATAAAAATAAGACACTATAAAATATAACTTGGGAGGGTTTGCGATGGAAGTTAAGAAGTACAGGTATAATGACATGACAGAGAGATACAGAAGGATGAACAGGTTCTATATTATTGCAACAGTAGTTCTTGGCGGCTCATTTATTGTATATATGTGGCTTAAGATGGTTATGAGCAGTATTTCAGCCATGACTGTATATGGTAATACCGTGGTGATGGCAGCATTCACAATTGCTAATACAGTTATTTATATGCGTAACAGGGCAACGAAGCAGCTTAAGATAATTGCAACTTATGAAGTAGGGATTGAGTTCCTTCTTGTAGGAGTTCAGTCGGATGCACATTTTATAAGCTTTGCAATCATTGCAATATTTTTGCTTCAGATTCCATATTTTGATAAGAAGGGGCTTACAAAAACGGCAGTGGGAATGGCGGTTCTGTATGCCATCGTGACTGCGGTACAGATAAAAAAAGGCGTATTTGTCATGAATGTCAGCGGCTTTTGTGAAATCATATTAACTGTATTTATCGGTATAGCCATTCTCAATGTCGGGAAGATAATAATTGCTTTTAATGATGATGCCATGGGCGCAACGAAGGAGGAGCAGAACAATCTTCAGGGCTTTTTAAACAAGGTTATGGATATATCAAAGAGTGTCAATGCAGATACAGCTAAGAGTACCGAGCTTATGGATGAGCTTTTAGAAAGCACACAGAGCGTCGCCGGCAGCATGAAGGACATCACTGCAGCAACGAATAATACTGCCGCAAGCATTCAGGAGCAGAATAACATGACATCCATCATCAATGCTGCAATAACACAGACGGGCAGGACCTCTGAGGAGATGGTGAAGCTTGCAGAGGATTCTAATAAGAGCGTGAAGATGAACATGGAGCTTATGGAGGAGCTTAAGACACAGTCGGCAGATATTGCTGTTACCAACGAGACGGTCAGCGAGGCTATGCGTAAGCTTCAGGAGAGAACGGAAGAGGTGGGAAAGATTGCGGGAATGATTCTTAACATTTCGGGTCAGACCAACCTTCTTGCACTCAATGCATCTATTGAGAGCGCCCGTGCCGGGGATGCCGGAAGGGGCTTTGCGGTTGTCGCAGAGCAGATAAGACAGCTGGCGGAGCAGACCAAAAAATCGACCGAGGACATTACAAGAATTGCCAATGAGCTGAGCACTGATGCCAATGAGGTCGCTGAGTCGGTTAAGGGAACAATAGTAGCGGCAGGTGTGCAGAGCGGGAAGATTGAGACAGCAAGTGAATCATTTAAGAGTCTTAATGAGAATATGGAGAAGCTTATAGGTCATGTCGATGATGTCAACAAGCAGGTGAACGGGCTTTCTGAGTCTAACAATAAGATTGTCGAGAATATATCCCAGTTGTCGGCTGTCACCGAGGAGGTTACGGTGAGTGCTGAGCAGGTATATGAGCAGAGCCAGAAGAATCTTGAATTTGTACAGCAGGTTAAGGCTGCTGTAAATCATATAAAAAATACATCAGATGAAGCTGAAGAATTAATGTAAAAGGGTATTTATTATAAATTAAGGAGATTTTTGAGATGACGAAGGATATGACAAAGGGAAATCCAATGAAGCTGATTGTGGGTTTTGCTCTGCCTCTTCTTTGTGGATTTTTATTTCAGCAGTTTTATAATCTGGTGGACACGGTTATTGTGGGACGCTTTTTGGGCGTTGACGAGCTTGCAGGTGTAGGCGCTACGGGTTCAGTCAATTTCCTTGTTATCGGCTTCTGTATGGGCGTGTGCAATGGCTTTTCGATTCCGGTTGCACACAAATTCGGCGCAGGTGACTATAAGGGAATGAGAAAATATGTGGCCAACTGTGCATGGCTTGGAATAGCTTTTTCGGTGGTTCTCACATTAGTGACCGTAGTGTTGTGCAGACAGATATTGGAGCTTATGAGGACACCTGATGATATAATTGATTTTTCATATCAGTATATTGTGATTATATTTGCCGCAATACCGTTTACGTTCCTGTACAATATTGTGTCCGGAGTTATAAGAGCGCTTGGCGACAGCAGGACACCGGTTATCTTTCTTGTCATTTCTTCGATTGTCAATATAGGACTTGACCTGTTCTTTATAATTGTACTGAAGCTGGGGGTTGCCGGAGCTGCGTGGGCAACCGCGATAGCGCAGGTAGTGGCAGGTGTGGGCTGTCTGTGGTACATGATAAAGAAGTTCGATATACTCCATATCCGGAAGGATGAGTGGGCTGTCAATGCCCACATGATGGGTTCGCTCTGCGCGATGGGTGTGCCGATGGGACTTCAGTATTCCATAACAGCGATAGGAAGCGTTATATTGCAGACGGCAACGAATACTCTTGGTTCATCAGCGGTTGCGGCGGTTACGGCAGCCGGAAAGGTATGTAATTTCCTTGCATGCCCTTATGATGCGATGGGGTCAACGATGGCAACCTACGGAGGACAGAATGTCGGTGCAGGAAAGCTTGACCGCCTTGATAATGGACTTGCTTCATGCGTGCTGTTAGGTGCGGTATATGCTGTTATAGCGGTACTGACAGCGGTATTCGGAGGCGGCCTTCTGGCACAGCTCTTTGTCGACGGCGGCGGCTCTTCGACGATGGTGGGATGCGACGGCACGGTGCTCAACCGGCCGAGCGACACGGGCGATGCCGAGACGATCGTCCAGCGCGCCGTCTCCACGGCGATCGTCATCTCCGAAACGAACTGATCCATCCGAATAAACTACAACATCATGAAACGACTTTTCCTTCTCTGCCTCGCGGCGGCGCTCGCCGCCGTCGCATGCGCGAAACGGCAATCGGCGCCGAAACCGCTCTACATGTGGTTCGACTGCGAGGCCAACTACGCACGGCTGAGCCACCCCGACTCGATCCGCCACTACGTCTCCCGGCTCCACGACATGGGCTTCACCGACCTGGTGGTGGACGTGAAGTCGATCATGGGCGAAACGCTCTACAAGAGCGACATAGCCCCCTATATGGGCGAATGGGAGGGCGTGACGCGCCCCGAGGACTACGACATGCTGGGCCACTTCATCGAGGAAGGCCACAAACGGGGCATGCGGGTCCACGGCTCGCTCAACGTCTTCGCCGGAGGCCACAACTACTTCGACCGGGGCATCATCTACGGCGAACACGCCGACTGGCAGTCGCAGGTTTACACCGAGGGCCGCATCGTGCCGATCAGCCGGATCAAGAGCAACTACAACGGCATGCTCAACCCGGCGAACCCCGAAGTGCGGGAATACGAGCTGGCCATCCTGAGGGAGTTCGCCGAAAAATACCCCGACGCGGACGGCATCATCTTCGACCGGGTGCGCTTCGACAACATCACCTCCGATTTCAGCCAACTCTCGAAGGAGGCGTTCGAAGCCTATACCGGAGAGCCGGTCGCCGACTTCCCCGGGGACATTCTGCGCTGGTCGCAGGACGCCGAAGGCACGTGGAGCTGGTCGCAGGGGCCGCTCTTCCGCAAATGGATCGAATGGCGCGCCTCGGTCATCAAGCAATTCGTCGTCGAGGCCCGCAGACAGCTCAAGGCGATCAATCCCCGGCTGCTCATCGGCGACTACACGGGCGCCTGGTATCCGACCTACTACTACGTGGGCGTGAACTGGGCCAGCGAGCGCTTCGATCCGGCGCAGTATTTCGACTGGGCCACACCCGAATACAAACGGACGGGGTACGCCGAACTGCTGGACATCTACATGACGGGGCTCTACTACACGCTCGTGACCAAAACCGAGGTTGACGAGGCCAACGAAGCGGTCGGCCAGCGCACCGAAGCCGGCATGACCGACGAACAGAGCTACTGGTACTGCATCGAGGGCGGCGCCGAATGGGCGAAGAAGATCACCGCCGGAGCAGTGCCCGTGACCGGGTCGATCTACGTCGATCAGTACGGCGACGATGCCGAACGATTCACCCGCGCCGTGGCGCAGGCACTCCGCGACACCGACGGACTGATGCTTTTCGACATCGTGCACATCATCGACCGGGGCTGGTGGTCCGAACTGGAGGCCGGCATCGCGGCCGGAGACCCGTCACGTAACGACTGAAACGCAATCTTTCCATAACAAACCCAAACAATCCAACCTTAAACCCATGTAATTCTATGAAAGAGTTTTTCTCCAGATTCAGGAATTCTCTGGCGGCGAGGACGTGTCTATGGACGCTGTTCCTGCTGTTGGCGGGAGCCGGGCCGGCTTTCGCCCAGTCCACCGTCAGAGGTACGGTTACGGACGAACAGGGCAACCCGCTCGTCGGTGTGACCGTGGTGGTCGCCAACTCGACCCAGGGGACGACGACCGACACGAAGGGCCGGTATTCGATCGCCGTTCCGAAAGACGGCACGCTGGAATTCTCCTACATCGGAATGGTCTCGCAGCAGATTCCGGTGGGGGGGGGAATCTCCGCGCTTGACGTCGTTCTGAAAGAGGACTCCGCCCGGCTGGACGAGGTCGTCGTCATCGGCTACGGATCGCAGCGGCGCGCCGACGTGACGGCCGCCGTGTCGCAGATCGACGGCAAGGAGCTCCAGAAGATGCCGATGGCCAACATCTCGCAGGGACTGGCCGGCCGCCTGCCGGGTCTGATCTCCGTGCAGAACTCCGGACAGCCCGGAGCGGACCAGGCCAGCATGACCATCCGCGGCGCCAAGTCGGGCATTCTCTACATCGTGGACGGCGTGCAGCGTTCGATCAACGACATCGACCCCAACGACGTGGAGTCGGTATCGCTGCTCAAGGACGGCGCCGCCGTGGCGGTCTATGGTCTCGAAGCCGCGGGCGGCGTGATGATCGTCACGACGAAAAAGGGCCGGCAGGGGACGATGAATCTTACCTACAAGGGGTCCTACGGAGCCTCGTTCAACACCTCCTATCCCGAATTTCTCGACGGCCCCGGCTACGCCTACTGGTACAACAAGGCGCTCGAGCTGGACGGCCAGAAGCCGATCTTCACGGCCCGGCACGTGCAGATGATGCGCGAAGGAACGAACGGCTGGGGCAACACCAACTGGATCGACGAAATTTTCGGGACCGGCACGACCCAGCAGCACAGCGTCACCTCGACGGGCGGCAGCGACCGCATCAACTACTTCGCCTCGCTGGGCTACATGAACCAGACGGGCAACATCAAGAACTTCGACTACGACCGTTACAACCTGCGCACGAACATCGAAGCCAAGATCGCCCGCAGCCTCACCTTCACACTCGGCGTCGCCGGCCATGTCGGCGACCAGAAATCGCCCGGATTCGCCGCCGGCGGAACCTCGGGCACGAGCGTATCGAGCGCCCCGTGGCTCTCGGTAGCCGAGCAGGCCGCCTACGCCCATCCCTACCTGCCGAAGGAGTACGAGGGAGTTCCCACGGCCAGCCAGAACGACTACGGCAACACGATCAACCCGATCGCAGCCACCGAGTTGTCGGGGTATTCGAAGTCGCAGACCGTCTCCGTGCAGACCAATGCCGCCCTCCAGTGGGATCTTCCGTGGGTCAAGGGACTCCGGCTGAAGGTCATGGGAGCCTACGACCGCAGCACGACCACCTCCAAGATCCTGAGTACGCCCTATTTCGTGATGCTGGCCAGCACGCCCAATTCGACCAGTTCGGAAATCACCTATTCGAAAGCCTCCGACCCGCGCAACAACGCCAACGTGGCCACCGGCAAGAAGACCAACAACCTGACCGAGGGCTTCACCCAGTGGCGCCGCATCACCTCGCAGGCGAGCATCAGCTACACGAACACCTTCGCCGAAAAGCACAAGGTGGATCTCCTGGCGCTCGTCGAGACGCGCGACTACAAAACCAACAACTTCTCGGCCTCGGGCAAGGACATCCCCTTCCCGCAACTGCCCGAGCTGGGCTTCGCGACGACGCCGGCCGACGACCCGATCGGCGGTTCGAGCGACGCCTCGCGCAAGGTGGGCTTCGTGTTCCGAGGACAATACAACTACGCGGACAAATACCTCGTCGAGTTCTCGGGCCGTTACGACGGATCGTACAAGTTCATCGGCAACGTCTCGGGCCGCCGCTGGGGTTTCTTCCCCTCCGTGTCGCTCGGCTGGCGCATGTCCGAGGAAGGTTTCTTCGCCCCGCTGCGCAAGGCGGTCGATAACTTCAAGCTCCGCGCCTCGTTCGGCTCGCTGGGCGACGACAACGGCTCGGCGGCATACGCCTTCCTGAGCACCTTCACCAATGTCAGCAGCGCCCCGAGCGTCGTGCTGGGCGGCGCAGGCCAGAACGGCATCATGACCTCGCTGGTGGCCAACGAGCTGCTCACCTGGGAACGCAACCACTCCTACAACGTCGGGTTCGACCTGGCCATGTGGAACGGCAGACTCGGAGTCGAGTTCGACGCCTTCTACAACTACATCTTCGACATTCTGGGCTCCAACTCCGGCAAACCCGCGTCGATGGGCGGCTACTACCCGACCTACGTGAACAACAACGCGCAGGACGTGCGGGGCATCGACGTCCGGCTGACCCACCGCAACCACATCGGCAAGGATTTCCAGTACGGCGTCACCGTCAATCTGACATGGGCCAAGGATCGCTGGCTCCGCTATCAGGACAGCCCCAACACCCCGGATTACGCCAAGCGCATCGGCAAGAGCCGCTACATGACGATGGGCTTCATCGCCGACGGGCTTTTCCAGAGCGAGGAGGAGATCGACCGCTCGCCGTGGATTTCCGGCTCGCGGCCGCGGGTCGGCGACATCAAGTACAAGGACCTCAACGGCGACGGCGCGATCACCTACGACCAGGACCGCGCCTACATCGGCCGCGGCCAGCGCCCGCAGTTCAACGGCAGCATCAACCTCAACGCCTCGTGGAAGGGCCTCGAGTTCGACATCCTGTTCATCGGCGCCGCCGTCTGCGACGTCTCGCTGACGGGAACCTACTACAACCACAACGAGGACAACACGATCTTCACCCGTCCCTTCAAGGCCGGAGCCAACTCGCCGCGCTACCTCGTCGAACAGGCCTGGACGCCCGAGAATCCCGACGCGAAATATCCGCGTCTGTCGCTCAACCCGCCCAACACGAACAACGCCTACGCCTCGTCGTTCTGGTACCGCGACGGCAAGTACCTGCGTCTGAAGTCCGTGCACCTGGGCTACACGCTGCCGAAAGCGTGGACCGGCAAGCTGCACATCCAGAAAGTGAAGGTTTACGTCGAAGGCAACAACCTCTGCACCTGGTCGGGACTGCCCGAGGGCATCGACCCCGAATGGCCGGGTGTGACCAACGGATACTATCCGCAGCAGCGCACGGTCGTGGGCGGCCTCGAAATCTCGTTCTAACAGACAAAATCCAAGACCCATGAAAAAGAAAATCGCACATATCGCTCTGCTGTCCGCGACGGTCGCCCTGGCGGGCTGCAACGACTGGCTCGACATGAACCCGACGGACAAAGTGTCGGAAAAAATCGTCTGGAGCGACCCGACCTACGTGACCCAGTACGTAAACGGATTCTATCCCTACATCTCCCGCTACGGCAGCTTCGAGACCGGCGACAGTCAGGTGGGGCTGACCGAGGGGCTGACCGAAACGCTCAAGTTCGGCTCCGCGACCCCCGGTACGAACGTCGGATTCGCCAACATCATCGCCTTCGCCGAGGGCGGCCTGGCGGCTCCTACCGCAGCCTTCCACTTCGGGGCATGGGACGACACCTACACGCGCATCCGCCGCGTCAATGAGTTCCTCTACGGACTGAAAAAGTACGGGACCAACTTCGACGGACCGACCCGCACGCGGTTCGAGGCCGAAGCGCGCTTCTTCCGCGGATTCCTCTACTTCCAGTTGCTCAAGCGCACGCCGGAGGTGATTCTCTACGACGAAAACCTGCTGGCCATCACCGAGAACAAGGCGCTCTCGACGGCGGAACAGGGCTGGGACATGGTCGAGGAGGACCTCTCCTTCGCCGCCAAGAACCTCCCGCCCAAATGGGACGGCGAGGCGGGCCGCGTCACCTCGGGAGCGGGATATGCCATGCTGTCGCGGGCGATGCTCTACGCCGAGCGATGGCAGTCGGCCAAAGACGCCGCCGAGGAGGTGTTCAAACTCGGCTACGAGCTGATGCCGGGCAAGACGGCGGAGGAATACGCCAAAGCCTTTACGTCGATGAGCGACGGCAACACCGAGTCGATCCTCGAATACAACTACCTCGTCGGCGGACCGAACCACAGTTGGGACCAGCTCTTCATGCCCGGCGGCGACAACACGACGATGGGCGGCCGGGCCACCCCGACGCAGGAGATGGTCGAATCGTACGAGCTGGCCTCGACGGGCGGCCACCCCGACTGGACGCCGTGGCACGACACGACAGCCGGCACGACCGAAACGCCGCCCTACGAACAACTGGAGCCCCGTTTCCACGCCTCGATACTCTATAACGGCTGCGAATGGAAAGGCCGCACGCTCGAGCCTTTCGTGAACGGCACGGACGGTTACGCCGTCTTCGACGACGGCTCCGCGCTCAACGGGCGCACCACGACCGGCTACTACCTGCGCAAGATGCTCGACGAGGAGTACACCGACTATTCGAAGGCCTGCACGCAGCCCTGGATCGCCATCCGGCTCGCCGAAGTGATCCTCAACCATGCCGAAGCGTGTTACAGGCTCAACGCGGACGGCGCGAACGCCGACCTGCGCCGGATCCGCGAGCGCGTGGGTCTGCCCTACACCGACAAGTCCGGCGAGGCGCTGATGGAGGCTATCCGTCAGGAGCGCAAGATCGAACTCTACTGCGAAGGCCACCTCTACTGGGACATGCGCCGCTGGCGGCTGGCTCATACGGCCTATACCGGCATGCGCGTGCACGGACTGAAAATCGAGAAACAGGGCGCCTCGTTCGTCTATACCTACGTCGATTGCGACCGTCAGGACCGGCTGTTCGAAGAGAAGCTCTACCGCATTCCGCTGCCCGAAACCGAGCTGAGCAACAACGCGGCCGTCAAGCAGTTCCCCGAGTGGTTATAACCCCCAAAAAGAGATTCAACCCATGAAAAACAGCATCATATCATTCGCATCGGCGGCCCTGCTCTGCCTGGGCGGCTGCCATGAGCCGGACGAGCTGACCCCCTCGGACACAGGACTGGGGCTCAACAGCATCTCGGCACAATTCTCCACCGGGGAGTATAAGAACGACCCGCTGGCCAAATTCACCGCCACGCCGACCGAAGGGGAGGAGCGGATCGTGATCGACATCCCGTACTACTACCCCGAGAACTCGACGAACACCACCTCGATCACCGAAATGCGGGTCACGGCGAATCTGGACGACAACTGCTTCATCACGCCGCGGCTCGGCACGCTGGACCTGACGCAGGAGAACTGGTTCACGCTGACGCGCGCCGACGGCTCGAAACGCGACTTCTGCGTGACGGGCAACATCAAGAAGTCGGACAAATGCGAAATCATCTCCTTCGCCACCGACGAACCGTCGATCCAGGGCGTGATCGACAACGACCGCAACACGATCTCGCTGATTTCGGCGGACGACCTTTCGGCGGTGACGGCTCAGGCGACCCTCTCCCCGCACGCCACCATTTCGCCCGACCCGGCCGAAGTGCACGACTACGAAGGCGAGGGCATGAAATTCACCGTCACGGCCCACGACGGCGTGACCAAGCGGATCTACACGGTCAGCAAGGAGATTCCCCCCAAGATCAAGTACGGCTGGCGTGCCGGCAGCGAAACCGAAATCTGGCAGAACGTCTCCCTCGACAAGCTCGGAATCGTAAACGGCAGCGACAAGAACTACTCGCTCGCGGCATCGGGCACCAAGCTCGTGCTTTCGACAGGCGCGGACAAGTACCTGTTCAACCGTGCGACGGGCGATTATCTGGGAACGCTCGACATGAAGGGCACAGCGGCCCCCGGCGGCATGACCTCCGACGACGCGGGCAACATCCTCTACGCGAATCTGGCCGATCCGAACGCCACGTTCAGAATCTACACGGCGGCATCGACCGACGACACGCCGACGGAGCTGCTCTCCTACACCAACGCCACGGGCGCCTCGATGGGCAAGCACATCTCGGTGCAGGGCAACGTGAAGGGCGACGCCATCGTCACGGCCGTGATCTACACCTGGAACGGCGCCGTCTGCAAGTTCCTCCGCTGGACGATCTCCGGAGGCGTCGCGGCCAAACCGCAGATGATCTCCGTGACGGGCGCCACCGCCGGCTGGAACGGCAACGGCCACGCCGACGTCGAAGCCTACTCGGCCAATCCCGACGATCCGTATTTCCTGACCTATTACAGCGCCAACAGCCTCTACCGGATCGACGCCACGGGTGCGGTGACCAACACGATCGCCACCTCGCAGTGGGGAGCCAACTCGAACTACAACTGCGTGGACGTCTGCGCCTTCAACAACGCCCGCTATGCGGCCATCTACACGGGCGCGCACTTCACCTACGGAGAGTTCAAGGCCTACATGTTCGACGTGACGACGCCCGAGCAACTGACGGGAGCCTGCGACACGTCGCCCGCACGGGTATTCACCTCGAACGAGTACAAACCCGCCGGGGCGGTGGTCAATGCCACGGGCGACGTCCTGATGACGGCCTCGGCCGACGGCTACAAGCTGAACCTCTACTACACGGACGCCAACACCAACGCGCTGGTGGCCTGGGAATTCGACTGCATCGACAAATGACGCGACCTGCCGGTATCCCCCTGACCGGGGATACCGGTCCAAAATCACAAAGAATCAGACCATGAAACGACATGTCAAACGGGCCGCAACGGCCCTGGCAGCGCTGACACTGACGCTGGGAGCCGTCTCGTGCGGCTCGGACCCCGAAACCCCGGAATGGGAGTGGCCCGATCCGGAACCCGACCCGGAACCCGTCGCCGGGAAACCGCGGTTCATCTGGGTGGATGCCGCCGCGAACTTTCCCGACTTCGCCAACAGCCGCGAGAACATCGCCCGCGATCTGGCGAAGGCCCGGGACGCCGGCTTCACGGACATCGTGGTGGACGTGCGTCCCACGACAGGCGATGCGCTCTTCCGCACCTCTGCGGTCGAGCAGGTGGAGTGGCTCGGGGCCTGGCTTCCCGAAGGCTACTCGAAGATCGAACGCACGGCGACCTGGGACTACCTGCAAGCCTTCATCGACGAAGGCGCGAAGCTGGGGCTGCGCATCCACGCCGCCATCAACACCTTCACGGGCGGCAACCTGACCTCGCTCGGCGGCGCCGGCGTCGTGTTCCGCGACGCGGACAAACGGGCCTGGACCACCGACCTCAATCTGGCGAACGGCATCACCAACATCATGTCCACGGACCAGGCGGCCAAGTTCTTCAACCCCGTGCTGCCCGAAGTGCAGGAATACATCTGCTCGATGCTCCGGGACCTGGCCGCCTACGACGGACTGACGGGCATCTTCCTCGACCGCGGCCGTTTCGACGGTTTCACGAGCGACTTCTCGGACTACACGCGCCGGGAGTTCGAGAAATACATCGGCGAGGCGGTCGCCGACTTCCCGGGCGACATCCTGCCTGCGGGGCACACGTCGGGCATCCCCTCGCCCGAACCGGTCCGCCTGAAACAGTGGATCGAATTTCGCGCCAAGGTGATCCGCGACTTCATGGCCAAAGCGCGGGCCGCGGTCAAGGAGGTCAATCCGTCCCTCCGATTCGGTGTCTATGTCGGCGGCTGGTATGCGAGCTACTACGACGTGGGAGTCAATTGGGCCAGTCCGGACTACGATGCCTCGGCCGATTTCTCCTGGGCGACGAAGAAATACATGGACTACGGTTACGCCGACCTCATGGACCAGATGCTGATCGGGGCCTACGCCTCCCCGACGCGGGTCAACGGGACGACCGAATGGACCATGGAGGGCTTCTGCCGGCTGGCGAAGGAGCGCACGACGGGCGCCTGCCCGCTGGTGGCGGGAGGTCCCGACGTGGGGAATTGGGACCCGGACGACGAAGTGACGCAGGAAGAGGAAAACCGCGCCGTCACCGCCTCGGTGAGCGCCTGCATCAACGCCTGCGACGGCTATTTCCTCTTCGACATGATCCACCTGAAGAAGGCCGACCAGTGGTCGTACGTCAAGGCCGGAATCGACGCCCTGAGCGACAAATAGCCCTCCGGAGATGAAACGTCCGATCATACTGCTCGCGGCGGCGCTCGTGCTGGCCGCCTGCTCCCCGGCGAATCCGCCGGCGGAGACCTCCGGAGCCTGCGAACTCTCCGACGACGATTTCCGCACCGAAGGCATCCTCGAAGCCATCCCCATCCGGGCGACCTTTCTCGACGAGATCAGTTGGGACATTCCCCATCAGAATTGGGGCGTGCGCGAATGGGACGCCGACTTCCGGGCGATGAAGCATATGGGCATCAACACGGTGGTGCTGATCCGCGCCGGACTGGGCCGCTGGATCGCCGCGCCGTTCGAGTGTCTGCTCGAAAGCGAGGAGGTCCACTACCCGCCCGCGGATCTGGTCGAAATGTTCCTCACGCTGGCCGACAAATACGACATGGCCTTCTACTTCGGCATCTACGACTCGGGCAAATACTGGCAGGAAGGGCTCTTCCAGCGCGAAATCGACCTGAACAGGAAACTCATCGACGAAGTGTGGGCCAAATACGGCCATCACCGATCGTTCCAGGGGTGGTATCTGTCGCAGGAGATCAGCCGTCGCACGAAGAACATGTCGCGCATCTACGCCGAGCTCGGCCGCCACGCCAAGGAGATTTCCGGCGGGCTGAAGACGATGATCTCGCCCTATATCCACGGCATCAAGACCGATCAGGTCATGTCGGGCGACCGGGCCCTCTCGGTCGAGGAGCACCGCCGCGAATGGAACGAGATTCTGGGCAACATCGCCGGAGCGGTGGACATCCTCGCCTTCCAGGACGGGCAGGTGGACTACCACGAGCTGTACGATTACCTGACGGTGAACAAGGCGCTGGCCGACAAATACGGCATGGAGTGCTGGACCAACCTCGAATCGTTCGACCGCGACATGCCGATCCGCTTCCTGCCGATCAAGTGGGAGAAGCTGCTGCTCAAACTCGACGCCGCCCGGAGAGCCGGAATGCGGAACGTCATCACGTTCGAATTTTCACACTTCATGAGTCCCCACTCGGCCTACCCGCAGGCGGGACACCTCTACGACCGCTACTGCGACTACTTCGGAATCGACAACCCCTATGCGGACCGATGACGGCGGCACGGCCGCAGCAACGGATACGACAACCCCAAAAACACCGACAGAACCATGGATTTTCAACATTTGGCCGACCAATACCGGTCGGAACTCATGGACAGCGTACTGCCCTTCTGGCTCGAACATTCCCAGGACAAAACCTACGGCGGATACTTCTCCTGCCTCGACCGCGACGGAAGCGTATACGACACCGACAAGTTCATCTGGCTCCAGGGCCGCGAGGTGTGGCTCTTCTCGATGCTCTGCAACAAGGTCGAAAAACGCAAGGAGTGGCTCGACTGCGCCATCCAGGGCGGCGAGTTCCTACGGAAATACGGACACGACGGACAATACGACTGGTACTTCTCCCTGACGCGCGAGGGCAAGCCCATCATAGACCCTTACAACATCTTCTCCTACACATTCGCCACCATGGCTTTCGCACAACTGGCAATGGCTTCCGGAAACGACGAATACGCGCAGATCGCGAAGAAGACATTCGACCGGATACTCGAAAAACGCTCGAATCCAAAGGGTAAGTGGACAAAGGCTCACCCGGGAACGCGACCGATGAAGGATTTCGCGCTCCCGATGATCCTCTGCAACCTCGCCCTCGAAATCGAACAGCTCATAGACCCCAAACTCATCGAGGAGACGATCGACGTATGCCTCCACGAGGTAATGGACGTATTCTACCAGAAGGACCTCGGTCTCATCGTCGAAAACCTTTCCGCCTCGGACAACTCGCTGGTGGACTCCTTCGAGGGCCGCTCGATAAATCCGGGACACTCGCTCGAGGCGATGTGGTTCATAATGGACCTCGGAAAAAGACTCGGACGCCCCGAACTGATCCAGCACGCCGTAGAAATAGCGCTCCGGACCATCGAATACGGATGGGACAAACAGTACGGCGGGATATTCTACTTCATGGACCGCCTCGGACATCCCCAGCAGCAGCTCGAGTGGGACCAGAAGCTCTGGTGGGTGCACATCGAATCCGCGATAGCCATGATAAAGGGATACCAGCTCACAGGAAACCAGAAATGCCTGGACTGGTTCGAAAAACTGCACCAATACATGTGGGAGCACTTCAAGGACCCCGAGTTCCCCGAGTGGTTCGGATACCTGAACCGGCGAGGCGAAGTCCTCCTACCTCTGAAGGGAGGGAAATGGAAGGGGTGCTTCCACGTACCGAGAGGTCTGTTCCAGATATGGAAGATACTCGAACAATGCAAATAAAACCGACCGAAAAGATGAAACGAACGTTATTCGCGATCCTGTTATCGCTCTGGAGCGCCTGCGCGTGGGCTGCGGGCACGGTTACGGTTACGGTCAAAGGACGCGTTGTCTGCGACGGCCGGGGTGTGGCGAACGTCCGGATCTCCGACGGCGACGGATTCGCCCGGACCGACGAAAAGGGATATTACACGCTGGAAGCCGATGCGCAAAGCCGGTTCGTCTTCGTCTGCGTGCCGGCGGGGTACGATGCCCCGACGGAAGAGGGCGTCGTACGCTTTTTCCGGCCGCTGCCGTCCGGAGGCGGGACCTGCGACTTCCGGCTGCTGCGCCGCCC
>ENA-OROP01001904-OROP01001904.1-human-gut-metagenome-genome-assembly--contig:-NODE-1904-length-17166-cov-2.231255_pt1 | contig 17166 bp, 9 predicted proteins | sample MGYA00242132_ERZ509056 | MGnify/ENA primary metagenome ERZ509056 (study PRJEB26280, sample SAMEA2338768) | human gut metagenome | biome: human gut; feature: human-associated habitat; material: faeces...
GCAATACGCCGTCGCTGGTGCCGTGGTAGACGGGCAGTTTCACTTTGATGCGCGGGATGGTCACGTATCCCATGATGCCGGTGCCGGTCACGTCGAGCGTTTCATCATATTCGCGCTTCTGCGCGTCGGTCATGTGCCACCGATCGCCGTTCGCGGCGAGCCGTTCGTTGTATTCGTGCGCCGCTTTCAGCATGGCCTTGCGTTCGGCGCCGGACATGTCTTTGGTTTGTTCCACGTAGCCTGCTACGGCGTATGACTGGTGCATGCGGTTCCACCAGTCGCTGAATGTCGGATACGCGATGAGGCCCAGCGCGCCGATCATGGCGATTGCGGAAATGGCAATCATCACATTGAGCAGCGCATTCGATTTCTTATGCTTGGCAGCCGGTTTAACCTGCGCACCCGGTTTAACCTGCGCATCCAATTCGACTTGCGCAGCTGGCTTGGCGTCCGATTCATCCGTCACGTTATTTATGCTACGCCCGCTTCCGCAAAGCCGTCTTGGCAACGATCAGCAGCACCAAGCCCGCGCCCAAGATGGCCACGGCAATCCAAGCGGCCTGCTGCACGTCGGCGCCGGTGTGCGGCTGGTCCGGCGTGGTGGGTGGCGTGTGCGTGTTGGTGATTTCAGTGGAGTCGCCTTCCACATCGGAGATGGTGGTGTAGCCGTCGGGCACCGCCGCTTCGACCACGGTCCATTCGTGGTCCGCGTCGAGCGCTGTCCACGAATGCGTCCACTTGTTGGACTCGTTCAGCTTCACGTTTTCCACGGGCTCGCCGTCGCGCAGGAGTTTCACGGTGATGGATTCGGGGCGCTTGCCGTCGGAATTGTTCCGGTCATTCCAGATTTTGCGCACGGTGCGTTCCACGGTTTTCGGCGGTTGCGCCACACATTCGGTTTTCGGTTCGATACTCAGCACACGCGACCCGCCGGAGACGCCGTCTTCGGGCACTGCGACGAGCATGCTGCCGGAAGAGCACGTCCATGTCTGGTTCTTTCCGGAAGCGTTGGTGACCTTCACGTCAACACTGTCGGACACGGCCAGGTACATGCCGTCGGACAGTCCGGTGAAGGTCAGGTGTCCGGAAGCGTTGGTGACACCAGTTGCCGTGGCGTCGGGTTGGTTCACCGCGATGAGTCCGGCGAGCGTGTTGGCCATGTCTCGCCACACCTGCGCGTCCTTGCCGGTCATCTTCGACCAGTCGACGGGGTACGCGGTGGAGTCGGTGAATGGTGCGACGGGTTCGAAGGTGGCGCCGCCGCTTGCCGGGATCTGTCCGACTTTGTAGAGGTTGAAGCTGGCGTCCGAAATGGCGAAGTCGGTGGAATCGCTACCCGTTTCGGAGTCCGAGCTTTTGTGTTGGTAAGAAATGGCGATGCTGCCGCTGGCAGAGTCTGTTGTTGGAGCCGCGACGGCATCGCGAGTATGGAGTGCGCAGGCTGCCGCGGCGAATGTGGCGGCGATTGCGCAGCATGCGGCGATGACGCGGCTTGCGATCGTGCGTTCCTTCATTGCCGACCCCTCTTCTGTGGATTGGAAAGTAAGCATGTTCGATTCGCCCCCAACGGCGAGCCGGAAAATATGGGGGCCAGGCTGGATGCTCAAGAAATTAGGCAGTTTACAAGGGATTTGAGGTGATCCAGCCCAGCATATGTGGGTTCAGTTATTTAATTTTGGTTTTGATTTTTGAATTATGTATTGCGATTCCCGTGAGCCGCCATTGACTTGCGTCAATACGGCTCACGGGTTTCGCATGGTTACTTCAGATTCTTATGGAATCCGAACGATCAGGCGTTGCGACGACGCAGAGCCATCACCAAGGTCGCGCCAGCAAGCACGAACACGGCGATACCAGCCACGTACAGCATCACAGTGCCCATGCCACCGGTGGACGGCAGGTTGGAGCCCTTCTTGTTCACGACATTAGCCTGAACGGTACCATTCGTCGTATTCCCGTCAGTTTGATCAATCTTCAGAGATATCAGCAACGGATTGACAGCCTCAATGTCATGCTCAGCAGTCACAGTGAACAGCGTGTCGGCGGCCGTGTTATATCCGGCCGGAGTATGGCTTTCCACAAGCTTGTAATTACCGTCATCGATGCGCGGGAAAGAAGCAGTGTACTTAGTTTCCGTACCGTTGCTGGTCTTGGTTACTGTGATTTCCTCACCAACCTTCCTCCACTCTTCTTGTTCACCAGACTTGTAGCTCTTGTACAGCGTGAACTTCGGCAGATCGTTATCAGCCGGAGTGCCCTGATCGAAGGTCTTGTTGACGTTCAGCTGGTAGGTGAAGACGATGACCTTGTCCTTTGGAGTTTCGCCAGTCGGAGAGTTTGCGCCCTCGCCAGTGTAGTTCGGGTTGTTGGAGTACTGGAGCTTCGCCTCGTTCGGGTTGCCGGTGGAGCCAATCACAGCCTTATCGTTCAGCGTGGATTCATATTCAACAGTAAACTTGCCACCTGCAGCAACCGTGATCGCATCACCGTTAACATCCTTAAGAGACTTGACATCGTTGATGGTGAGGGTGAACGTGCTATCAGCAGCGGTAGTAGTCGGGTTCAGAGTCAAGGTGTACTGGGTCGACGGAACGACGGTGTCGCCATACTTAACAATAAAGCCATCAGCCGCCGGATAAGTTAAACCAGCCGACTGGTTATCCGTAAAGACCAGCTTATAGGTCTTGTACGCCGCGAAATCATCCTCGTTCGCCGGCAGGGTGGCGGTCAGCTGGAACGGGACTTCGTCGTTCACATCGTAATCGGCGGAGTCCTGCCAGTTAGTCGTGCTGCCGGTGGAGTCGTTGGTGTCCTTGACCTTCTTCTGGAAGGTCGGCTTATCGACCTTACGAGTGATAGTCACTGCGCTGTTACCGACAACGTTGACAATATACAGCGTCTGAGCATCATTACCGGTCACAGTATTATCTTTGTCCTTGGCCAGGTAGTAACCGGCAGGAACATTAGTCAACGGAGCAGATGCAGTGAGATCGGAGCCATACTGAGTAGTCAGGTTTGCGAACTTGAGAATCTCGGCAAGTTTCGTCTGATCAGACTCTGTGCTTTCAATCTTGGCCAGCGCTTCGGCGGCTTTAGCAGCCGTCAGATTAGTTCCATTATCACCCGCACCATTATCGGCATTGAAATCAGTACCAGGCTTAACGTCACCGAGTGAACCATCAGAGCCATAAGTACCGGTGAAAACCTGATAGACAGTGTAAGTGTGAGAGTCGCCTTCAGCAACTTTGATGCTACCAGTTGCAGTATCTGCCATGGCGGTGGAGGCGCCGGCGAAACCGGCGACGGCCATTGCCGCGGTGGCTGCCACGGCTACGAGGCCTTTGAGAACCTTGTTCATTGTTCTCCCTTTCTTTCTTGTTTGAAATCTTGAATCTTCAGTTATGTGTGTTCAGTTATTGCCTAGTGGGCATTGGGGTCGCTACGCTACGGTCCAGCCCCCTTCCCCTAGACGAGTTCATCATTGCCGCCTCCTGACCTTGAGGGCCATTCCAGCCGCAACAACACCTATCAACGCAGCCACCAAAGCCGCCGCGTAAATCCAATAATCGCCAGCTCCACCAGTCCCCGGCAGAATCACACCCGGCTTGTTCTTGATGTTGCCAACCGTGAAGGTGAAGACGGAGGAATCGTAATCCTTGTCGGAAGTTGTGAATGCGCCAGTCGTATTGCCGGTGGCAGCCGCAACACTGTTCGAATTCCACTTGCCGGTGCCGTCAGAACCAGCGACCGGGCCGAACGTGAACGTGCGGACGGTGGAATCGACGTCGTATCCGTCAGGAGCCTTGGTTTCGACCAACGTGTACCTGCCCCAATCCAGGCCTTCCAGCTTGAACTGGCCGGCAGCAGGGTCGACGTCGTACGGCTGGCCTTCCGCAGCGCCTGCCGGCGCGGAACAAGTGGTCTCCGCCGCAGTCTTGTTTTCGGCAGGCACGCAGTCGGTGATCGCAATCGGCTTCTGCTGATCAGAAGCGATGTCGGCGTACTCAGCCTTGCCAGTAGTCGCATTCCAGCCGAAGTTCTTCGTCTTCGTCAGCTTCCACTCCGAGCCGGAAAGCTTCTTGTCATTGTTGGAATCCGAGGAAACCTTGTTCCACGAAATCGTGCCGGTATTGCGGATGTTCGGAATCTTGTTATTGGCAATCGAACCGCCAGTAGCATTCGTAATCGAAACCGATGTAACGCCATTCGTGGTCGTAATCGTCACCGTATACGGACCGGCGATGCTGTAGCCATTCGGCGCGACCGTTTCAGTCAGCGTATACGTACCGTCTGCAAGGTCGACCACCTTGAAATAGCCAGCCTTAGTGTCCATATCGCACTTGCCCTTGGCGTCGCCGCAGGAGTAGACGATGGGAGCCGCACTCGTGCCGGAACCCTCGGCATCGTTGACGGCGATCACATCTGTCTTGCTGGACTTCAGCATCGCAGTGGACACGCGAGCCCTCACCTTGGCGGCAGAAGAGGCGACCTGACAGCTCTTCGGCTTCGTTGGTTGCTTGTCGGAATTGGTATTCACGTACATGTCGGTGTAGGTGCCACTCCAGAATGTGAACTGATCACCGTTCGCGTTTTGACCGTTGCTGTTGTACCAACCATCGCTGTTCGGACTACTACCATTGCGGAAGTAATAGCCGTGATTCGCTGCAACGTTCGCCTTCGGGATGCTGGCCACCACGTAGCCACTGCAATCCGCATCCGTCATCTTGACCGCAGGCCAGTTCGTGCCGGTCTTTGGCTGATAATGCAGGTAGTACTCTTTCCAATTGACCGTGGACTTCTGGAAGTACACGTTGATGGTGGAGTCATCCCTCACTGTGATGGTGACGGAAGCGGTCGCACCGGAGGAGGTCTTCGCCGTGATGGTGGTCGTGCCAGTCTTCAGACCCGTAACCGTGGTTGTGGTACTGGGACCGGCCGTGACACCAGCAACACTGGTGTTGCCGCTGTACCACGTGACGGTGTCAGAACTCGGCGTCGGCGTTGCAGTCAACGTAATGGTCTTGTTAAGTCCGACCTCATACGTGCTTCCGCTAATGGTGACCGAACCGGTAGTAGAGCTTCCTCCGCCCGTGCTGCAACCGGTAGGGGCTCCATTGACAGCCGCATAGTTCTGTACGCGTACTGCCGATTGCCCCGCCGGAAGACTAAAGTTCGTCTGGCCATTTGCGCTGCCACTGTGGTACCAACCGGTAGCACTACTAGGACTGTCGCCCTTGTAGAACAGATACGTTGCAGCCTTAAGACCAGCATTGTCAATGGTGACGCTTACCCATCCGCTGCAATTCTCAGTGCTTTCCATTGCAGCGCTGGTCCAGGTTGAACCATCGAATGTGTAATACAGCTTCGCTTTGTTGCTCGCGGTGTAGCCATCCGCGTTGAGATAGAACGTGGTGGTGTTCTTTGTATCGGCGGGCGCGCCAGTAACGGTGACGCTTATCTTCGTGCACTTTGTGCTATCCGCAACGGAACATGCAGTGATTGTGGCGGTACCGTTCTTCAAGCCGAGGATCTTGCCGTCGCTCACCGACACGGTGGTCGGCTCGCTGCTGCTCCATTTCACGGCCTGCGGGACGCCATCCGAACTGCCATCCGCATCGGTGACGACCGCAGTCAAATCGACAGCAATGTTGTAAGTCAAGGAAATACCGTTGGTCGGCGCAGGATTGCCGTTGTACTGAATCGCTACGGTATTAACGGCTTTGGTAGAATCCGTAATTTCGTAGGCTTCATTGGAGTCTTTTTTCTGCAACTGCCATTCCGAACCGGCGAGCGCCGTGCTGCCATCAGTGCCGTCGACCTTAGACCATTCCAGTGCGGCGCCTTCCTTCTCGTTGATGATCGCGTTGGAATTGGTCAGCTTCTTGTCCGCATTGGTGCCAGTGATTTCATTACCATTAGCGTCATACACGTGCGCGATATCCGTATGAGTGTCTTCATCGTCGCCAGTGTTGATCTGGTAGATATACGGATTAATCTTCGTGTATTCGGTGCTATTGGTGGCGAACTCTTTCACGAAATACTTGGCGTTCTTGGCGACACCTTCGAACTTGATGGTACCGTTGTCGCCATCGTCGCCATCGGTGAACTCGCCATCAGTGATGGTGCCCAAGGAAGATGTTCCAGCCTTCGCGTCCTCAAGGGTGCCGTATACCTTCCAAGTGGTGCCTTTCAGCGATTCGCCGGCGGAATTCGCCTTGTTCCACTGGATGGCCGGGCAGTTGGCGGTCATCTGGCCGTTCCACGGGAGGTTGTGACGCTCCTGGTCCATGTTAAGCACTGAGGCGGTTTTGCCTTCCCAGCCTGCTTGAGTGTTCTCATATGCGATTGCGGTCGGGTTGTACATCATGAAGTCCCGGCCGACGTACACACGGCCGTTGGTGCTCACATGGGATTCGAAGCTGCCGTTCGGCACGAGGATGCTGCCAAGCATTGCGGCGGCAGGATCGTCAGTGGTGTTCTTGGACTGGTAATTGCCGTCCTTCTCGCCGCTGCTTTCATTGGCCGCACCGCCACGAATGGTGACTTTCGTGGCGTTCGTGAAGTTCCACATGATCTTCTGAGCCACGGAGGAGTACAGCTTACGGACTTCATCCGTTTCCGCCTTGGAGAAACCGCCACCGATGTCGGTCTTGTCCCACCAAAAACGCCAGCCGGTATGGAAGTCAATGTTGTCGCCGGACACATTGATCACGATGGAGGCGTCTTTAGGAATGTTGTCGAATTTGAAATCGACACCACGATAACCGGCGGAGGAAAGCTGCTCACTGGTGAGAGAGAACACCTGCGTGGCGGATTTGCCGTCTCCGGTGAAGGTGATGAGCTTCTCGTTGTTCTTTACGCTTTGGCCATCGACGGTGGTAAAGCCGCCATTATAGGTGAACTGAAAGCTGACGGGATCCGTCGTTTTATCGTAGTTGTACTTGTAACGGGTGGCGGTGCCTTCCGACGCCTCTCCAGAGGCATTGACGGTACCCGTGTTCTCCAGTTTGGCCAAGGGGGCGGAAAGCTTGGTCTTGAGGTTGGCTTCCGTATAGTTCGTGTAATCGGTGCCGTTCACGTCCTTCAACGGGTCTGCTGCGTTGAAGGTGACGTCATTGTTCTTTTGCCAATCGCCCTGAGCGGCCACGATAGAAGAGCGGCTCGTGTTGTTGCTCCACTTGGTCTCACTGCCGGCGATAGAAGCCTTGTATTGGTAACCTTGAGCGGAACTTGCCACAGGTTTGTAGCTATTCTTGGAATCCCATGCCGTGTAGCTCTGGCCGACAAAGCCGCCCTTGCCATATGCGCCGACGTTACCTTGCACATTACCCGAAGAAAGGCTGTTGATACCGGAGTTGGCACCACCGACCGCAAGCACGGTTTTCCTGTCGCTAGGACGGAACTGCGAACCGAAACCCACGGTACCCCAACGGAAACCGGCACTCGAATAGATGCCAGAAGAATTCGGAGCCTTCCATGAATCCTTCATGACCAGCTTGCCGTTGACCACGGTAAGGCCCTCGGCCTCTACTGCATACGAGCCATCAACATCATTCTCATTGCTGATATTTGCCTTACCGTTCGTGTTCTTACCGATGTAAAGGTCACGACCTACGTAGGTTGCCACACCCGTATCCTCGCTAGCCATGCCAGAAGCGTCGCCCAGCGTGTAAGAGGTTGGAGTGCACTTGGAACCATCCGCCAAGCTGCTTTCGTCCGCCTTGGCATTGTAGGCGGGGAGGAGGGAAGTTACTGCTACGGTGGCCATCATGGCTACCGCTATGGCGGCGGCGGTCAGGGAGCGGGTACGCGAAAGCGCGCAACCGGATGCCGATCGCGTTCCTGCATAGTGTCGTGGTGCGTTGCCGGCACCATTACGCCATTGCCTCATCTTGTCCCCTATCCGCAAAGTGTTCACCCTTCTGAGCCCCTCAACTCGAGGGTTGATATCCTTTGCATAATGCCGTTATCACTTCTGTTTTACGTATAGCTTCTGCGCTGTTCCCATCTCCGGCAACACAGCCGGAAACCTCTGTTTTCCTCTGACCTACGGTTTACTATGATAACCTTTGCAGTTATGAAAACAAAATGAAACAGAAAGAACCCACACCCCCTCCCCCGATACGTTTTTTCGCCCCCTCTCACGGGGACAACGCTTTAAAGCCTGATATTCAACGGTTTGTCAACGATTGCAAAATCAAAAACACATGCTGATCATTGAATGAAATTCATCATTCATCAGCCCCCGATTGGCGTGTCATGAAACACATCACTGCAAATTGTTTCATTTTTTCCTGAAAACGTATGCCACACACCGTGACTACAGTGGGGGTATCCCCTACCAATCCACCCCGGGCTATCACAATCAGCCCGTCGGCATTGACGGGCTGCAGAAGGACAATGAGACTCGGCTCTCAGCGGCCAGTGCCGTACACGGAATCGGTGCCGCGCAGCACGAGCTGGGCGCGCACAATCTCATGCGCGTTCTCAAGCGGCTCGCCTTCGATAAGCTTCATGGCCTTTTGTGCGGCCGCGCGACCCATCGCATACGGATCCTGGCGCATGGTGGTCAGGTTCACAGTGTCGGCGTACGGCGAATCGTCGAAGCCGATAATCGAATAGTCACTCGGCGTGTGGTGGCCGTAACGTTCCAAACGCAACACCAGCGGAATCGCCATCATATCCATCTGGCAGCAGATCGCGTCCGGGAACTCGTCCAACGCAAGCAGCGCGGTCAACGCCGAGTCGGCGAAGGTCTTGCCACGCGGCACAGAGACGACGCGCCACTTGAAGTCATGGGAGGCCCCCATCGTCTTGCAGGCGCGGATGAAGCCCTGTCCTCGCGCATCGATGGAGGAATTGATGGAGTCGATGGCGTCGGAGCACACGTACACGATGTTCTTGTGCCCCAGATTGATCAGATGCTGTGCGGCGGTGAACATGCCGTCCTCATCGTCGATGGAGATGGTGGCGTCGAAGCCGTTTTGCGTCGGCGTATTGATGCCGATGATCGGCACGTGGATGCGTTTGAGCTGCTGGATTTCCTTCGGATCCACGCCGAACGATGTCACGAATACGGCGTCCACGTTGCGGCGGACGGGCAGATTCGTGAAGAATTCCTTGCGATTTTCGGCGGTGTCGACATGCTGGAACAGCGATACGTCATACCCGGCATTATGCATGACGGATTCGATTCCAGCGAACACTTCCGTATTGAACCAGCTAGTGATCTCTTCATTCATCAGCATCGCCACACGGTACGATTGGCCCGATTTCAACGATGTCGCGGAACGTGAGATGTTGAAATCAAGCTTGTCGGCAGTTTCCAGCACCTTGCGGCGCGTACGTTCGGACACCAGTTCCGGCCGCGTGAACGCGCGCGATACCGTGGAAATCGACACACCCGCGGCCTTGGCCACCTCGCGAATGCCTGCTCTATCCATCTCTCAACCCCTTTGCGGTTTCTGCATCATAATCACAAACGTTCCCAGCCTTGGAAACACTTGCCCGAGCGGCAATGCTCTCCCATATTGCTACTATTATACTGCGAACGTTGTCAAAAATCACGCTAATGTTGCACCAATAGCACAAAATATCAAAATAACTGGATAAGCCGCGTAAAAAGCCCACTTCGTCCACTGCCGCTTATAACCCAACTCGCCGTTGTAATAATGCACGAATGCAACGCCAATGCCAGGCATAATCATCATCACCGCGCCAAACAGGCCGGCAGTGAACATCATCGAATTCTCATGCTGGCGCATCAACGTGAAAATCAGCACGAAACCAAGCGTCACCGCGCCGACGCTCATCATATGCTGGCGCAGGCCGACGCGCAGCAGCAGATCCCACAACAGTCCGATCAACACCAGACCGACCGACAACACAATCTTCATTGACTTCTGGTAGCGCGCCGCCACCCAATCCAACACGACAAGCACAACGAACGCGATGAACAGACCGAAAACAGGGTTCTGCGAGCCAAAATCGAAAGCCTTATGCGACGTGCAGAGGTCGTACGGCACCTCACACACCACGGCGAGGATGAACAGCCGTAGACCATACGCGACGCGACTATGTGTTTCACGGAAACCCTGCACCAGCAGCCACGCGTAGATCGGAATGGCGAACCAAGATATGACCTCGCTTAAGACCATCGCCGTGAGCGACGTCATATTATTGACGTCGGAACCGAAAAACAGCGGCACAATGGTGGTGCTACCAGCTGACAGAGCCAACGCCACAGCGCCGATGACCTTGAGCTGGAACACCGTCAGTCCGCGGTGCTTCTTCTTGGTACGGCGAGCGCCGCCGAATCCGATCTGTTCAATCGAATCAGCTCCAGCACCCTGCTCGGCGTAGCTTTCCATATGTCCTCCTCAGTTCCGCATACGGCCTTTCGTGCGCCCAAGACGCCCAGTACGCCCAAGACGCAACCTACGCGCGTTTCACGCGTTCAGCACGAATTTCAGCAGACCGTCGTAGTCGGCACCGGTAAACGAACATACCGCATGCTCCGACTTGGGCGGGTCGCTCATCGGCGAAATTTCCGTACGGAAGTATGCTGCGTCGAGACCGGCGGAATTGGCTCCGATAATATCGTTTGCTTCATCGTTGCCCACCATGAGCGCGTTTTTTGCGATTACGAACTCGCGGTCGAGAGCCAGCATGTACAAGTCGCGGGCAGGCTTGCGGATTTTCTCTTCGCTGGAGATAATCACGTCGTCCAGTACGTTCGCCAAGCCGGTCATTTCCAGTTCGGGGCGAGTATAGCAGGCTTGTGCGTTGCTTAGCAGCGCCACGACGACGCCGGCCTCCTGCAATGCTTCGATCATGTCGAGTGCGCCCGGATACAGGCGGATCATGCTGGTGCTGCCCTGCCGGAACGCCCATGCGGCTTTCAGCGCGGCTTGCGGCAGTGCCAGTTTCTTTTCAGCCTCCTCACTACGGTTCATCAGCAGCGACCGGTAGACCGGCAGGATATCAAATTCATCCCATCCGTTACGGACGATTGCACGATCGGCTTGATGGACCATTTCGCGGGCCTCAAGTTTTTCGAAGCGTTCGCGCATTTCGTCGACCGATTCGTAGTCGGCACCCAGTTCGCAAACGCAGTCATATAGCGCCTGCCAGGCGGTTTCGCTCTGTTCGTCTGTACGAATGTCGATCAACGTCCCGTAGAGGTCGAAAAATACCACTTCATATCGTGGATTATGAGCTCCGGCTCCCACTTCTCGTATCCTTTCTGGTTTTCCGGCCCCATTGCCGTATCGGTTACGGCGACCGCAGCTTTGCGGTCGCCGTTTTGTAGCTTCCCTACTGAGAGTATTACTGCAACCGCCAGATTGCAAACGTATGCGGTGGAACAATCAAATAATCGCCATCACCTGCGCTCACATTGCCTTCCACCGGACTGACGGACGAGCCGAGACCACACCAGTATCTCCGTATTCCGCCAATCGGTTCCAAACCCGTTACGGCCACGTCAATAACGCCGACGTGTCTGCCTGGATTGGCGGCCATCAGATAATCGCCGACGCGGAACACGAGTTCGTCGCCTTCCGTATCGACGATATTGCGATTGCCGTCGAACCACTGTGGATCAGACTTGCGCAATGCAATCAACTTCGCGTAATACTCAATCAAATCGCGCTTCTGCCATGCACGGTTCCAATCGAGCCAGTTAAGCTCTTTGGCGGAATCGTAAGAATCAGAGCTGCCGAATTTGGTACGTGCGAACTCCTCGCCGGACAGCATGAACGGGATGCCAGCGGAGGTAAGCGTGATACCCACAGCCAGCTTGTTGGCGTCCATCACGTCGGTCAGCGCGGCCGCAATCTGCGGACCGACACCGGCCAGCCCTTCCGCCGAGAAATCGGCGTCATACATGACTTTTGGCACATCCACGGTATTTTCGTTAACGCCTTCGGCCACGGTGCTGCCCAACGAACCAGCCGCAAAGCTCGCGCACAACTTGTCCCACAGCGTGAGGTCGTCGTGCGCGGACACGTATTGAATGACCTGGCCTGCCACTCCTTCCGAATGTTTGCCGCGACGCCACGCGTCCACGGCCTCACGCGCAGCCGCTACGTTCTCGTGCATGCCACCGTTCACATAACCCGGGCGGTCCGAGAAGAACACATGGCCCTTGATGGTGTCTCGCGTGGTGTCGCAGAAGTGGCCGATGCGACTGTCAAGCTTCGACAGGCCTGACTTGTCAGCCAGCACGGTGTCGCTGGGCAGCGGCGCGGTGGCGCCCGCGGACCACGGTTCGCCGTACATGAGAATGTCGCGTCCACGGCCGGGAATCTCATCCAGAGCAGCACGCACGGCATTCATGGTGTCCACGTCGATCAGACCCATCAGGTCGAAACGGAAGCCGTCCATGTGGTATTCGCGCGCCCAGAACGTCACGGATTCCACGATGAACCGGCGGAACATCTTGCGTTCGGTGGCCATATCGCAGCCGCAGCCGGATCCGTTGGCCAGCGCGCCGTTGGGCTTACGGCGCAGGAAATAGTCCGGCACCGACCGCTCAAACCAATTATCGGGCGAGAACATGTGGTTGTAGACCACGTCCATGATCACTTTGATGCCGGCGTTGTGCAGCGCCTGCACCATCTGCTTCACTTCGCGGATGCGCACCGACCCGTCGAACGGATTGGTGGAATACGAGCCTTCCGGCACGTTGTAATTGACCGGATCGTACCCCCAGTTGTAGCGATCGCAGGTCTCTTCGTCCACGGAACCGAAATCGTAAATCGGCATGAGCTGCACCGCGGTGACGCCAAGTTTCTTGAGATATGCGATGCCCGTGGGAAAGTCGGGATGCCCGTCCAGAGACGTACCGTCGTCGGTGAACGCCAGATACTTGCCCCGATGCGATTCGGGGAAACCGCCGGCGGGATCATTGCTGAAATCGCCCACATGGGTTTCCCAGACCACCGTCTGCGCAAGCGGCACGTCCGGCATATGGTCGCGGTACCAACCATCCGGATTGGTGCGGCTGAAGTCCACGACCATGCTGCGCCGGCCGTTCACGCCGGCGCCTTTGGCCCACGGGTCGGCGGTGCGCACCCGGTTGCCATCCTGTTGTTCCACCAAGTAGTCGTAGTAGGTGCCGTGCAGGTTCCCGTCGAAATGGATTGTCCACGCGCCGTCGCTTTGCAGTTCGGGCCGGTGGGCGCCCACCATGGCGTCGCCGTCCTCCATGCTGGAACCTTTGGTGAAGAAGCGCAGTGTCACAGACTTCGCCGACGGGGCCCAGATTGCGAACTGGGTGCCATGGTCGTTCGCCACGGCACCCAGTTCACGTTCCAGACTCAGTGGGAACGGTTCTGCGACACCCGCCTTCAATCCTTCGGATTGCCGTGCGAGCGCCATGTCGTCATCCCTTCACCGAACCGGACATCGACTCCTGGTAGAAGCGCTGCATCACGATGAACAGGATCGCAATCGGGATCGAGATGAGCACTGCGGCAGCCGCGAAGCGACCGAACCAGTTGTTGATGTACTCCTTGTCGAGCATGAGCCACAGGCCCAGGGACGCCGTGTAGTTCTCCTGGGTGCGGGCGATCACCTTCGCCATGACGAAGTCGAGCCAGGGGGTCAGGAAGCCGACGATCGCTTGGTACACAATCATCGGGCGGCAGATAGGCACGATGATAATCCAGAACACCTGCCAACGTGTGCAGCCATCGAGCATGGCGGCTTCGTCGAGCGAGGTCGGGATCGTGTCCATGTAGCCCTTCATCACGTAGAAGCCCGCACCGGTGCCGGCCGAATAGACCAGGATGAGCGCGAGGATCGTCGTGCCGCTGCTGGTCAGGCCCATCGCCTTGAGAATGAAGTAGATGGCGACCACCGACATGATGCCCGGGAACATGCCCAGGATGAGCACGAAGTTCATGAAGAACCTACGGCCGTGGAAACGCATGCGGCTCATCACGTAGGCAACGGAGAGCACGAAGAACACGGAGATGATGCAGGTGAAGACTGCAATGATGAACGTGTTCATGAACATGCGCGGGAAGTCGAGTACGTTGCGCTGCGTGAACAGCGTGACGTAGCTGTCGAACGAATACTGCGTCGGGAAGAACGTGTCGGTGAACGGGGCCGTGTTCTTGTTGAGGCTTTCGAGGAAGATCCATACGATCGGCAACAGCCATATGATGCCGAGCACGGTCAGCAGCACGTATGTGAGCACATCGCCGAGAATGCGGCGTGACTTCTGATCCTTCCAGAAACTCTGTCGTTGCGCGTTGTGCGACTCTGCAAGCTCCGAATCGACGCGCTTGTCGATGGCCTCGACATACGCCTCGGAGGCCTTGGTCTGCGCCTTGGTTGCATTACTCACCGGAATGCCTCCTCATTCTTGTACGAACCACTGCTGCGGTAGGTGATCAGCGACACAACCGCGAGCACGACGAAGGTCATGATGCCTATGACGGCGCCTAGGTTGTAGTCGTTGTTGTCCACGGTCAGCTTGTAGAGCCAGGTGATGAGCAGATCGGTCTTGCCGGCCGAATCGCCCACCACCGCCGGGTCGCCGCGGGTCAGCAGGTAGATGACGTTGAAGTTGTTCACGTTGCCGGTGAAGGTCGTGATCAGGTACGGGGTCAGCACGAAGATGATGTACGGCATCGTGATCTTCGTGAAGATCTGCCACCAGTTCGCGCCGTCGATCTCGGCGGCCTCGTACTGGTCGGCAGGGATGTTCTGCAGAATGCCGGTCACCTGCATGATCGTGTACGGGATGCCGACCCACAGGTTGATCACGATGACGGTCACGCGGGCCCATGTGGCATCGGTGAAGAACGGCATCGGATTGTCGATCCAGCCCCAGTTCATGAGGATGCGGTTGATAGCGCCCTGCGGCTGGAGCATCTGGTGCATGACGAGCAGCGAGACGAACTGCGGGACGGCGATCGACATCGAGAAGACGGCACGCCAGAAGCCCTTGCCGTGCGTGGTCTTGCGGTTGATGACCATGGCCAGGAACAGACCGCAGAAGAAGTTGAGGAACGTCGCGAAGAACGCCCAGATCAACGTCCAGCCGAGCACCGACATGAACAGTCGGGCCGAGACGATGCTGCCTGAATTGCTGAACACCGTCTTGAAGTTCTCGAAGCCCACCCAGTCGAACAGCACCAGATGGTTGTGGTCGTAGCTGGTGAAGGCCATCGAGATCATGAAGATCAACGGCAGCACCGTGAAGATCAGAATGCCCAGCGTCGGCAGCGCCAGTAACAGAATGTTCGCCTTCTCGTTGAGCAATGTGTGAATGTCGTCGAGCAACGACGGCGCATGGCCGTTCTTGCCGGCGAGGCACTGCGCCTTGTATGCCGAGCGGATCGCAAGATCCCACCACAGCACGAACACCGCGCACAACACCAGCGTGCATACGCCGTACAGTAGAATCAGCACCGAGTTGTCGCCGGCCGTATGGACCAGCTTGGCACCCACCCATTCGGTGCTGGCCTGACGCCATCCCAGCGATGGGAGCATCGCGAGGTTATGCGCGCCGGCATAGATCATGAATACGATGAAGCCGATCTCACCTGCCAGGAAGATCACGCCCTTGGCAATCTGGTGACGGGCGAAATTACCCAACCCGAAGAAGATGATGGAGAGCTTCGTGAACACATCGCCGTCCTTCAGCGCTGCGCTCAGCGTGTATGGCGATGGCGCCACATAGTCTGCACCCAACTTCTGGCGGCGCTTCATCTCTCGTTTTGAAAGGGTGACTACTGAACTACTCATTCCTTTCAACCGCCTCTCTGAAACTCAAAATATGTGCAGGGGCACCGCCCCATGCACGGCGCCGACTCTGCGGTTCACGCGACAGTTGCGTGCAGGCGCCGAACCGGCATTGGGAATCCGAATAACTAGTGATTTGAATGTGCATTGTCTGTGCGTTGCGCACAGAGCAAATGTGCGGAAAGCCCAGGTTCCCCTCAGCTTTCCGCACATATACGGACCGGGTTCGGCCGTGCCGGCATCGGGCCGGACGCCCCGCCCAGTCACCAGAGTGTGCTGAGCGGCATCACTGCTTGTTGGCGACGTCCTTCTTCACGCTTGCCATGAAGTCAGCGGTCTTCTGCTTCACGTTGCCGTCGTTGACCTGCTTGCTCACCAGGGCCTTGCCGAAGGTCTCGGCTGGGGTCCACCAGGCGGACATCGCGGAGATGGTCGGCTGGGCCACGGAGGTCTTCGCAATCGTGTCAAGCTGTGCCTGCACGTACGGCGACGTGGACATGCCCTCGAGGTTCGTCAGCGTCTTGTCGGACGGAATGATCTGACGCATCTCCCAGTGCTTCTTCTGGGCCTCGGTGGAGCCGAGGAACGCCGCGAATGCCGAGGCGACCTCAGGTGCCTTCGTGTTCGGGTTCATGCCAATCGCCTTGGAACCGGCGAGGGCCTTCATCTGGTAGTCCTTGTCGCCGGCCTTGAAGGTCGGGACGGTGGCCGCACCGTACTTGTCACCGAGCGCCTTCTGCACGTTCGCGGCATCCCAGGAGCCGGAGAAGTAGGCGTCGAGCGTGCCGTTCTTCAAACCTGCGAGGCCGAGCGTGCCGTCGTCGTTGGTGAAGTTCGGGTTCGCGACGAGCTTGACGAGCGCCTCGGAGACGGCGTCGGCGTTCGGGCCGAAGTCGATGCCGGCCTTGGCGTCGGTGCCCTTGGGGCCGAACATCGTCATGCCTGCGCCGAGGTAGAACGCCGGAATATACCAGGAGTTCGACAGCGGGTAGGCGACCTTGCCCTTCTCGAGCATCGTGTCGAGCGACTTCACGTCGTCGGCGGAGAACTTGTCTTTGTTGTAGTACATGAAGTACGTGTTCGAGGTGTACGGAACGCCGTAGATCTTGCCGTCGGTACCAGTGACCGAATCGACCATCGTCTGCGAGTTCTGCTCCTTCACCTGCTGGGCCACCACGTCGTTGACCGGGGCGATGGCGTTCTGGTCGAGCAGATCGCCAAGCTGGTCATTGGCGAACATGTACACATCGGCGGCAGCGGTGGGGTCGGTCTTCACGGTCTTGGCCGCGTCACCTTCGGCGACCACGGAGTTCTTCCACGTCACCTTGTATTCGGGGTGGGCCTTGCCGAAGGCCTCCTCCATGTCCTTGAGCCACTCGGAATCCTCGGAGGGGCCCCATACGGTCA
>ENA-OROP01001912-OROP01001912.1-human-gut-metagenome-genome-assembly--contig:-NODE-1912-length-17127-cov-5.108950_pt1 | contig 17127 bp, 13 predicted proteins | sample MGYA00242132_ERZ509056 | MGnify/ENA primary metagenome ERZ509056 (study PRJEB26280, sample SAMEA2338768) | human gut metagenome | biome: human gut; feature: human-associated habitat; material: faeces...
CGGAGAGCCCCAGCATCCAGCGGTGGAAACCGTTTACCCATACCGGGTTGTCGGGCAGGCACGGCGGCCGAGATACAGCGGAAACGCCGGGTGCAGCAGCGCCTGCTGCAGCTGCTGCAAAAGTGCAGTGTCGGTGCTTTCGATCCCGGCCAGAAACACGGCGTCCTGCAAATAATGGCGGTAGGTCACATAAGAGGTCTTTTCATCCTGCGTCTTTGCCGTGTGGTAGTCCACCAGCAGCTGCCCTTCCCGCTCCACGCGGACGCCGAACCGCAGCCCGGTCAATCGGAGCAGTGCTTCGTGCTCGTCCCGCCGCAGCCCCAGAGCTGCCGCCAAAAGACCGATCACGCCGCTCTTGGTGGGTTCACGGCCCGTCTTGCGGGTCTCAAATTTGGAGTCCGCGCCCCACGCCTGTAAAGGCGCTGCCAGCCGAAGCAACAGCGTTGCCATTACCCCACCTCATTTCCGGCAAGTGCATCCCGGACAGCCTTTTCCAGTGCGCCCAGCATCGCCTTTGCCGTCTGCGCCGGAGCCAGTTCCTCCAGCCCGCTGCCCACGGTAAAGCTTTGCGCCGGGGCCTCGGCAAAGCTGCTGTACATCTGCTGCGCATACTGTGCCAGTGCCGCCTTGGAAGGCGCGGCATACCCCTGCGCACTGCGGGGCACGGCACGCTCGAATGCGCCGCACAGGTTCACCGGCTGATCCTCCCGCAGGGTCACATATACCGCATCCGGCAGAGTGCGGTTTGCAAAGGTGTTCTGCTTGCCGGTGGGCATGGAGAAGAGGAACGCCTCACCAAAAGCCCGCACCGTTTCCGCGGCCTGCGCTGCACCCAGCTGCCCGGCCAGCTCCATCACGTTCACTGTGGCATAGCGGTACAAGGTGGAGGAGTTGTACTCCACCGTGCCCAGATGGCCTGCACCGGCGTTGTCCTCTGCTTGACAGTCATCCACGGCGGTAAAGTAATCGTACTCGTTCTGCACAGCATGGGTGGAGATGCTGTGCGCCACCTGCGCAGCGGCGTCATAGTTCAGAGAAGGGTCATCTGCCACCATGCGGCCAAACAGCGCCATGTCCATCGAGGGCGCTGCTTTCAGGGCATCCCGATACTGCTTTTTATCCGCAGAGCCCTCCACAGCCAGCTCTGCCAACGCCTTTGCCTGCGCAGTGCTCATGAAGAACAGCGCCTTGGTGACCGTATCATCCTTCTTGCTCTTTTCATCGAACTTGATGCCCGCATTCTCCAGCGCTTTCTTTGCCAGCTTGTCCGCATCCAGTTCCGGGGCCAGTGCAAGGATCTGCGCCTTCACCAGTTCTGCGGCCTTTTTAGTGCGCTTGCCCACGTCCAGCTGAGCATTCTCCGCAAAGGCCGCACGCATGGCGTGCTTCCATGCCTGTGAGGACACCCGGGCGCGGAGCACACCGCCGTACACTGCCGTTTTTGGGCTGCCGGTATCGTCCCGGTTGATGCAGCTGGGCGGGACGGTCTGCAAAATGTGGAAATCAACATACAGGCGCTTATTCATGGTCAATTCTCCTTTTCTTTCTCATCCGGTGCAGGCTTCGGGTCGCGGTACAGGTCCTGTCCCCACCGTAGACGAACATTGGCGGGGGTCTGCGCATATCGCGGGTCGGCGCATTGCAATTCATACAAGTCTGCCGCAAGCTGCGGATAGTCCAGCGGGATGCCGCCATCCTTTGCCGCGCTCAACAGCTGGATCATGCCCCGCAGATGGTGGCTGATCTCGGTGATTTCTTCTGCGGTGACCAGCGCGTTGAACCGCCGGAGCACACTGGCCTCGGTCCAGTCCTGTCCGGCACTGTTCCGCTCTGCCAGCTGCCGCACCGCACGCCCCAGCGTGTTGCCGGGGCAGTTCATGGGGCGGTCGTTCCCCTGCTGATGCATAGCATACAGGGTCAGGGCGAGGTAGACCGCCCACTCTGCCGCCGAGGGAGCACTGCGGCCCTGAAAGCTTTCCGGCATTCCCAGCAAAAAACTTCCCCACAGTTCCGGCAGCTCGCCGGGTGCGTGGCCGATGCCCCGACGCAGCTTTGCCAGTTCTGCCCGCCGCTGGTTGTCCGGCAGAGCCTGAAGCCTGTGCAGCTGCTGCGCCGCATATAGTTTGACGTCCTGTGTTTTCATACAATTCTCCCTTTATGGTTCTGTTTTGGGATAGATCTCCCAAAGCCTTGTGCGGAAACGATTATAGGCCTTTGGCGAGGTATACAGGATGGTGCGCTCGGTCTTTTTATCCTTATCCACCACAATGCGGTGTCCCTTCAGGGCGGCATTTCCGGCCTCCATCACCATCTGTTTTCCCAGCTTTTCCGCGATGTTTCGCACCTGCGCCTGCCAGCGCAGCGCTGCCTCATCCGGGTCGTCCTGCTCCGGGTCGATTGCCTGCAGCCACTGCCGAAAAGGCTGATCCACTGCAAAGTAGAATTGTGCACAAACCGCGCCGCCTGCATTTTCATTCCGGTCACCGGCGGCAATTGCCAGTTCCTGCGCAAAATGTCCGACCAGCGCCGCTGTCTGTTCACAGCGCTCGATTTCTCTGACGATCCGACTCTGCCATGGACGCCCTATCTCATCCAGGATCCCTGCCTGAAAGGTCAGGCTGTCGCTGAAAGAATCATTTACAAAGAAGTCCTTATCGCCATATTGGACACCGGAGATGCGGAAATGTACCTTTCTGCGGGGATCCAGAAGTTTCAATCTCTTTTCCTGCAACTTTTCGATCCAGCATACAACGCCCGGGCGATGCCCGCTGTCCTGACAAAAGACCGCCGGGAACTCCCGCCAGAATTGTTTAGCCGGGTCATGACGACAGGGCACAAACACCACCGGTTCATTTTTCTTGATTGGCATCGTGCGCCAGATGGTCATCTGTTCGGCAAAGACGTTTTCTCTGGGGAAGAAATCTCCTCCCAGCAGACAGAACCCATCCACATTCTCCCCTGTCCTGTGCAGCAACAGCCTTCTGGATTGCAGGGTGAGCAGCTGTGCCGGGTTGTCCGGGCAGCAAATTTCTGTCCGTTCCGCGCTCTTTGGTGCTTCCAATTCCCAACAGGGCTTGCTTTCGCCCCAGCATTCCCGGCTGTCGCGCAGCAGCGTCAGGTTCAGCATCAGGGTCTCGTACAGATTATCGCCCTGTGCCTGAATAAAACCGATTTTGCCCAGCCACCCGGCTCCTACTGACGGAAGTCCCTTTCCTTTTGGCTTCGCGGAGGTGTCATCATAGCCGTTCACGCACAGCAGCCACCGCGCCGCCTGCGGATAGCTCAGCTGCTCCTTGCTCTGCCCCGCATACAGTGGAAAGAGCCGGAGTTTATTGCTGCTTTCCGACATTTCACCGTTGAGTTTGGCCGCGCCGTATTCCGTGCCGATCTTTGCCTGCGGCACCTGCCAGAAGGGGTGTGTCGGGTGGAACAGCCAGAAGCGGTCCTTCCACTGCTCCAGGTAGTCCCGGACAGGCTCTGCCGGGAAATGCCCAAGCTGCCACAGCTCGCTCCAGCGCTCCAGTGCATCATCGCTCTGTGCCAGCGGTTGGGGTTTTCCCTTTGCATCCACCCGGGAGAACACGGTGAACAGCACCGCCAGCAACAGCCGCAGCACGGCGGCGTTCTGGGTGGGCATCTCGCCCGCAAGGTCCACATAATCCTGCGCCGACACCAGCGCCTCGGTCAGGGACACCTCCCGCACCGTGTTGTCCCGCAGCCGCACCCGTATCCACGGTTCGGTCAGCAGGTTGAATTCAATCTCCTTCATCCGTTTCCTCCTTTTGGTAATATAAGCCGTTTTCACGGTCATAACAAAGTTCCATGCCCGCAAGCCGGGCAGTCAGGTTTTCATCCAGCAGCAGGATCAGTTCTCCGTGCAGCAGCGGCGACAGCTGCCACGCCGCAAGGCGGCTGCGGTTATCCGCTTCCAACTCCCGGATGACCCTATCCACCTTCCACGCTTTGCCGAACACCGCCGGGAGCCGCAGCTTCTGCCGGGCAATCTTCAGTGCCGTTTCCGGCGGGGGCGGGCTGTCAGCAGCTACGGCGCTGCCACCCTCCTGCCACGGCAGAAAGTGGATGCTGCCGTCTGCCCGACACTGCATTACAAGCACCTCTACCGAGGGGTCGCCGTCCCGCACTGCTGCCCGCGCCGCCGGGTCGGAGCGGGCACCCTCGTTCTGCATCCAGTCGTCCAGCGTATTCAACTGCGCCAGCCGGTGCGTTTCCGGCTGCGGCACAAGGTACGCCTCGGCGCGCGCTTTCTTTTTCTCCTGCGTCTGCTCATATACGCAGCGCATTTCCTCCCCCTGCGCTCCACCGGGAGCTTCCCGCTCCCAGCCGTAGACCTGCTGCACCAGCGGAGAGATTTCCTCCGGCAGCCGGATGCTCCGGGGCAGAAACTTCCGGGTGCGCCAGAGCAACCACTGTCCATATACCGCCTCGCTGCCCGCATCAAAGGCATTTTCCCCGGTGTCCAGCACCGCGCAGCAGGCCTGCTGCAATGGGGCGGGGCGGCTGCGGCGGTGACGGTGCAACCGTCCGATGCGCTGCAACAGCAGATCCATGGGGCAAAGCTCTGTAACAAGAACATCCAGATCAATGTCCAGCGACTGCTCCATTACCTGCGTGCCCACCACGATCAGGTCGTTCCGGCGCTCCGGTGCAGAGCCCTTGCCAATGCGTGCCATCAGCTGGTTTTCCCGCGCTGCGCGGTCCGGCATCAGGAACTGCGCATGGAACAGCTGCACCTCTTTGTCCGGCAGGCTTTCCCGCAGCAGCTGCGCGATCTTCTGCGCTTTTTTGACTGTGTTGACGATCACTCCCGCGCAGCCGCCCTCTGCCAGCTTCCGGCGCAGCAGCGCGGGCAACTCCGGCTCTGTGAGCGTGGTCAGCTGCACCGTTTTACCGGGTGCGTCTGGTGGGATGGCCGTCTGCTTTACCTCTGCGCCGTCCGTCCATGTCAGCAGCGGATAGCCGCAGCTGGTTTTCCATGGGGCGTCCGGGACAGCCTTTTTCTGCTGGTAAGCCTCGACCAGTTCCGCGCGCCGCCGGGCAGGCAGGGTGGCTGACAGCAGGATGACCGGCACCTTGTACCAACCCAGCCATTCCAGTGCGCGGTCCAGATAGCAGTTCATGTAGGTATCGTAGGCGTGGCACTCGTCAATAATGACCACCTTGCCCGCAAGCCCCAGATGCCGCAGCATAACGTGCTTCTGGGCAAGTGCCGCCAGCAGCAACTGATCCACTGTGCCAATCACAAAGTTTGCCAGCAGTGCCTGCTTGTTTCCCCGAAACCACTGGTGTACCTGCACCTGATGCGCTTCCTGCGCGTCCTCCTCCAACTGCACTCCGCGCCCCTGCAGCCGCAGATAGCACTCGTTCAGTTCTGCCATGCCGTGTGCCAGCTTTATAGCCTGCGGCAGCGTCTCCTCAGACTGTGTGTCTGCCCAGCCAAGCAGCCGGGGAAAGATGCCGTTTGCCGTGGCCTGTGTGGGCAGTCCGAAAAAGACACCACCCAGCCCGAACCGGCTGGCCATGACCTCCGCAGCGGCCAGCGCCGCCTCGGTTTTACCCACGCCCATCTGTGCTTCCAAAATCAGGATGCCCGGTTCCGCTGCGGTATCCACAGCCTCCAGAACAGCCCTCTGCACCGCATTGGGCGCAAAGCCGAACCGCACCGCAAACTCCTGCGGGTCTGCGATGCCCGGCTGTGCCTCCCACGGGAAGGGCAGCGCCAGCTTTTCCCAAGCCCTGTCCACCCGCGCCGGGTAATCCTCCATGCTGCCCAACTCCTCTACCGGGATCAGGGGAAAGTATTCCGTATTGCTGGCGATCCAGTCTGCCATGATCAGAAGTCCGGTCAGAAGCACTTCCTCCTGCGGATTCAGATCATCCAACTCCGCTGTGTCGTCAAAGCCACAGTCCTGCAAAACAGTCATGAGCAATTCTGTCCAGAAGTCCTCCCAGACCTTTTTCTGTCCCTTGGGGTAGTAGTTGCTCTCCCAACCCTCTAACTGATCATCGACCGCCGCGCAGCTCTGTGGCTTGCCGTGGTGCGCCCCCACAATGGAGGCGATCCCGCCGGGGCAGTCATCCCACAGCAGGACTGCCTCGCCCGCCCGGGCATGCGGCGACTCCCGGCGGTTCTGTTCAGGACAGTCCAGCGGCGTCAACGTTTCCAGCCGCTGCCGCGCCTCCGGCAGAGGGCGCAGGATATTTGCCTGAAAGGCTACCGTAGCCTTGCCTATATCATGGATTCCACCCAAAAACCGGGCATGCGCGAGCAACGCTTCCTCGCACTCAAAGCCCATGGCCCGTTTTACGCTTTCGGGGAGCCACTGCCGGACTAGCCGCTCCATGATGCCCGCCGTATCCCACAGATGCATCCAGAGCGGCAGCCACAGGCTGGTATTTTCTGGGTCCGTTTTACCGGCCAAAAACCTTGTTTTATTCAACGTCCTTCGCATTTTTGCTCCTTTTCCGGTGTGTGCCTTCCATGTACCGAGCATAACAGATAATGTGTACTATAATCCGTACTTTTTGTATTTTATCTCCGCAAATGAAAAAAGCGGCACACCGGGTCGTGCCTCATCAAAACGAAAGTGTCCTCGCAAGGTAAAGAAACATGCTATTTATAGCCCGGTTCCGTTTTCTGTTTCAAAGATACGCTTCTGCCCTTCTGCTGTCAATGACTCTGCGCCAATTCATCAAAGCTACAAAAAAATGATTTCTTTTTTGTATAAAAAACCGCCCCGGCTTCCATTGCGGAAACCGGGGCGGTTCGTTTGTTTTATTGGTGCTTTTTCAAGCGCTCACGCAATCACTTGCGGGGATTTTTGATAGCAGCCTGGGCAGGTGCCAAAATTACAGAGCGTTCCTCGCTTCATTTGTTCTATGCGATTACCCTCAATCTCATAGCCTTTTTTCAAATCCGCCATGGACCAGAGGACCTACAAAGAATGTGACGAAGGCACTGGGATCTTGCTCGTGAATAATTTCCTGCAGCTCCCCGATTTCATACTTGTTCACGGCACAGAAAAGGATCTTCTTAGGGTGGTTGGTGTACGCACCGTATCCGTTCCAGAAGGTGACGCCGCGTCCCATCTTCTGCAGGATTTCAGTCTGCACAGTGGAAACATCCGTAAATATCAGGGCCGCCACATTGATGTTCTGATCGTGAAACCTATCTGCCACCGTATACAGAATTGCCACAAAGATGATGGAGTACATCGTAGTTTCCAAATCAAAAAGGAATAGGCAGACCGAAAAGAGAACCGCATTGACATAAATAGAAAGCCGTCCGCTTTTAAAATCCGGGTATTTCTTTACCAGACACATGCATGCAATGTCCATGCCGCCACAGCACCCACTGCCCCGCAGCGCATAGCCGACACCTACACCACAGAGAATAGCGCCGAAGATACAGTTTAGCAGCACATCCTCCACAAGGGGTGCTTTGAGCGGCGGAAGTACTGAGAGAAGCAACGTCTGCACTGCTACCGAGAGCATGGTTTTGATGCAGAACCTGCGGCTCATGACCCGGTATCCTATCAGGAACAGCGGTACATTGATGAGTAAATTGATCATGCCAACAAGGTTTGCATCACTGCGGATTGCAATGAACCTACGCAGAAAAATCTCTATAATCTGAGCCAGGCCAATCACACCGCCAAAGTTGATACCATTGGGGGTGACAAACAGGTAGATACCCAGAGTCAGTAGTGTAGAGCCAAATATCAGATCAAAATACTGCTTATACGCTTTATTCATAGCACTCTTCCCGAATCTTCTGTGCATACCAACCAAAAGAATCTTTTTTGTAGCGGGCGAGGTCTCCGGTGCCGTCGTTATGTTTATTTACATAGACCAGTCCGTACCGCTTATCCATTTCACCGCCGCCCGCGCTGACCAGATCGATGATGCCCCAGACCAGATATCCCATGCAGGGAATGCCGTCCTCCAGAACGGCTTTTTTCATCTGGGTGATATGAGCATCGAGATACTCCACCCGGTAGGGGTCATGGACGGAACCGTCCACTTCCAGAGTATCCTCCACGCCCAAACCGTTTTCCACAATGAACAACGGCTTGTGATAGCGATCATACAGATCATTCATGGTCACGCGCAGGCCGACCGGGTCGATCTGACGTCCCCATTTCGTGATCTGCAGATACGGGTTGCGCAGGGTAGTAATGGCGTTGCCATCCGCCACATTTTTCAGATGCTCCGGATCCGTGGAGATCAGCCTGGAGGAATAGTAACTGAATCCCAGAAAATCGCAGGTGTTCTGAGCCAGAAGTTCGTCATCACCCGGCTGTTCGTCCAGCGTGATGCCCAATTTTGCAAAGTAATTCCGGGCGAATCCGGAGTAACAGCCGTTCAATTGGACATCCGGAAAAATGTAATTTTTGTTGTTACTGATACGTGCTTCCATCACATCATTGGGGTTACAGGAATAGGGATAAAAGCTTCCGGCCGCCATCATGCATCCAATTTGGAAATTCGGATTGATTTTTTTACCGATCCGCACCGCGCAGGCACTTGCCACCAGCTGGTTATGCGCGGCATTGTACACGATCTGGTTGAACTCCGGGTCGTCCTTGTCCACCAGCAGGCCACCGCCCAGATAAGGGATGTGGGTGATCATGTTGATCTCATTGAAGGTCATCCAGTATTTTACCAGATTCCGGTAGCGGTCAAACACGGTGGCAGCATATTTTCCATACAGTGCAATCAGCCTGCGGTCTGCCCAGGCACCATATTTCCGGATCAGGGCTTCCGGCACATCAAAGTGGCACAGGGTGACCACCGGCTCTATCCCGTACCTACAACACTCCGTAAACAGTTCCTCGTAAAAACGCAGGCCATCTTCGTTCGGGGCGTTCTCTTCCCCGGTCGGATAGATCCGCGTCCATGAAATGGACAAACGCAGCGCCTTGATCCCGCTCTCTGCAAGAAGGCGGATATCCTCTTTGTATCGATGATAAAAATCAATTGCTTCCCGACTAGGATAATAATCGTACCGCGTTTCCAGAATGTTTCCCGGATGCAGCATGGCATTCCATCTGCCGTGGGCTGCATCCGGCAGAAAGTCAGCAGACGCAGGCAGCCTGCCGTCTTCCTGCCAGGCACCCTCGCACTGGTTAGCCGCAAGTGCTCCACCCCACAAAAAATTGGACTTAAGTTTCATAATACCTCCAACGCCCCGGGACGCATGCGCTCCCCGGGGCGAACAAAATTTTGAGATCAGTGTTTCTTCAAGATTTCCTCGTCAAAGCCAAAGAAAATCGTAAGTACACAGGATGCTACGATCGTCACGATGATTGCAATAACCATAGCCACGATGGTATCCTCAAAGATCGGCAGGGCAAACAGGGAAGAAGAACCATACTCGTAGTTATGGGCACCCAGCAGAGCGGCCACGACACCACCGATGGCGCCGCCGAGGGAAACAGCCCACATAGGTTTCTTCAGCGGCAGGTTAAAACCGTAAATGGCCGGCTCGGTCACACTAGCAAAGATGCAGCCCACTGCAACGGACAGTGCTTCGGATTTGATTGCCTTGTCCTTTGCCTTGATAGCGATACCCAGAGAAGCGCCGCCTTCTGCCATGTTGGACAGCAGCATACCGGGGCGGAACAGGGGATCAAAACCAGTTTCCGACAGCAGCTGGATCATGGGAGCTCCCAAGGTCATGTGCATACCGGTCATGACCATATAGGGGAACAGAGCCGTAAACAGAGCAACCGTGATGGGGCCTGCAATGTTATACAACCACAGGATCGCGGCGGTGACATAGGTACCTGCCAGCTGACCCAGAGGCGCCAGTGCAAGGATCGAGACGGCATAGGTGGCGGCCATTGTCAACGTACCGACAAAGATAGGCTTGAACACGCCGGGGATCACTTTGTTCAGGAATTTTTCCACATAATACGCAACGATTGCCAGCAGCAGCGCAGGAAGCAGAGAACTGCCGTATCCTTTCAGGGCAACATTGATACCAAACATGGTGACTGGATTGCCAGCACTTACAATAGCCGTCCATTCAGGAGCGACCAGTGCACCGGCCACGACCATGGAATACGTGGGGGTCGCACCCAGTTTCTTGGCCGCTCCATAAGCGACCAAAATGGGCATGAAATAAAATACCGCATTGCCCACGATGCTCAGCAGCGTATAAGTAGAACTGTCCGCAAAGGGAGCATAAACCTTGGAGATCAGCAGCAGGAACACCTTGATCATACCGCCGCCGATCAGTGCCGGAACCATAGGCTGTACGGCAGCGGAAATGTAACCAATCACTGCCTGCCCAACCGAAATCTTTTCGCCTTTCAGGTCACCGTCCAGTTTTTCGTCCACAGCGCCGCCATCGCTGTAGCCCAGCTTCAGCACCTCTTCATAAACCTTCAGCAGATCCTTGCCGATGATGACCTGCAGCTGACCGCCCTGATAGGTGACGCCCAACACACCGTCCAGATCATTGATAGCTTTCTGGTCTACCTTCTTGACGTCCTTGACCGTCATGCGCAGACGGGTCATGCAGTGAAATACGGAAGTAACATTTTCCTTTGCTCCAGCCAACGTCATGATATTCTGCGCCAGCTGTTTGAAATCTTTTGCCATTGTAACATCCTCCAAAAAATCTTCCTGGATGGTAACGGACAGAATGTTCCGGTTCAGTTCCGTACCGGAAACCCCATCCAAACGGTTCAGTTCTTCTAGATCTGCCATACCGCTGTCTTTCACAGTGACATACAGGTGCTCTCCGTCAAAACGTTTTCGTGCAACATTGCCTTCACCACCGATGTGATGTATGATAGTTTGAAAGAATGCATCCTGTTTCATGGCTAATCCTCCTGATTTTTTATCTGAAAAACGATGCGGGCCCTGCACCGCTATTCATTCAATATGTAATAAAAGATCCGGGCACAAAGCGCCTTCAAACTACCTGAAAACGCAAGCGTTTTCAGGTCGGATGCGCTCTGTTCCCGGATCACGTCCCGCAAATGGCGAGTGCCGCTCCAAGCAACGGAAGCTGTTTATATATTTTTCTGGCAGACGCGGTTGATATGCAACATCAAATAGAGAAGCTCCTCATCATTACAGCACCAATTCTCCTGCTTTTGCAAGAAAGCCGCAATCTTTTTAGCACAGATATATGTTTTAGGGTAATCATTGGCCAGCATCTTTACCATGCTGCCACTCCCCGTTTCGCTCTGAGTACCGCTCATCAGCCGTTGGATGAGATAGCGGATATGCATCGTGAACCGATAGTAACTGTAGCTGTCCTTATCCAGTTTCAGGTTCATTTCCCGCTCCACAATGGACTCCACGCCTTCCTGAATCTCCAACGCCTTTACGAGGGAATGGATCTCGCTGTTTTCGATTTCAGCATTGATCAAATGCATTGCAATGCTGACCGCTTCGGAATCCGGAAGTGAGACCCCCGTGTATTCCTTCAGGATATCCAATGCTTTTACGCCCAGATCAAACTCATTGGGGTACAGATGACGGATATCATAGGCAATGGGGATCGTCAGGTTCAACCCGCTGCGAAAGCGCTCCACCGCAAAGTTCAGGTGGTCGGCCAGTGTCAGCGGCAGGTTAGAGTTAAGGGTCGTATTCAGTACGACCTGCGCATCTTCTGTAATGTCGGCACTCGCCAGAAGAATCTCCTGCGGAAGAGTACTGATCATCTCAAAATAACGCGGGTCGATATCGTAAAACGTGCGGTCTATCCGCGACATATCCGTCAGTTCGTATGGAACCGCCGGAAACCCGATGCCCTTACCAATCACGATCAGTTCCTTCCCGCGGGAGTCCTGAGCAACAGCGGCACTGTTATTGATTTTCCGAACAATTCGCATAACACCCACCCTCTCCGTTTCGGATAAAGAAAAAGCCTCGGACTGCAGTCATAATTATACCTGCAGGTATAGACACTCTACCGAGCACTATCCTTTGTTCACAAGTACAACTGACGCTTCCGAGGAATCACGTGTTGTAATAAGATGTTAACATAAAATTCATAGAGATTCCATTCGCCTTTTTTACAATTTTATCGATCATTTTTTGTGCATAAATACTTCTTCTTTTAACTTTAAACCATTCATAAATCCACCACCTTATTCGACCGATGTACGCTTTCTTTTCTATTATTGGAACCTCTTTCCGCTTACAAAACAAGATGCAAAAAAGCTCTTGGCCTCCATTACAGAAGCCAAGAGCTTTTTTCTTCTTTGTCCTATCAGATTTTATTTCCGGGGAGACTTAATCGCAGCCTGGGCGGGTGCCAAAATTACAGAGCGTTCAAATCAGCTTGAATTTTCATTTCGAATGTGCTAGATTCTCTTATATTTCTCCATTGTTCTTGCCAAAGGCCCCGTATTTGATGTAGAATACCTATAGAATTGCAGTTAAATTTACTTTCTACCATAACTGAGGTTTCTACATGGTTAAGCAAGTCAAAATTGAGCGTTTCAAGTCAATCAGTAGCGCCACCCTTGATTTAAGCAAAATAAATGTTCTTGTCGGTACTAACAATGCTGGGAAAAGCAGTGTCCTTCAAGCTCTTCAATTTGCAACATCTGTTGCTCAAACCGCTAAGACCTATTCGCAAAATGTAAAGTTTGATAAAAATGGAGTATGGGCAACTTCTGTCTATCCGGATCAATTAGTATACTCTCCTGTAAAAGATCCTTATACACTCGCCCAAGGCGGTGTTCTTAAAGAAGACTCAGATTTAGGCATTGCAGTTTCTTTTTTAGAAGATTCCGGTGATATTGCTACTGCAACTTTTCGAAAAGGCAGAAATAAAAATATTGCTGCTCGCTTTGAGGGTGCAAATGTAGGTCAAAAGCTTGCATCCCTCGAGGCTCCTTTTTGTATGTATGTCCCTGGTCTTGCAGGAATTCCTTTTGAGGAAGAAATTCGAACCGTCGGTGTTGTCCGCCGAATCGCGGCTAAAGGTGACTCCAATACGGTGTTTCGCAATGTTATCAATCTTCTGAGTCAAGACCATGAAGGCTGGTGTAGATTTTTAACCGATATAAAAGTTATTTTTCCAGAAATCGAATTTGAAATCAACGCTAGACCTGAGGTCGATGGTTTTATTGATATAAAATTCAGACTAACATCTTCTGCGCCACTATTGCCTATTGATCTCGCAGGAACGGGCGTTCTTCAAGCAACACAAATTGCTGCATATGTTAATTATTTCAAACCCGCCCTGCTTCTTCTTGATGAACCCGATTCTCATCTGCACCCCGACAATCAACGCGCTCTTGCAACACTTCTGGTTTCTATCTCTGATAAAACACAAACTACCGTCCTTATTTCTACTCACTCACGGCATCTGATGGCTGCTCTTCAAGAAGATGCCAAATTTTTCTTGGTAAAGAACGGAACTGTTTCTAATTCCGAGTATAATCACTATATCGGACTTTTGGAATTGGGTGCTTTAGATGAATATGATCATATTCGAAACGGAGACTTGAAGTACATTATCCTTACTGAAGACTCATCAGAAACCAGTCATAAATATTTACGAGGAATATTAGAAGCATCAGGATATGCGCGAGATGAATTTCAGATTTATTCATATAACAGTGTAACCAAGATTGACTCCGCAAAAATGTTTGCTCAGTTCTTATTAGATATCAATCCAGACTTAAGGATTATTGTCTATCGTGATCGTGACGGATTATATGATGATGAGGTTTCCGAAACTAAAAGAGCTATCGAATTCGATTCTCGAGTCACTTGTGTTATTTCAAAATTCAACGATGTTGAAATGTATTATTGCGATGAAAATCACGTGTGTGAAATTTGCAATCGTTTAAGTCTTCCTTTAACAATTTCAGAAGCACAAGAGTTCTTGCTTTCCTCTATTAACGAGCAGGATGAAAAATCCAAAAATAAATTTTTTACGCATCGACTAAGTTTAAATAAAAACAAGAGTGATGGTAGTTTCATAACGATTGCCCAGAGCAAATACGATGAAAACAAGCGCGTTTATGCCTATGGAAAAACTATTGCAGGCGTCTTGAAATCCAAATTACAACAGAAGTTCGGAAGAAACATCGATTTATATCAAGTAACGCCTTACCTTTCAGAATCGCAATTTTCTGCTGTTGTCGCAAGCAATCACTCATAGTTTTTTTACATAAAGCCCCGAAACTCAAATAAGTTTCGGGGCTTTTATTCATGTGGCATCACTCAATGCCATATTACAAAGCTACTTCAAATACGGCTTCAGCATCTCAACCAGTTCGTAAACTTTTGTTCCGGGTGCTGATTCAGACGGCTTCCGTCCTTCGTTTTGCTTGTCCAATCGCTTTGCATTGGCAATCGCAATGTCCATGTAAGGTCGCAGCACTTCATACATATCCGGGCGGTTCTTCTCGTAACTCCCTGCACCAATGTTTTTCAGCCAATCGCTCAGCTTCGGCCAGTAACGAGATCTGTCAATATCAGTATCCATATACATAAAATGCAGCAAATACCACAGTTCTACGCACTGGTTCGACCATACAGCATGGTAAATCGTCTCACCTTGTGCACTGTATTCTTCGCACAGCTGTGCTACCATGTCGATATTTTCTGCCGGAAAATCATCTGTGTCATAGACAATCCAGACGTGCTTAAACACAATGCCGTTATTCTGAACGTATTGACGAGCTTTCATCAACAAATTCACCGTATTGTCGCCAATGCCCTCTACCTTTAGCTGGATTCTATCACGGTATTTAGAATTGATAATCCGTTGAATTGCGCCAAAATACTGCGGCTCGGTTTCTGTACCTTCAGATGCAATCAAGTGGTATTCCGGCTGAATCATCCTCGCTTTATCGCGGCGATCCTTCATCCAGCTTTTCGCAAGGTCACTTTTCTTTGGAGGTTTCAGACTCATGCCCAATCCCTCCCTGTCAGCATATTGGAAAGATAGGGGTCTGCACCATATCGGCCTTCCAGATACTGCTTGTCAAAGGCCGCTGTGCTCTTGACGCGAGTATTGTCCTCCTGCCGGAATTCGTAAAGCGAATAAATCTCGCTCTCATGATTGTCATTCATCGCGGCAAACCAAATTTCATCGCGGCGGAAAACGGTATTCTTCATCGTGGTCAGGTCGTGAGAACTGAACAGCAGCTGTGCGCCCTTCTTGTTCAGTTCCGGGTTCTTGAACATCTGAATCACATACCGAAGCAGCTTCGGATGCAGCTTGGCATCCAGCTCGTCCACAACCACTGTGCGTCCTTCCTGCAATGCTACCATCAGAACCGGCAAGGCTGCAATCATTTTCTTAGTTCCATCCGACTCTGCTTCAAAGGGAAGCTCGTAGACCTTGCCGTTGATCGTTCTTTGCGTAAACAAATGCTTGCTGTCCTCATCATAGCGATAGCCGGACAAATCAATGCCTACATCATTCAGTGCATGAATCAGGCTTTCCTTGGTTGCTTCATTCTTGGACACCAGCACAATATTTTCCGCTCTGGGGTTCGCATAGCTCTGCGTAATACAGGATTCAAACCAATTTTGCACTTCTGCAATCACAGGGATATTGTAATTGATCGCCAAAAAAGAAAGATACGGCATCTTCGGGTTGACATCCAGATTGATGCTCGCCTTACTGATACTCGCACCCAATTCAATCTTCTGACCATCTCGCTCAAAAATCAGACCCGTCTTCTTGCCCCCAAGAGTGCGCCACAGCAGAGACTCAAAAACAATTTCTTCCTTGAGTGAAATGTAATACTGGTACTCCTTCTCGCCGACACGGAAGAACACCTGAAAAATCGTAGGTTCATTTGCAGAGCTTTCATCCAGCATAAAGGGAGCCACACTGCTGCCCTGCTGGAAGATCATCGGCTGTCGGTTCTTCTCCAATGCATGGATCGGCTTTACAACAAGGTTAATCAGGCAAAAGAATGCCTGAAGCAGATTTGTCTTGCCGCCACCATTAGGGCCATAGACCGCGCTAACTGGAAGCAAATCTTCCGCTTTCTCCCGCCGAATCAAGGCATCCTGAAACTCTGGAATCGCCATTGCGCGGAAATCGAATGTAGTTTCATCCTTATAAGACTTAAAATTCTGAAAAGAAAACTGGCAAAGCATTCTTTCAACTCCTTCCTGCTATTATTATAGCCTATTTTCGGTTTTTATTCCAGCGTTTCAGAAAATTTCTTCCTAATTTTGCTTTTATGAAAGTTTCATTGCCCATAAAGCACTTCAGTTCCCGATAGCGTGTGCCTAGGATATTTTGAGATTATTCGTTATCTCTGTGATTGCTCGATACTTGAATTTCTCCAGAGCAGCCATCGCACCGCTGCCATGTTTACTGCATTTATGCAGAGCAAGACAGAAAAAACACAAAGGCCTCTGTTCCCTACTATAAGAGAACAGAGGCCTTTGGCAACTTAATTATACTATTTCAGATCATTGAACTTTTGCCTGCATCAGGTTGTTTGTTTTTATCATCAACTGGAGAATCTTCAGTTTGCCAACCGATTTCTGTGCACCAAACACATTCTCGCTTTCCGGCTCCATCAGTTGATTTTCAACGACCCAATGTACCGCTTTCTGAGCTTCAACATTTTCAACGTCTGTATAGTTTTTCGCAGGAGTCACTTCTGGTTTTCCTGCCATGTTCCACAGAACTACTGCCAGCTGTTGGCGTGTTGTTGGAAGATCAAATCCTTTGGGTAGGTTTGTAGTGATATAGTGATTTGCAGCCACTATGCCTGCGCCAATTACAACACCTGCAATCACTACACCTCCAATCACCGCTGCTGCTCCACCTGCGCTGCTTCCATCTCCGGGATTATCTGGCTGCTCTGGAGCAACTGGATTTGCCATCGCAGTTATAGTAACTTCGCACGCTGGCATCATAATCTTGATGCTGTGCGTGCCTTCTTCATCTGTCTCCTCCAACGGTTTCAGTTCAATGCTGCTCTCGATAATCCACTTGTCGAAAACGTCTTCCGGTGTATCTGTGAATGTTACAACCACAAGCGTTCCCTCTTCAAGTTTTGCATTTTTCGGCAAAACCGTCTGCAAATCGTCCGCTTTATATGGATACCTTCAAGAAACGACGTGTCTTCGCCATCGCGCAATACAACTTTACAA
>ENA-OROP01001918-OROP01001918.1-human-gut-metagenome-genome-assembly--contig:-NODE-1918-length-17083-cov-26.236552_pt1 | contig 17083 bp, 25 predicted proteins | sample MGYA00242132_ERZ509056 | MGnify/ENA primary metagenome ERZ509056 (study PRJEB26280, sample SAMEA2338768) | human gut metagenome | biome: human gut; feature: human-associated habitat; material: faeces...
CCGCCCACTTGCGCGCCGAGTTGGCCGCGCTAGCGTCAAGGTCGGCGTCGGCCGCGTGCCATATCGCACCGTTGGCCAGGCCGCTCACGTAGCTTTGCCCGACGGTGAGGTAGTCGGCCGCTTCCATGTCCACGAACACAAGCGCGGGGTCGCCGTCGCTGTCGGTCATATGGCGCAAGCGGTCGGATAGGTCGGCGGCGGTTCCACGGTTGTCGATCACCACCGGCGCGCCATAGATGGCGCACAGACGACGTAGCTCTTCGGGCGCGTAGCCGGTGCCGTCCAGTATCTTCAGCAGCTGCGTGGTGATGGTGCCGTCCGGGTTGCAGATTCCGGCGCTGATGCTGGTGTGGGTAGAATCTACGTCCACGGCTGCACCGAAAACCACCGGCCTATCGTTCAGGTCGGCGGGGCTTATGGGCGCGGTGACTGTCTGCGCCCACGTCGCTTCATCTATGGCGCGGTCGGTTATGCCTTCGTCGCGCCTGTTGCCGAAGGCGCGCGCCCAACCGGCCGGATTGCCCTTGAATTGCTCGTGGAAGTCCACTAGCTGCGATCTGTCCCACAAAAGCCCCGCCGCTGGATGATGGATCATGATGGCGTCGAGGTCTTCGGGGTCGGCGTCGGCCGGAAGGCCGAAGTCGAACCAACATGTGCGCCGGGATTGCTCGCCCGCGCGGCAAGCGTCAAGACGGCGGTTGAAGAACGTCGATTCGGCCGTGCCTTCGGTGCTGGTAATCCAAAGTTGCGGCTGCACGCCCGTGGCCTTAAGGCGCGTCGCCATCGTGGGCATGAAGCCGTCGAGGATGGTATTACCGGTTTCCTCACTGAGGCTAAACGCTTCGTCCAGAGTGATCTTGTCGCCCTGTACTCCGTGGCCCGCCACCTTCGTCACGCTCTTGGGCATGATAACGGAGCCGTTGGCGAACGGTTGGCGAAGGTCGCCCGCGCCCAAGTACGGCCGTGTGGTGATGGCCGACAAGGGCGATGCCTGTATGGTCTTCAGGTATTTTTTAAAGTGGTCGCCCGCGTCCTTGCCGGTCTGAGCCAAGTAGTAGATGAAGCGGTTAGGCCCCCACTGCGAATTACGGGTATCCACCGCGTCCACAAGCGTGGATTTTCCGCACTGACGCGGCGTGGAAAGAATCACCGTGTCATAGTAGTAGGTGCCGGTATCGGGGTCGATTTCGCCCGCCACGTCGGCAACCATTCTTTGCCACGGCAATAGCGGCGTGCCGAGCAACCGCGCGAACTTGGCGACTATGGGGCCGTCCGTCTTCCGGTCGGGGTTGCGCGGGGTGCCGCCGCGTACCGGCGTCATGCCTTCGCCTCTTGCAGCAATCCGGCAAGGGCGGGGTCGATTTCCTTTTGCGCCGGGAACTTGGTTTCTAGTTCCTGATACCACGCCAATAGCTGCGCCATGACGCGCGACGTGTCGCGGCCCTTGGCGTTCAGGGCGTCGAAGTTGCGCGCGATATTGATCATGGTCTTGCAGATATACCGGGCGCTGGGGTTCAGGGTACGGCCTTCCATGAAACTGTCGATAAGTTCCTTCGTGGCGCGTTCCTGTAGGCCATCGTTGGGGCCGTAGTAGTCCTCGAATCCTTCTAGCGTCATTTGCATTCGTTCACCTCTTCTTGTTGCTTGTTTTCGTTGGTATTCCGCCGTTTTCTAGATTTTTTTGTCCGGTTCGAGAGAGTAAAAAACTGGGCGCGGGGTCTTTTCCGTCGTCGGCTGTTTAAAAAACGGCGTCACCATTCCGGCCGCGAAGAAGATTGCGCGCAATCACTGCGAAGGCCAAGGTCAACGAGCTGCGCGCGTCGTTCTTCTTTCCGAGCGTCCACAAGGGCTTGCGATAGATGCAGCGCGTACCACTGCCGCACCCTCTTGCGGGTAGCGTCGTCCTTCGCCCTCTCCCACTCGATGCTGAAGCCGGGGTCAATCACCCGTACGTCATAGTCGAGCGCTATCCATTCATCCATCATGCGGGGGTGCCGCTTGCTGCTGGGCGTCGTGCGCGTACACCACACGTCGATAGGTTCCGACGATATGGCGAACTGTCGGTAAGCGCCCGACCACGCCATAGCCACCGCGCGCCGCTCGGCAAGGCTGGGGCTGGTGAGGCCCATAGCGGCGGCAAGGGCGCTGAAGCTGACCACGGGGTCGCCCGCGTTCTTGTGCGCGTCGATGTAGTCCACGGCCTCGCGGTCGCATGAGCCGGGCGGGACTACGATCATGTGCAGCCGAGCGCCATAGCCGTACAATACGCGATCTTGCCGGGATGCGTTGCAGTGCTTGCACGCGCGACGAATATTAGGCACCGTGTCCATACCGCCATGCGAGTGCGGCACTATGTGGTCGTCTTCGGTGCCCACTCGCGTGCAGCCGGGCAGACGCAGCCAACAATCATTTCCCCATGTCTCTATGACCTTGGCCCTCACAAACGGGTCGATAGTCTGCCGTCGCCCCATACAATCACTTCGCCTTCTGCGTGCGCACCCACACGTCGAGGTCGCCAACCTCATACACGCAAGGGCTGTTGATGGCGTCGCCCGCCTTGAACCATATCGGCCCGGTGCCGTCGCCCCTCATCCGTTCCATCTGCCTTTGCGAGACGCCGAGATAGCGCGCCGCCTGTGCCGTGGTCAACTTCGCGCGTGGATTCACTTCATACCTACCCATGCCTTGAGCGAGTTAATCAGGTCTTCTCGGCCGAACACTTGCACGCCCGCGCGCTTGGACGGTCTGAGTACGATACCGTCCTTGATTAGCTGCTGCATAACGTGGTCGCCGGTCGGGTCGGCGGTCGGTGCGATCTGGTTCAGGTGGAGCAACTGGATAACGAGGGAACGGCTCACGGTGTCGCTGCTCACGGTGTCGTGTTCCAGTCGGGCGACGTTCCAGCGGATAGCGTCCTTGATGTCCTTGGTACGCTGAGCCTTGGTCGCCGGGGTCTGTCGTCGCGCCCTTGTCTTGGTCGGTTTGTAGCTGACTGCATAACCCATTTCGTTACCTCGTTTCGTTCGTCTCGTTGATGTCTGCTAGGTGGTCAGGTTGGTTTTTCATGTCTCTTAAAGTGGTGGGCGGTTAGAGCGGGGAACCTAAGCGCGTGATAAAGGAAAGCGGCGAAGCCTTGCGGCTTCGCCGTTCCGCTATCCGCAAGGTTCGCCACGCGATCGCAAAAGCTCTTAAAGCGGAGCCACGGCCGTCGCATAGGTCAGCGGCCCGAAGACCGCGCGCAAGGTCACGACAAGAGGCCCGCCACGTATGACGGTGCTGCACCCTGTTGCGCCCTGACAATGCGCCCCAAGTCGTTCAGTAATCCCGCATGGCGTGCCGTCGCCGTCTTAACCACCGCACCACATGCGGCGTGTTTGTAACGCGCTGGGCAAGGCGCGCTAGGGTCCTTTTTCGCGTGCTACGGCTTACCTAGGGTCGTTCACCGATTGCGGCACATTCAGTTATCGGGGTCGCCTACTGTCTTCGGCGCGCCACGTCGTCGTTTGTCAAGGCGTCGTTGATTGACGCCCTGAGCTGTTCGAGCTGAGGCCGTGTGAACACTTGCCTTGTGCAAATGTCGCCACTGTCGGCCCGAAGCTCGAAAATTCCGGGATATTCCGGGTTGTTAGCCACCCAAGCTCGGGAACTCATAACTGCACCTTCATTGTGATAGGCCCCTTACCGCCGATGCCGGCGATACCCATAGCCGCCTTGGCTAGACATGAGGCAAGAAACATGAACAGGAACGCAAGCACGCCGAACGGCGCGGCCAACACGGCCCTAACGATCTTCACGGCCACCGTCCTTCCAGCGAAGCGACTTCGCATATTGCAGCCGTTCGCGGTCTTCTTGCTGGATTTCCTCAGCGACGTGAAGCAAGGCGTAGCCGATTTCGAGCGTTTCGGCGGCGTTGAACATTTTGAAGCCGATTTGCCGGGGCTTGCCGGTCTTGTGGTCGCGTACCTCGCGCACTAGGCGCACTTCGCGCCGGTTGCGCTCGATAGTCACGCGCGGGACTTCAGGCAGCGTGTATGTGGTCATTGGGAACTACCTCGCCTTCTCCATCGATGGTCATTTGCACCACGTCCGGTATGGACTTGATGCAGCAAATAAGCTCATAGCCGTCATATTCGGGTATCTTGCCCGTGGTCAGCACGATTGCCGGGCTGTCTGGGTCGTCCGTGAAACATCTGACCTTGCCGCAATCCCACTTGATTGATCGTTTCGTTTCGAGCCGGAAAACAACAATGTCGCCCGGCCTCACCTCTCCGGGTGCCGTGGTTATTTCATAGTGCATGATCGGCCTTCCGGTAAGCGCCCACGAACGTCCAGCCGTCACGCGGCATGAACAGGTCGAAGGCGTCGGCCCCACGCCTCACGCCGTACTCGCCCTTTTGAAGCACCGGGCGGCAATCCTCGGTGATAGCGATAACCACGGCCGTGACAATCGAATGGCCGTCGTCATAGGTTGCCAAGTCGCCCGCGATCAGGTCGGCCGCGCGCGTCACCGGCGTGTAATTCACCGGCACCGGCTTATATTCCATAGCCGTCGTCTGTCGTCTACCGAACATTTTGCGGTTCCTCGATTCTGCCGGTTAGGTAGTCCACCGACGTATCTAGTTGGTCGGCAATGCATACAAGGTCTTTCAGGGTGAACGGCCGAAGGCCGTGCATTTTGTTTGAAAGAGTCTGTTCCGCCATGCCGATTGCTTCGGCTAGTTCGCGCTGTTTCACCTTGCGGCGGCGCAAGAGGCGTCTAATCCGTTTTGGACTAACGCCGGGGTCTGTCTCTAAACTCATACGTTAAGTTATAGCTAAACGTATCCGTTTGGGCAAGCTGGATAGAAATACCGGCGTGTTGCCAAGTTAAACGAAAGTGCTTAGAATGAGGCTATGACGACAGCACTAGCAACGCCACCGGCAAGGCGCACTTCTTCGTGCGACGTGGCGATAAACAACATAAACATGATTCTTGCCGTCTTGCATATACCCAAGAAGGAAGTAGCCGAAGCGCTCGGCAAGATGCCCCAATCGTTCTCTAGGATGCTGAAGAACGGCTATCAATGGACTTTTGACGACATGCTAGAAGTGTCGGATATTCTGCAAGTCGGGCTAGATGATCTGACTAATCCCGACTTGACACCGAACAGGGTTATTGAAGCCCGCGCGAAGAATGGGGGTTACAACGTCGCCGTTGATGGCGACGGTCGAATACGGTGGGGCATGGCCGGACTGTTGGGCGTCCTTGGGTGGTCTCATAACCCAGAGGTCACAAGTTCTAATCTTGTCCCCGCTACCAATATCAAGCCGTCACGGCGTTATACCGTGACGGCTTGATGCGTTTTGGGCGTGGTGGGCGTATGTCCAAGAAGATAAATGCGCCGCCGGTGTGGCGCGAAGAAATAACCCAGTATCTCGATGTTCTGAAGGCGGGCGGTCAGTCCAAGGGCACTCTAACGACGCGGCGGTGCCAACTGTCGCAGATGGCACGCGATCTTCAAGGCGTGCCCGCTGATGTGAGCGACGACGCGCTTGTGTCGTGGTTCGCCCGGCATGGGTGGAAACCGGAAACGCGCAAGAGCTATCGCAATGCCGTTACCGGCTTCTTTTCGTGGCTGCATACCACCGGACGCGCGGCGGCTAATCCAGCCGAAGCGCTGCCAAGCGTCCGACGTCCGCACGCGCACCCGCGCCCTTGTCCGGATAGCGTGATTCTAGCGGCGCTAGGGCGTGCGAACGCGGCGGAACGCACCATGATTAGGTTGGCGGCCGAAGCGGGCCTAAGAAGGGCCGAAATAGCGGCCGTACACAGTCGTGATGTGATGCGCGATCTTGTCGGCCGGTCGCTGATAGTGCGCGGCAAAGGCGACAAGCAGCGGATAGTGCCTATTTCTGACGAACTAGCCGACACGATCACCGCCGCCGATGGCTACGTGTTTCCAGGCCGATGGTCGGGACACGCCGAAGCGTCCTATATCGGCAAGCACCTTAGCCGCCTTCTTGGCGACGGTTGGACGCCTCATAGTCTGCGCCACCGGTACGCAACGGCTACGTACCGGGCCACCAACGATCTGTTCCTAGTGTCCAAGCTGCTAGGCCATGACAGTGTAGAGACGACGCAACGCTATGTTGCGATGCCCGAAGACAGATTGCGGGCGGCGCTTGACGACGTGGCGCTTGTGATATGACAAGACGGCCCCCACGATCTCTTGCGGGGGCCGTCCGGCTCGCTAGTTGGCGTGCTTCGCGCGCGATTTCGGGGTAATGGGGTTGTCCTTCCACCACGCCCACATGGCCGCGCCGACGTTCCACAACAGGGCGACTAGCTGATTGATTGTGTCGTCCGCGACGGGGATTGTGTCAACGCCGAACATGACAAGTGCGGCGTTGGTCAGGCCGAGCAAGAGCACGACGAAACGCGCGATGGTCGCGGCGCTGATACCGGGCGTGCGCGGGTCGCCGCCTTCCACCTGTTCCTCGTTATCCATGTTTAGCCTTCCTTCTCGGTCTTGCTGGTCGCGGTCACGTTGATTTCGAGCGCGTCCAGTTTTGCTTTCACGGCGGTTTCAACGGTTTTGGCGACATCGGCGGGGTTGCTGCCGAGCGCCTTGGAGAGCGCTTCAATCGCCGCCGCCTGAGCGGTGATTGTCGCGGTCATCTCACGCACGCGCTTGTCGATGTAGCACACGCGCGTGTAGATGTCGCCTTTGCTGCCGTCCTTGGTGCCGCCGTCGTCCGTGCGGGTGAGGATTCGGTAGAGCGCGGCGGTGTCGTGATGTACCCAACTGAGCCTCACCCATGCGGGTAGGTTGTTCTTGCCGCTTGTGGCGTTCTCGCCAAGTCCGTAGTTCCAAACGTCTCCGGCGCTGGTCATGTCGTTTCCTTCCAGTATTTCGTTTGCCTTGTTGATTACGTAGATGTAGTTCAGCCCGTTCGGCGCGAGGTCGGGGCATGTGGTGTGGTCTGAGCCGGGTATCTCACGGTGTAGAAACACGTTCACACCGTGAATGAGTTTCGGCCAGCCGTATCGGCGGGCGATGTCCGCGCACAGTCGCGCCGAAGCGTCATGGCAAGCCTGAGTACAGGGTATGAAGTCCATTCCGCCCTGATGCTCGATACTGATGGTCTGACAGTTGCTGGCATGGTTGCTGTCGGTCCACGGTGCATCCGTTTCGGCTACGTACTGGTGTATCTCGCCGTTGCCGCCGATGCCGTAGGTGCTTGAGGCTTGCCGCGCGCTGTTCTGAAACACGCTATCGGTGCCGGCCAAGTACCCGGCCATGATGTGCAAGGTGATGCGCGTCACCTTGTAGCCCAAGCGGCCGTTGTAGTGGTTCGGGCTTCCTATCCACTTGACGCCATTCATGTGTCTCCTTTCGTTAGTCGTCGTGCTTGAACAGGTCTTCGGGTGGTCCGGGCGGCGGCGGGCCAAGGCCCTTATAGATGTGGTCCACTAGGGCGCGGTTCCACTGCCACAAACGCTGATTGTCGGCTTGCATCTCTTGCGCCAACTGGTATGCCTCAAGCCGGTTTTTGGCGGCGGCGTACAGGTTCGACGCAAGAGCGCCGCCGATGGCACTGATAAGGCCGACTAGCGCGATAATCACGTCGTCGCTCATACGAGGCTCATTCTGCGGGTGCCGAACACCTGCGTGATGGTGATGAGGTCGGCCATGCGGGCCGCGTTGCTGTTCGCCGCGTTCACCTCGCCCGTCTGATAGTCGCCGTCCGCAGCTCTCCGCCACGTGTTAATGATCTTGCCGTCGATCTTGTAGCAACGGTTTTTCACGTAAAAGTAGTTGGTCCCGTTGTAGAACGACGTGGTGAGCGCCACCACCTTGCCGTTAGGACGGGCCACGTCCATAGAGCAATAGACGTTGTCGTTGGACTTGAAACAGATGGTCAGTTTCTCAAAGTTCGCGGCCGATTCACTCAAGGTAATTGCGCCTTGGAACACGTTGGCGTCGTTGTCGAACAAAACCACGTAGTTGGCCTTGATGTTGGCCAACAGGGTTTCAAGGGACGCGACGCGGGCGGTGAGGCCGTTTTGGTCGCCGCCGCCATAGTCGAACTTGGCTAGTACACCCTCGATGCCTTCGGCCTGTTGCTGAAGGATGTCGGGAAGATTTTTGATCGGCTCGTTGTCTTCCGGGTATGGCAGACGGAACTTCGGTGTGGTGCTTACGGTCATGCCGGTTCATCTCCTGTCTTGGTCACGTAGCGCAAAGCGCCTAATTTCCAATTGCAATCCGCGAACGTCGCGGCGCTCTTCAATGCCTTCATGGCGGCGCATGTCGGCGCGCCGGCCGCGGTGGACACGGCCGGGAACAATCTCACCTTGTGCGTCCAGTGGCTTTTCTTTCCGGTCACGTCATAGGTGAGGGTTCCGCCGATGTACGCCCATGCGCCGTGTGTGGCGGGCACGCGCCGCTCGAAACGGGAGCCGATGAACGTGACGACGCGCGCGTGGGCGTACATGAACAGTTGTGACAGCTTGTCGCCCCTGAACGTGACTTCGGGCAAGCGGATACGCCTGTTGCTTTCGCGCACGGCGTTGATCGCAAGCGTCTTGTCTACGTTGCTGAAGTAGCTTTCGGCGGGGTTGCTGTCGTAGGCCGTCCAGCCCACGTCAATGCTTAGGCAGCTTTCGCCGTTGCGCGTGGTCTGTTCGATCTGCGCCAAGCTGCTGCCGTCCTGATTGAACTCATACGTCTTGTAACCGCTGCTGGAACTGCCGCGATGATAGAACTTGGCTTCAAGCTGCGTGTAATAGTCGTCTGCCGCGCTAAGGGTCGGGTCGGCGTCGATGATGACGCGGCCCGCGTCCGGGTACCGGCTGTCAATGGTGATGTCGGTGTTGTCGTCGCCGGCGCGCACGCGCGGCCCGGTCAACACCGTGTCTAGCGTCCACCGCAGATAGACGGCCTCAAAGCTGGGTATCTTCGCGCTGTCCGCGTTCTGATACGAGATGAACAACACTCGGTCAAGCTCGAATTGATACTTGCCGTTGCCCTTCCTTGTTTTCTGCCGTTCGGCCCAGTCGATGAAGCTTTTGCGATCTTCGGCGGGGAACGGCGCGGGGAACGTGCTGTAGGGGAACCACCACGCATTGATGCCGTCGAATCTGAGCCACGTCGTAAGCGTCGTGTCGGAAGTGCCTTGCATCCACCATTGCCATCCCCTCGCCGCCTTGTCGTCGGTGCCGCTGTTGGGACCCTTGCGGCAATCGGTCTTGAGGATATAGAGACGGTCCGAAGCGGTCACGCTCAAACGGTTCTTGCCGTGGTCGTTGTCCAATATCTTGACGTCGGTCACGTATCCGTCGAAAAGACAGTAGTTCAGGGCGGTGTACGCCGGCTTGTCCCAGTCGGGCGTGACGGTGATACGGTGCCCCATGAGCAAGTCGGCCGACTTGCTGAACCGGTCGCCTTGGTCCAGCAACGTGATCTTGAGCACGTTCGGCGTGGTGGCCGCCCACGGGGTCGCCACACCCCACTCGATAGTGAACGGCGACAGGGCCACAAGGTCCCCGCTGCCGTCCGGCTGGAACGGCAGCGGGGCCAAGTCAAGATAGACGCGGCACGTCTCAGGCAAACGGCTTGAACTGCTCATAACGCCAATTCCCTTCCTCGCACGCGCGCCCACCGGTTGAGGCTGGTCACGATTTCGCCCGCCACGCTGTCGTTGTCTAGGTTGCCGTGGGCGTCCACGTTGATGTTGATTGTCTGTGCGACAGGCCGCGCAGCGTCCGCACGGTTGGCGACGGTGGATATTACGGCGCGTGTCAGCGTCGGGGGTACCCTATGGCCGCGTGCGGCCATAGGGGTGATGGTTCGCGCCATGCTGTAGGCGGATACCGGCACGTAGGCTTGCGCGCTGTAGCTCTGCGCGCTCAAGCCGCTTGCCGCGCTGCTAGCGCCCGTGATCTTGCCCCATAGGTCGGATACCCAGCTGAACGCCTTCTTGATGCCGCCGATGATGCTGTCGAACACGCCCAACACCTTGTCCTTCAGTCCGCCGAAGAAGTTGGCGATGCCGTCCACGGCACCCTTGGCGGTGTTCTTGATGCCGTCCCACGTATCGCTACCCCACTGCTTGATGCTTGCGCCAATGCCGGAAAGCCATGACACGAAGGCGTTCCACTTGTCGCTAATCCACTGGGCGGCAGCGGCACCCGCCTTCTTCACGCTGTCCCAATTCATCACCAACAACGCGATAACCGCGATCACGGCCACGATAACGGCAATGACCGGAAGGAAGGCGAGATTCACGGAACCCTGCGCGACGGCGACGATACCGGCCACGACGCTATAGGCGGTCATGGCGGCGTTCAGGACGACGATGATGGCGGCGACTGCAGCGATCACGCCCACGAGCGGCACGAGCCACGAACTGTTAGCCTGTACCCATGTGGCGAACTCCGCCAACTTGCTAGCGGCGGCGGTGAGGGCCGGCAACAGGGCTTCGCCCAATGCGGCCTTGGCGTTTTCGAAGCTAGCGGTCATGCGCTGCTGTTGTCCCTGTGCGGTGTCGGCCTCACGCGCGAAGTTGCCCACGGCCTTGCCGCTCTGCGCGGTGATGGCCGCTAGAGTGGCTTGCATCTTCGCGTTGCGGTCGCCCAACTTGTACAGGTCGCCAAGGCCCATAGACGCCGCCTGTGCCTGTAAGGTCGCGTCGTTAAGCGAGATGCCGTATTTCTCGATAGGGTCCATTTCGCCTTTGAGTGCCGAAGACAGGGCGTCAACAGCGTCGGCGGTGGTGCCGCCGAACATCGAACTAAGGTCGGCGCCAAGGCCGATAAGGTCGTTGGTCTTGGTGGCCGAGTCTTCCACCGACATACCGAAGTTCTGCAACTGACTGCCGACCAAGGTGGCGAACTCGTTGTACTCGTTTTTCGACAGGCCCACGGCCTGAGCCGCGTTGTTCGACCATTCCAGCATCTTGCTTGAGCTGTCGCCGAACACGGTTTCGACGCCGCCCACCGACTGCTGTAGGTCGGCGGCGCTTTTCGCGCACGTCGCAGCGCCCGCGCCGATGGCGGCAAGCGCGGCACCGGCAGCAACCGACGCCTTGCCTACCTTGTCCTTGAAGCTCATGGAAGCGCGTTCGGCCTTGTCCATCGCGGCCACGGCCTGTGTGGCGTCACCGATGATGCGGATAGCTAAAATGGCCGATTTCATGCGATCACCTCACTTTACGCCTTGTCTTTTCCGTTTCCTCGGCTTCGTCCTTCAGGAGCTGCGTACAGGTGCCCCAATCGGCTTCTTGCGGCACCTGTTCGCGTCTCCATGCCCACGGCGTGCCGCCGAAGCGCGCCGCTAGTACACAACTCAGTTCGCCGAAGCTGCCTGAGTCCCATTGGTCAAAAAACCCGGCGCGTCGTCACCTGACATGGACTGAAGCACGTCGCCGCTGTAGGACTCGGCGGGTTCAGTGTCCACGGGGTCGTTGTTCATGTCTTCCACCGAAACAACGGTGTCGGCCCACTGCTCGAAGGGCAGCGTGGTAACGCCTATCTGTCGGCAGCGCACGTAGGCGCTGTAGGCGTTGAACTTCACGGCGGCTTCCATGAGGTTGCCCCATCCCTTCGTCTTGCCGTGTGTTTCGGCTTGGCACCGCTGCCACATGGTCACGCAAACTTCGTCGGTGTGGCCGTCCAGATACTTGATTCGGGTGTTGGGGGTCTTGTCCTCGTTGCTGGTCATTTGCTGATGTCTCCTGTTGTGATTCGGTTTATGATCTTCTGCACGGCGTCCGCGTAGAGTTGCGTCCATTGCGGTTCCGTGTTCTTTGCCGCTTGGTTGGCGAAGTGAGTGGGCTTGATGTTGTGGCCGGGCCATCCGTAATTAATGACGCCCGCGTAAGGTACGCGCTTGGAGCCGGCGCGCACGACGCCCGCCTTCTGCGTGGCACCGGCGCGAACCGACGCGGCCAATTTGCCCGACTTGTGCGGGGCTAGGCTTTTCGCTTCGGGTACTACGATCTGCGCCGCCTCTTTGTTGACTTGGCGCAAGTCCTTCATGTCCGCGCCCGCCTTCTTCAGGCCGCGCGCCAATTCACTAGCCCCCTTGAGCTGGATTGAGCCGTTGCCACCGGCCGCGTAGGTGCTCGCCACGGTCAGGACGCCGTGTAGGTGCTCGCGGCCACGTCCAAGGCGACAAACGAAAAGTCATTGCTGTTTTTCGTCTTGACGTCACCGCCGAATTGGATGGACGCGATAACCACGCTGCCGGTGAGCTTCACGGTGCCGCCGGTGTTGGGCACCCACTCGAACGGCAATGTTTCGCCGCTGTGGTTCAGGCACCACACTTGGAGGCCGTCCATTGAAAAGTCTTCCTTGATGGAGCCGGTGAGCGCCCACGTTTCCGTTTGTGAGCCGCCCTCGGTGTGGCCGTCAAGAAAATTGTCGTTGTCTTCGGTGTCCGTGCTCGGCTCAAGAGCCGTGTTGATGACGTCCGCCGAGAAGTCGCGGGCCGAACTGGTCGAGCCGATTTTGAGGCTGCCGGGGCCTAGCGTTCGTACTGCTGCCATTGTTTATCCTTCCGTTAGTTCCAGTGGGTTGAGGGTGATGGTGTAGGCGGCAAGGTTGCCGACACCGGCAAGGCTGAACGTGCTGGGCTTCGCGTCCTTCATGTTCAGCCGTTGGGCCTGTAGGCGTTCCACCGCGTCTATGAGCAAGTCCATCGCCGCCGTCTGCGTCGCCATTGTGCCCGCGATCAGGTTCACGGTCCATGTGGGGGTGATGTACTGCCATCCCTCGAACGTGATTTCGGGCGGGTCGATAAGCACCGCGATTTTGCCGGGCAATGGTCGGGCGTCCTGTGCGTCGATGGTGACGATGCAAGCGAGGCCGCCGAGCATGTCGGTAAGCGTCTCTATGAGCGCTTCGCGCTCGGTTTCCACGTACCCGCTCATGCGATCACCATTGAGCCGGTCGGCACGCCCGCCGCGTTCAGCTTCGCCCATACGCTGCGCAACGGGTCGCTTGACACCCTGTAGGGTTCAAGCGAGCCGTCGCCAACAGCCATGACACCCAACCGGGCGTCACGACTGTTGTACAGGTCGGCGGCGCATGACGTGATGCAGTCGGCGCGCACGGTGTCATCCACCGTGTGCCCGTCTATCGCGCTGTCCACGTAGCTGATGGCGCTGGTGATGGCGCGTTGCACTCGGTCGGCGTCGCCGGCCGGGACTCCGATTTCGTCACGCACCGACGCTTCGTATTTTTTCCAGTCCATCAAGGCTGTGACTCCTTTCATGATGGTTGCTATGGATGGTGCAGAGTGCGAGGGAGGTTAGTCGATTTTGTACAGGCGGGGAGTGACTGTCGCGTTGACTGGGCCGGTGGCAGCGGTCGTGAAGATGCGCGCGGCCCACGTCTCGGTGCTGGCGACTGTGAACGCTCCGGTCTGCTGGTTGCTGGCGTCGCCGGCCGGGTCGAGCATGGCGACGTTGATGCCCGTGCCGGTAATGTTGGGGACTAGGTAATAGTCGCCGGGGTGGAGGGTGATTGAGCTGGCCCACGCGGTCCAGTCGGTCGCCTCCCCGGTGGCGGTGTATGAGCCGTCCTCAGAGGCGGTGAGGGTCACGCCGTTTTTTGTCTCACCGGGGATGGCGGGCCACAGGTTCGCTAGCTCATAGCCCCCCCCCCACAAGGCTCGTGTTATCTGGTTTCATCCAATCGTGCGCGGTGTCGCCGGATTCCAACTGGACTCGGAGGTCGCCGTTCTTCTCGGTGGGTGTGGCCTCGTTGGCGAGGATTTCGAAGCGCAGGCTGACGGTGCCGGCTGGGACTGTCCCGGCATTACCCGTGTTAATCTGGGCACCCAGTTGACCACCTTTGGCGTCAAGGCATTTGACGGAGACGGTCAGACCGTCGATACTGGTGGGCCTGCTCAATGTCACGGCACCATGTACCGGGCAGGGGAACGTCCATCGAATGCCCGCCCACTGGCTTGAGGCGGTGCCCTTGACGTGCAGCGAGCCGTCACTGTTAACGGTGGCGGTCAAACCGTTGCCCGACGCGGGGCCATAAGACAACAGGTTACGGGAGAGCACTGTGACGGGCACGACGGTTTTTACCGCTGGATTGACGGTGCTGGATATCGTCACGTCGGTTTTTCCCGGTTGTTTCCCGGTGATGGTGATGGTGGTCATTGGATCACCTCGATGTCGATAAGGTCGGTGCCGGCAGTGGTGGCGGTCACTGTCTGTGGCGCTGTGTCTGGTGTGATTGTGGTTTTGATTTTTGCGGTTCTGCCCGCGGTGACGGTTAGACTATCCGGTGTAGCGCTGAGTCCCGTGGGCGTCAGCCTTTTGGGAACTTGACGGGGATCAGGCCCGTGGGCAGCGTCGCGGCTACGGCAAGATAGCCATAGACGCTGTAGTTTTCGGTGAGATTGGTGGGGTCGCCGTCGCTGAGCTGGGTCGGGCCGCCGCTTTCCCAGACCGTTACCGCTTCAGGGTCGATGAAGCATGCCGTGCCGGTGGGGGCGCTTGGGAGGAGCTGGACGGGGACGCGGAGGAATCGGCCGGCGATGCCGGTGAGGTCGAAGTCGCCGATGGTGTCCGAGCCGTCGCCGGACAGGTCGAAGAATCGACTGCCGGTGTCCTTGAGCTTGATGAGCGCGGTCATGACGTCCTTGGATACGCCGAGGCGGGTGAGGGACGTGTTACGGTCGTCGGCGAGTTCGGCGGCGTCCATGATAAGGCCCGCCCACTGGTCGATGGTCATGGCGGCAAGGGCGGCGGGCGCGTCGATCTTGTTGGCGTTGGAGGTCGCGTCGCGCTGCGCGGCGATGGTCGCGTACAAGTAGTCGCGCACGGCGGTTTCCGTCGCCTTCGCGTAGGCGTTGCGGAGGCCGCGAAGCATGGTGTCGAGCGCGGGCACCTGAGAGCGTTCCACGGTCTGCCGTGAGATGCTGCCATAGCCGCCATACGTGTTGATGCTGACGGACTTTGTGGCGAAGGTCAGCTTGCCGAACGGCAGCGGGGCGCCTTCGGCCGTTTGCTTGCCGACTGTGGTGGTGTCGGTGTCGAGCACGGTGTATTCCATCGTCATGCCCTTGTCAGGCAGCGCGGCGTGAGTCAGTATGCCCATGACCTTACGGCGCTGCTGGATGAGGCGGAGGTCGTCGGCAATCCAAGTTGTCGTGTTGCCGATGTTGCCGGTGGTGATGAGGTCGCGGCATTCGTGCATGAGCTGCACGGCCGCGTCGTCGCCACGGTTCAGGGCCTGAAGGTACGCGCCCGCTGTACGGTATTCACCGCCGATGACCTTGGGCGCGGTGTTCGCGCCGCCCTTGGCGATAGCGGCCTTGATGCTGCGTTGTTCGTCCTTGATGGCCTCAAGGGTTTCGGTAAGTTCCGCGTCCATACGGGTTTCCTCGCTTTCGTTGTCGTTTCCGGTTTTGGACATGTTTCCGTGGGGGTCGGCGCTGCGTTGGTCTGTGATCTTCGCGGCCTCATACGCGGGCCACGACACCACCGACGTTTCCAACAGGCGCACGCGCTTGCGGTGTGTTACACCGTCCTTGTCGGTTTCTGATTCCACTGGGATGAAACCGACGCTGAGGCTGTCCAGCGCGCCGTCACGCAACAGGGCCACGACGTCGCGGCCTAGCTGCGTGTCGCTGATGCGGGCCGTGATGTGCAAGCCGTCCGACTGACTGTCGGCGTCGGTGATGCGGCCGATAAGCTCGCCGTGCTGGTAGCAGAGCTTGGCCGTGTCCACGCCGTCGAACACACACGAACTGTCAAACGTCTCGGCACCGTTCCACGTATCAATCACCTGACCGAACGGCACGGCCACGCCTTCCAGCGTGCGGCCGTCGCCGTCTTCGGCGGCGCGTAGGCATACGCCCTTCAATCCGATTTCATGCTTCATTGTTCACCTCTTCCGGTTGCGGTGCTGCGATCTTGGGAGGCAGCGCCTCGCGCGCCCTGATCTCGTTTACGTCCATCCATCCCGCGCCGAGCGCCGAAGCATAGGCGGCGTAACGGTCGGACATGTCAGCGCGGCGGCTGCTGTCCCAGTCGAACGCGGCGGTACGGCCGCGCGGCAACAAGCGGTTAAACAGTTCCTCGATTTCGCCCGTGTAGGCCGCTAACGTGTAGTCAGCAAATTCAATCCACGATTGCTCGATGTTGGAATAGGTCAGGTTCGAGCCGTCAACTGCGGCAAGCATGATTGACGCCGGGATGCCGAGAAGTCGCGCGATCTGAGTCGTGTCGAACTTCTGCGTTTCGAGAAACTGAAGGTCTGCCGGCTTCATATCCAAAGGGACATACTTCAGTTTCGAGCCGAGCACCTTCACGTCGGCGGCTGTGCCGGTCGCCTTCCACGCCTCTTTGGCGTTCTTGGCGATCTCGGGCGTCACCTTCTCTTCCGTCTGCAAATAACCCTTGATGTTGGAAGAATCCGTGTAGAACTTGGCCTTGTAGTCGCGCGCCATCTGAGCGCCTTCAACTTCCTCGCGCGCCGCCGATAGGGGACCCAGTCCACGCAAGCGGCCGGGAACGTTCAGAAACTTGCAATGCACGATGTCGTTGGCGGTGTAGTCCTTGCCGAGATAGCTATAACGGAGCTTCGGCGCGGCGGGGTCGCTGCCGTCGTCGGACACGACGACAAGGGCGGGCGGCAGCACCTCGCAAGACACGATGTCACCGCCGAAGCGCACAAGGCGGACGAAAGCGTTGCCGTCAATGACCATCGATGCCACCATGTCGGCCAAGAAGTCCCGGCGCGATCTGTTCACGTCAGGTTGCAGCACGAGGGAACTCACGGTGTCCAGCTTGACGCCGCCGCGCATCTCATGAATGGGCAAACCGGTAATGGCGGTCTGCAACACTTGGACGCCGCGAAACACGGTGGACAAACTCAGCGGGTCGCACACGCTTGCACGCGCGGGCGGCTTGATGCCGTCCGGCATGTCGTCGTCGGCACCGCGCGTCAGCACGCGGCCCGCGATCTTCATACGCTGCCAAAGGTTCATGCGGCCGATTATGCGCGCACGACGCTGGAACGGTCTACCGTCGTGCCGCCAATCACCGCCAATGACAAAGCCGTATACGGGCTCAAGCA
>ENA-OROP01001945-OROP01001945.1-human-gut-metagenome-genome-assembly--contig:-NODE-1945-length-16870-cov-3.246863_pt1 | contig 16870 bp, 14 predicted proteins | sample MGYA00242132_ERZ509056 | MGnify/ENA primary metagenome ERZ509056 (study PRJEB26280, sample SAMEA2338768) | human gut metagenome | biome: human gut; feature: human-associated habitat; material: faeces...
GTAAAAACTGTATACCCTGCGGCTTTTTATATCGGATTTGATCGAAGAAAGCTTGTTCATTGGGTCACACGTCAGCTTGCCTGACTGTCTGCCCTTTTCCGATTTTGTATGTTTAAGAAATTAGTTCTCGAAAAGTGCTGTTGAAAGATATCTCTCACCTGTATCAGGGAGAAGTGCAACGATAGTCTTACCCTTATTCTCAGGTCTCTTTGAAAGTATCTCAGCGGCTTTAAGTGCTGCGCCTGATGAAATACCAACAAGGATACCCTCTGTTTTAGCGAACTTGTTGCCTGTCTTGAAAGCGTCCTCATTCTCGATAGGGAGGATCTCGTCATAAACCTTTGTATCGAGGACATCAGGAACGAAGCCTGCGCCGATACCCTGAATTTTGTGTGGACCTGATTTGCCCTGTGAAAGAACAGGTGAAGTTGCAGGCTCAACTGCTACTATCTTAACGTCAGGGTTCTTTGATTTGAGATACTGACCAACACCTGTTACTGTTCCGCCTGTGCCAACGCCTGCGATAAAGATGTCTACCTTTCCGTCTGTGTCTTCCCAGATCTCAGGACCTGTTGTTGCAAAGTGAGCGGCTGGGTTTGCTGGGTTTACGAACTGACCGAGGATAACTGAGTTCTCGATCTCGCCCTTAAGCTCGTCAGCCTTCTTGATAGCACCTGTCATGCCCTTTGCGCCTTCTGTGAGAACTATCTGTGCGCCATATGCCTTAAGAAGATTTCTTCTTTCGATACTCATTGTTTCAGGCATTGTAAGAATTACCTTGTAGCCCTTTGATACGCCCACAGCCGCAAGACCGATACCTGTGTTTCCTGATGTAGGCTCTATAATAGTTGCGCCTTTTTTGAGAACGCCCTTCTTCTCAGCTTCCTCGATCATTGCAAGTGCAACTCTGTCCTTAACGCTTCCTGCCGGGTTGAAATATTCAAGCTTTGCAAGGATAGTTGCGTCAGCCTCTACTGCCTTTTCAAAATTAACTGCTTCGATTATTGGAGTTTTTCCGATAAGCTCCGAAACGCCCTTATAGATCTTTGACATTTTAATCTACCTCCGATATGAAAATTATTTTATGCGGTTTTCTGTACCGCTTATGTTTGCTATGGTTATACTATATCACTTTATTCCTACTATGTCAATAGGATTAATATGCTTTCTGCGTTTTATACAACAAAGTCAGTTTATTGCAAGCTTCAATTTGTGCATTATGACCTATAATCATACTCGGTAATGCAATATGGCTTATTATTTTCATCACAAAGCTCCACAAATTTTCTGCCCTCATCGGTATAAACAAGAGCCTTTATGGCTTTACCACGCTTCAAGGGATTTTTATATTCCACACGGATACGCTTCACAGCAGACTCGTTTTCCACAAACTCGTCTGTTATGTCAAGATATCTCGCATTATTGACGTGTTCGTTCATGTCGATATAGCATTTCAGCACCGGGATATCCTCATATACCTGTGGCTCAGTATCAGGTAGGGCTATCTTTCTTGGAAGATACTCCATATCAAGCTTTGGATAGAGCTTCACCCTATCAACAAGCTCTTGTGGAGCTTTTATAGGCCGCTGAGAGGTCTTGTCCATGAAAGCGCCAGAAGCTATAGACTTCACGCAGATATCACCGTTTTCGTCATATATAACTGTGTTTCTGTAGCCATACATTCTTTTTAGCTCATATGTCCATGTTTTGACGGTGAGCTTTTCGTTTTGCTCAGGTCTGCGGACTATATCAAGCTGTCTTGACACAAGAAACATCACGCAGTTTTCTTTCTCAAAAAAAGGCGACATAACAGGGTGAGTGTCAAGGTGGATAACAGAGCAATCCTGCAAAAGGTCAACAAGGCAACTATTTCTTATTATGCCATGCGAACCTATCTGGCTGCAATTTACAGTGCGTTTCATTTCATACATATTGCTTTCCTCCATTCTGCTATATAATAATTATACAACTTATTGTCGCTTTTTTCAACAGCACATAGGTACAAATGTTAACAGAGGTAAAGAAATGTTAAAAAAAACTTGTTGAAATTAGTCCGCTTTGCTACTTATAATGATATTACAGCAATTTTACAGGAGGCAAAATATGTTTTTATGGTTAATTATAGCTATTCTTGTGGCGGTCTGCTCTGTGGCTGGCTTTATTTATCTCACAAGAAGAATATCAGCTTTTGGCTTTATAAAAAAGCTTTCAAAGGATAAAAAGGTACTTAAATACGCCATAAGTGCAGGTCTTATAGTGCTCACAGGCGGCATAATATGGCTTATATGGGACTGGATAAATGCGATAATCTGTTTGCTGCATCTTGTTATATTCTGGCTTTTGTGCGACTTGTTTGTGTTCATTGGAAAGAAGATATCAAAGAAACAGGCAAGCAAATGCCTTGCAGGCTTTATCGCCGTGCCGCTGACGATGGTTTATCTTGCGGTGGGCTGGTATCTTTGCAATAATGTATGGGAAACTGACTACACACTGAAAACTGATAAGAAGTCAGGTGACATAAGGATAGTTCAATTTGCAGACTCTCACGTTGGCACAACGTTCCATGGGGACGGCTTCGCAAAGTACATGGAAGAGATACAGAAGCTTGACCCCGATGTGGTGCTTATAACAGGCGACTTTGTTGATGATGACACATCAAAAGAGGACATGATACAGTGCTGTGAAGCTCTTGGCAAGCTGAAAACAAACTACGGCGTTTATTTCTCATTTGGCAACCATGACAAGGGATACTATGACCCTTCGTATCGTGGCTACAGCGGTGACGATCTTATTGCGGAGCTTGAAAAGAACAATGTCAACGTATTACAGGACGACACCGTGCTTATCGACGATCGTTTCTACATAATAGGCAGACAGGACAGGTCTGAGGAAATGGAAAAGGGCGGTCACAGAGCATCTATGGAAGAGCTCACAAAGGATCTTGACAGCTCGAAGTTCACAGTTGTAATGGATCACCAGCCTTGTGATTATGACGCTCAGGCGGCGTCAAAGGTAGACCTTGTTTTGTCCGGTCACACACACGGCGGTCAGCTCATACCAATAAACTTCCTTGGCACTCTCATCGGCGGCAATGACCGCACTTACGGCTATGAAAAGCGTGAGGACACCAACTTTATCGTGACATCAGGCATTTCAGACTGGGCGATAAAATTCAAAACAGGCTGCAAGTCTGAATACGTTGTTATTGATGTTTCGGAGAATTAAATAGCAGGGCAAAGCAAAAGGGTCAGCAAAAATGCTGACCCTTCAGTCTGTATCAGGGCTTTGAATGCTTTCCTATCGTGATTTTTTTCCAAAATGTTCATCTGCCTTTCGGGCGTTCGCTGTGTCGAAAAACGCTGTGTATAAAAGTTTAGCACAATGTTTACCTGTAGTCAAGCACCGAACTATTGACAAACTGCCCTTGTGGATATATAATTTACCAAGAAACTACACTTTGAAAAGGAGGTGTGGCAGTGACAAAGGTCATATATCCTGTTATCGGCAGGCAGACTTCCCTGCCCTTTTATCTCACCGGAATAGGCATTTCCGACCCTGAATATCACGTCACAAGGGACAAAGGGCTTGTTTCACATCAGCTTCTTTTTACCTCAGGGGGCGAGGGCAGACTAATTGTCGGAGGAGAAGAATTTGTGCAGACAAAAGGCTCGGCTTTTTATCTGCCACCAAGCGTTCCGCATGAATATTATCCTGCAAATGGGAATTGGATAACAAACTGGATAGTTTTCCGTGGTGAATTTGCGGGGCAAATGCTTGCAAACCTTGGCTTTGACAGCTTTAGATTCTCCCCTGAGATAAACACCCAAAAACCTGCTCAGCTTTTTGAGCGAATTTTAGTTGCCGCTGCCGACCCTGTGAATTGTGGCGAAAAAACTTCCGCACTTGTGTATGAATATATCCTCGCCATGAGGACTGCAATGCTTTTCCCTGACAGCCGAAACAACGTGGGAAGCATTACAAGGCAGGCGCTTTTGTATATTGACAGCCGATACATGGAGGATATCACCGCAGAAACACTTGCAGGACTTTCGGGAGTGTCAGTACAACATTTCTGCCGTGTTTTTAAAGCAGAAACTTCAATGCGTCCCCTTGAATATATTGCAAAACGACGTATCTCTCAGGCAAAATCTCTGCTTCTTAACACCGACTCTGACATAGGCGACATAGGCAAGCAGGTGGGCTATGAGGACAGAAACTATTTCAGCATCGTTTTTAAAAAGCTGGAGGGCGTTTCGCCAAGAGAATACCGTCGTTCAAGAGGAACAGGTTTGTAATAATATTTTAAGCTTTATTAGAATTTTCTTAGCATATTTCAAAGCAAAATGTTCGTATCTTAATAATATGCAAAATATTTCAGATTGACCATACACTCCTTTAAGCTTATAATTGTCATAAGAAAGCAAGAAGCCATGCTCTATGCAAGGAGGATAACTTATGACGATACTAAAAAGAAGCGCGTCAATGGTGTCAGCATTGGTCATGATGATATCTGGCGCAGGCGCTTACAATTGCAGTGCGGAGGGAACAACGGTGAACGATAGCAATACAAATAATACAAGAGAGATAGTTATTGACGGAACTACGGCTCAGCTCAAAGAAAATATGCGCTACAGAGGGGCAGGCATGGTGAGCGCAAACAACTCATCAAGGCTTCTGTTGGATTACAAGGCTGAACACCCAGATGTATATGAGCAGATAATGGAGTATATGTTTGGCAATGAGGGTATCGGCATTACTCACCTTAAGTTGGAAATGGGTGCGGATATAAACTCATCATCAGGCACAGAACCGTCTGTAATGAGAACAGAGGACGAAAAGGCTGACGTAACAAGAGGTGCGGCATACCAGCTTGCCGCTGACGCAAAGAAGATAAATCCTGACCTCACCTTGGATATGCTTTGGTGGAGTGAACCAAAGTGGGTATCTGACGCTTCCGATGTTTATGCTGCAAGATACAAATGGTATAAAAACACCCTTGACTCCGCTTATGAAACATATGGACTTGAATTTGACTATGTAAGTGCTGTGCAGAATGAGCGTGGAGCTGACCCTGAATGGGTGAAATATCTTTCCTCACATCTCAAAAGTGAAAAAGGCACCCCTTATGACTACTCAAAGATAAAAATAGTCGGTGGAGAAGAGGTCTGCACATGGGGCTTTGCTGACAGAATGTATGAAGACAGCGAACTTATGAACGTTGTTGACGTGGTGGGAAGCCATTACACAAGCGAGTCCACCGAGAACGCACAGAAGCTTGCATATGAAGAAAACAAAGAGCTTTGGTTCAGCGAAGCAAGCTCGCCAATGGCATATGCGCAGGGTACATACAGATATGACGGCTCAGGTCTGGCAGGCATAAACGGCACCCTTGATATTGCAAACAGAATAATCGGAATGTATCCCAACGGCAAAATGACACTTTATGAGTATCAGCCTGCTGTATCGGCATACTATGACGGCGCTTGCTACTGTCAGAAACAGCTTATCTCAGCCTGCGACCCTTGGAGCGGTTATTATATGCTTGACAGCGGATTTTATATGTCTCTGCATTTTTCACAGTTCATTGAAAAAGGCTGGGCGTTTGTTGACAGCGGCTGCTACAGCGACGGCAAAAAAGGCGGTGACGGCCACGCTATCGTCGACGCAGTTTACAGCTATATGACCGCCACAGACACAGAAACAGGTGATTACAGCACTGTTATCACAAACACTACAAGCGAGCCTATACAGTATGACCTCAAGGTATCAGGGCTTGACAAGGCGTCAAGCAACGTGAGCGTATGGGAAACAAGAGGTCCTGACAGCATTGACGGCAGCTATGACGAGAATTATTTCAAGAAAACTGAGGATATAACCCCTACAGAGAACGGCGGAGCTTATACATACTCTGTGACAGTGAAGCCAAATTCTATTGTGACAATTTCTACTGTTACACCTGAGCGCACAGAATACAAAAACGCTGACGAGAGCGAACGCACTGTTTTGAAGCTTCCATATTCGGACGATTTTGAGTATGCAGGCTATTCTGAGAATTATCTTTCATCAAGGGGCAATGCGCCAAGATACACAACAGATCAGGGCGGTGCTTTCGAGGTGGAAAAGACCGACAAGGGCAATATGCTAGTTCAGCAGATAACGGCTGACATGAAAGCCAACGAGTGGGGCTACACACCCGAACCTGTGACTACATTCGGTGACGACAGGTGGTATAACTACTCTGTGAACGTTGACGCTGCTTTTGCGACTTCGCAGGACGCAGAATCAAACTATGTGGGCGTTGGTCTGAGATACACGCTTGGCTGCAATTCATACAGTGGCTATTGGATAAAGCTTTATGAGAACGGAAGCTGGGAGCTTAAAGCAAATGACGGCACTCTTAGCAGTGGAAGCATAGACGGCTTTGACGGAACAGCTTCTCACAAGCTTAAAGTCGAGACTGTAAACAACGTTATCCGTGGATATATTGACGGAAACATGGTGGCTGAATACACTGTGAACGAGGGGGAATCTCTTATCGGCGCAGGCAGAGCGTCACTTTTCAGCTCATACAACAAAAACAGCTTTGACAACTTCTCTGCTGAACCTGTGGAGGGCAGTGACACATATGTAACTCGCTTTGACGAAACAGACTCTTGCTTCACTTTTGTGGGCAACTGGGAACACAACCTTATGAGCAGCTTCAAAAACTACAAACGAACCATATCAAATGGCGCAGAGGGCGACTCTTTCACAGTAAACTTTGAGGGAACAGGCTTTGCGCTTTCAGGTGAAACAAAAGAAAACGCTATACTCGGGGTATCAATAGACGGAGGTGATGAACAGCTCGTGACAGTTTCAAGGACAGGTCAGCGTGAGATATCATGCCATTTTGAAGGCTTGTCTGAGGGCGCTCACACCGCAAAGGTAACCATAAAATCAGGCAAATATACAATTGACGCTATGCAGGTAACAGGCGGAAAGATACCATTCGAGAAGAAAAAGCCTGCGAAGTCTGAAAGCACTAAGTCAGGCAAAAGCAAGCTTCCTATAGCCGTAGGCGCAGGCGTTTGCGCTGCTGCGGCAGTTGGTGCAGTGATATACGGCATAGCGAGAAAGAAGCGTAAGGAAAATAATGACTAAAATAAGCAGAACAACAGACATGACACAAGGCAGTGAAATGCGACACATAATAATGTTTTCACTGCCCTTGCTTGCAGGAAATCTTTTACAGCAGACATACAATATAGTGGACACTATGGTGGTGGGGCGTTATCTGGGCGATGACGCCCTTGCCGCTGTTGGCGCTACAGGCTCTATCACTTATCTGTTTTACACCCTTTGCATTGGTCTTTCGGTGGGTGCAGGAATAATTGTCGCACAGTATTTCGGTGCAGGCAAGCAAAAAGCCCTGCGGTCGGCAGTGTTCAACTCAGCGCTTGTTACGGCTATATTCGGCGTTGTAATAAGCCTTTTATCCGTGCCTGCCGCAAGACCTATACTGGAGCTTTTGAAAGTTCCTGACAAGCTTATCGGAGATTCTGCGGTTTATATGCAGATAGCCTGCGGCGGAACGATAGCGGTGGCGGCATACAACTGGATAAACGCCATAATGAGGGCTTTGGGCGACTCAAAAACACCGCTGATATTCTTAGGTGCAGCAAGCTTGCTAAACGCCCTCCTTGACCTGCTTTTTGTGGTGGTATTCAAATTCGGCATAGCAGGTGCGGCATGGGCTACAGTGCTTACGCAGGCACTTTCTGCAATTTCTTGTATTGTGTACTGCTTTGCAGTGAGCGGAGAGATAAAGCTCACCGCCGACGATCTGCACGCCGACAAGGACATGATGAGCCGCTGTGTGAAAACAGGCGTGCCTATCGCCATACAAAACGGACTTATCTCGGTATCAATGGTGGCTCTCCAGCGTGTGACAAACGGTTTTGGCGAAACGGTCATGGCGGCATACACAGTTTCAATGCGTATCGAGCAGTTCGTTCAACAGCCGTTTTCTTCACTTAATGCGGCGGTTTCAACATTCACAGGACAGAATATCGGTGCAGGAAAAGAAAAACGTGCGCAGAAAGGTCTTGCTTGTGCAATAAAAATATCGGTGATATTCTCGGCAGTGGTGCTTGTGCTGTTCGCACTGTTCGGTGGAGCGATAACATCTTGGTTTGTCAAGGGCAAGACTGTTATAAGCATATCGGCAAAAGCGCTTATCATAACCTCACTTTTCTACTGGTCGCTGGGTATTATCCACACCACAAGAGGATTTTTGAACGGCGCAGGCGATACAAACTATGCCCTTGTAAACGGCATGGCGGAGGTAATATGCAGGATAGGTCTTTCACTTATCCTCACAAGGATAGCTTTCATAGGCTATTGGGGCATATGGTACACCACCGCTGCAACGTGGTTTGTGACCGCTATGGTGAGCCTTATAAGATACAAGGGTGGAAAATGGAGGCTTCATGCCATAGTGAAATAGATTTTCATAACCGCTGTACCGATTGGGTGCAGCAGTTTTTTTAGTTGAAACAGTTTCACATTATATATGAAATATTCATATGAAACCATATTGAAAATTCATAGTGCAGTGGTATAATATAATAAAAGGAGTGACGAGCAATGAACATTACCGAATTTGCAAAAGCTGCAGGCGTATCAAAATCTGCTGTGAGCAGATATTTCAACGACGGCTATGTGAGCGAAGAAAAGCGCAGGCTTATTGAAGCCGCCATAGAAGCCACAGGCTATGCCCCGAGCGTTCAGGCGCAGAACGTGAGAACAAGGGTGACAAAGCTTGTGGGAGTTATTATACCGAAGCTTTCAAGCGAGAGCTGTGCAAGAGAGGTGGAGGGAATAAGTCAGGTACTCAGTGAGCAGGGCTATCAGCTTTTGCTTGTGAACTCTGCCAACGACCCAAAGAAAGAAGTGGAATATCTAGAGCTTTTCCGAAGCAATCGTGTTGACGGAGTTATCTTTTTGGCTTCTGTTTTCACTCCGCTCCATGACGCTGTGCTGAAAAAAATGCGTGTGCCGGTGGTAATTGTGGGACAGGAATACAAGGGTGCAAACTGCGTTTGTCATGACGATTACAAAGCCGCCTATACCGCAGAGAAGCTTATGCTTGACAAAGGCTGCGAAAAGCCCGCTTTTATCGGTGTTACCGAGCAGGTCAGGCAAGAAAAGACGGGTTTCTCCACGCCCTTTCTGATAACGGCATCAACATTGAAAAGTCTGATATGCAGACGGCTGAATTTAAAATGGACTCAGGCTACAAAAGGGCTTTGACATTACTGAGAAGCGGCAGAAGGTACGACCACATTTTCTGTGCCACCGACAATCTTGCCGCAGGCGCGCTCCTTGCCTGCCGTGAGCGGGGATTGAAAGTACCAGAGGATATAATGATAGCAGGTATTGGCGACTCTCAGCTTTGTAATGTCACGTCCACTCCCCTGACCTCTGTGCATTTTCATTATCGCACCGCAGGCATAGAAGCGGCACAAATGCTGCTCAATTCACTTAAACGAGAAAGCTCTATACCAAGGACACTGACGCTCGATTTTGAGCTGGAAGAGCGTGAGTCTACAGAGAAAAAATGTGAAACTGTGTGAAACCTTGTAATACCACCTTGCAAGTTTATATTATTTGTCAATAGACAAATGCACTGTCATGGGTTATAATATAGTTAATGAAATCGGTATCACATAAATAATGAAACTGATAAAATAACATAGTTCGGACAAAATAATAAAAAAAGCAAGCAAAGGACGGGATATTATGGATCACAGAAGTTCAGCTCGTGAGATACTTTCTGCTATAGGCGGAAAGGAAAATCTGGTCAGTGCCGCACACTGTGCCACAAGATTAAGGCTTATAATCGCAGACAACTCAAAGATACAAAAGGATACCCTGGAGAACATTGATGTTGTAAAGGGCGTTTTTGAAGCTTCAGGACAGCTTCAGATCATCATAGGCACAGGAACGGTAAACAAGGTCTATGACGAATTTATCGCAGAGGCAGGCGTGGAAGCCTCTTCAAAGGACGAAGTCAAGGCTCAGGTGGCTCAGAAGCAGAACTGGTTCAAAAGGCTTATCAAAACTCTCGGCGACGTATTCGTACCTATAATCCCTGCTATCGTTGCAGGCGGTCTTATCATGGGAATAATGGAAGCCTTGAATTTCATGGCTTCAAACGGCTTTATCTCCCTTGACACAAATGGATATGTTTTCACAATATTCAAACTGCTTTCAAATGCAGCGTTCACATTCCTGCCGATACTTATTGGCTATTCTGCAACTAAGGTGTTCGGTGGCAACCCTTATCTTGGTGCGGTAATAGGAATGTTCCTTATCCACCCTGACCTGCAAAACGCTTGGACAGTTTCCACAAACGGATATGAGCAGACGTTCTCCATATTTGGTCTGTTCAACGTTCACATGGTAGGTTATCAGGGTCATGTAATACCTATCATAATCGCTTCATTCATTCTTGCGAACATCGAGAAAAAGCTTCACAAGAAAGTGCCTGACATTGTCGACCTTTTCGTTACACCTCTTGTAAGCCTTACAGTAACAGCTTTCCTCGTTTACACCTTTATCGGTCCTGTATTCGTTGCCCTTGAAAATGGCATTATCACAGGCGTTCAGAAGCTTATCACTATCCCATTCGGCATTGGTTCGTTCATAATGGGCGGTTTCTATTCAACAACAGTTGTTGGCGGTATACATCATATGTACACTGTTATCGACATTGGTCAGCTTGCTAAATATGGTGCGACCTATTGGCTGCCTCTGGCATCTGCCGCAAATATGGCTCAGGGAGCTGCCTGCCTTGCAGTGGCAGTAAGAAGCAAGAACAATAAGATCAGATCAATGGCTTATCCTTCTGCACTGTCTTGTATGCTTGGCATCACAGAACCTGCAATATTCGGTGTAAACCTTAGATTTGTAAAGCCTTTCATATTCGGCTCTATCGGCGGCGCTTGCGGAGCAATGGTCGCTTCTATCCTACACCTTGGCGCAACTGCAACAGGTGTAACAGGAATATTTGCAATACTTCTTACACTCAACCACCCAGTGAAGTATATAATATCAATGGCTGTAGCAATGGGCGTTGCATTCACTCTTACTTGGCTTTTCGGCACGAACAACGAGCACATAAGAAACGAGAACAAGCCTTCCGAAAACAAGACAGAAAAGGCTGAACAGCCTGCACAGGCTATGGAAACAAAGGCTGAAAATGCAGACGTAGCAGATGACGGCATTATCACAGCTCCGCTTAGCGGCAAGGCTGTAAAGCTTGAAAACGTTCCTGACCAGACCTTTGCGCAGGGCATACTTGGTCTTGGTGCGGCAATAGAACCTACTGAGGGCAAGGTCGTTGCACCTGACGACGGCAAGGTCGAAACACTTTTTGACACTTTCCATGCAATTGGTTTGACACTTGACAACGGCAAGGAGCTTCTTATCCACGTTGGAATAAACACTGTTGAGCTTAAAGGCGAGGGCTTCAAGGCTTACGTTTCTGAGGGCGACAGAGTAACAAAGGGACAGACGCTTATCACTTTCGATATGGACTTTATAAAGAGCAAGGGCTATCAGACTATCACACCTGTTCTTGTGGGCAATTCAGACGAATTTGCCTCCGTTGAGGAGCTTGCAGAAGAAGGCACACAAGTGACTATAGGAGATAAGCTAATAAAGGTAAACGCATAAAGTACAGACAAACCGTCAATAATTATAGTCAACGCATCAAAAGGAGAGGATACAAATGGATAACAAAGAAAAACTGGAAAACAGAGAAAGAATAAAGAACGCAAAATGGCGTCAGAGATTTCATATCGAACCGCCTGACGGCTGGCTCAATGATCCGAACGGTCTGAGCTTTTACAAGGGCGAATATCATGTTTATTTTCAGTACAGCCCAATTGCCGCTGACGGTCACACGCCAAGAGGCTGGGGACATTATCACGGCAGCGACCTTATGCACATGACTTATGACAGAGCAGTTATGATGCCTGACATTCCTGAGGACAGCCATGGTGTTTACTCAGGAAGCGCCATTGAAAATAACGGTGTTCTGCATATTTTCTACACAGGTAATGTGAAGATGATAGGCGATTATGATTATGTCAAAGCCGGCAGAGGTGCGAACGTTATCCACGTCACCACCACAGACGGCAGCAAAATGAGTGAAAAGCAGGTACTTCTCAGAAACAGCGACTACCCTGATTTCTGCTCATGCCATGTGAGAGATCCAAAGGTGTGGAAAGAGGGCGACATATGGAAAATGGTGCTCGGTGCAAGAACTCTTGACGATGAAGGCTGTGTGCTTGTATACGAATCTGATGACCTTGTAAATTGGAAATACACCGGCAAGGTATACAAAGAGGGCTACGGCTATATGTGGGAATGCCCTGACTATTTCGAGATAGACGGCAAGGGCTTTTTAAGCACCTGCCCGCAGGGTATGCCTCACTATGAAACAAAATGGCAGAACCTTAACGAATCAGGCTACTTCCCTGTTCAGGGCAAGCTTGAGGACAGCGTTCTCGGCGACTTCACCGAATGGGACATGGGCTTTGACTTCTATGCACCGCAGACATTTCTTGACCCACAGGGCAGGAGGATACTCATAGGCTGGCTTGGCATGGATAACAAGGTCTACGGCAATGCCACAACTGAGCTTGGCTGGCAGCACTGCCTTACCATACCGAGGGTCGTAACTATAGCACCCAACGGCAAGCTCAGACAGCAGCCTATAGCTGAATTTGACGAGCTTAAAAGCAACGCACGCCGTCAGAGCAGCGGTCAAACTGCAGAATATCCTCTGCCATTTGAGCTTGACGGTGAGCCTGCGGACAGCTTCAGCATATCCCTTGACGGCAAGCTGGAGCTTGGCTTTGATAAAGAGAAAAAGCTCTTTACAATGAAATTTACTGACGAAAAATACGGCTGTGGCAGGACAGTAAGAAATGCAGAGATAGACAGCGTGAGAAACATAAGAGTTATCGCAGATATGTCAAGCATCGAAGTCTATATCAATGACGGCGAAACTGTAATGTCAACAAGAATATATCCCGATAATGACAGCGTAAAGCTTAAAGTAAACGGCTTTGAGGCACAGGTCTGGGACATCTGAGAGGAGGAACTGCAATGGGAAACACACTTTTTGCCATTGGCGAGGCACTGATAGACTTTATTCCTGCACAGACAGGTTGTGCCTTTGAAGAAGTAACGGCTTTCAGCCCTAAAAGTGGTGGAGCGCCTGCAAACGTCTGCGGAGCGTTCACTATCCTTGGTGGAAGCTCGAAATTTATCACTCAGCTTGGTGATGACCCATTCGGAAGAAAGATAGCAGGCGACCTTGCAAGGGCTGGAATCGACACTTCCCTTGTGAGCTTCACCGACAAGGCGAACACAGCTTTGGCTTTTGTGAGCCTTGAAAATGACGGCAACAGGACGTTCTCATTCTACAGAAAGCCCTCCGCAGATATGCTTTTTTCAGCGGAGCAGGTAAAAGAGGAATGGTTTGAGGACGCATACGCACTGCATTTTTGCAGTGTTTCCCTTGGAGATTTTCCGATGAAAGACGCACACAAAAAGGCTATCGCCTATGCACGTCAAAAAGGCGCAATGATAAGCTTTGACCCTAATCTGCGTTTTCCTCTTTGGAACGACAAGAAAGCTCTGCATGATACCGTGAATGAGTTTATACCAATGGCTGACATTGTGAAGATATCAGACGAAGAGCTTGGATTTATCACAGGTGAAAACGACATCAAAGCCGCTCTGCCAAAGCTTTTCACAGGCAATGTGAAGCTTGTGATATACACCTGCGGCTCAGAGGGAGCATATGCTTTCACCAATAACGCACAGGCATTTGCAGAGAGCGAAAAGGTGAAAGCCGTTGACACAACAGGTGCAGGGGACGGATTTATAGGCTCGTTCCTATATGCACTAAAAACTCTCAATGTGACCGCCGAAGGTCTTTGTGACCTTGACAAGGCACAGCTAGAACGCTGTATAGCGTTTTCAAATAAATTCTGCGGTGAAAGCGTTAAACATCAGGGTGCTATCGACTCCTACAGAAAAATAGAATTTATATAAATTTGCATAATAATTATCCTTTAATAATACATTTCCTTAAAACAAAGCCTTCCCATTTAGGGCGGCGCACATAAAGCAGTTTATGTGATTTGAAGATAAGGTTGCGTAACATCGCAGTTACGCAGCCTTTCTCTTTTTGTCGTACTTCATACTGTCAGCGACCGCAGTCGATACTGCGACATCGAAGCGATAATAAATGTCGATCTGCTGTGTGCGGTGACCGCTGCTCTTATCAGGAGCATGAATAACGATTTTTTCGATAAGCTCATGCATAATCTCGGGAGTAAGTTCCGTGATATGCTCATACTTCTGCACTACCTTTATAAAGGAGTTCACATCAGCACATTTCTGCTCTGCTGTTTCAATAAAAGCAGTAAGTTCTGATGCTTACGCTTTCAATTTCTTCTGCTCGTCCTCATATCCTGCGGACAATACAGCAAAACGCTCGTCAGAAATCTTTCCTGAAATATTATCCTCATAGAGTCTTGCGAAAAGCCTGTCAAGTTCAGCAATACGCTTTTCAGCCTGATTGAGAGCTTTCTTTGCCTTAAAAACATCAGAGGAATGCTTTGACGCAGAGTTGTCCATGGCTGTCTGCACAAACTCAGCTTCATTGTCTTTGACATTATCAAGGAGCTTGTTCAGTGCATTCAGAACCAACTCTTTCAGCACAACAGTCCTGATATAATGTGCTGAACATCTATCCTTATCAGCTGAATGAGTAGAGCATTTCAGATGTTCCTGATCTTCGGTCATGGTTGTCGCTCGGCACAGATACAGCTTCTTTCCGCAGTCGGCACAGTAATAGATACCTAAAAACGGATTTACAGTTTCCTGCTTCTGATTTCTGCGCTTATTCTTACGCATCTCCTGAACAAGCTCAAACTCCTGCTGTGTGACGATAGGCTCATGGGTATTCTCAAAGATGAGCCAGTCTTCTTTTGGATTTTCAATCTTACGCTTGTTCTTGTAGTACTTGCGGCGTGTACGGAAATTCACCGTATGACCGATGTATTCAGAGTGCTCTAAAATGTCAATGACAGTTTCAGTACACCAGCGGTCAAGCCTTGAATTCTTGTTAGCCGGGTTTCTTCCCTGCGATATAGCGTAAGCCGTTGGATTGGGAATACCTTTCTCCGTTAACTTACGGTCAATCTGAATCGGACCGTAGCCGCTGATGCAGGGCTTGTATATTTTGCGGACAACCGCTGCAGGCTCATCATCAATGATCCACTTGTGCTTATCTTCCTCAGATGCCTTGTGCCCGTAAATAGGCAGAGAAAGCGGTTTGCCCGACTGACCCTTTGCCTTGAATACAGCATGGATCTTCTTCGACGTATCCCTGGCATACCAGTCATTAAAAATGTTCTTGAAAGCCATCGGCTCATTCTCGCTCTTGAGAGTATCCACGTTATCATTGATAGCGATATAGCGGACATCATAGTCAGGGAATATGATCTCAATGTACTCACCGGTTTTCAAGTAGTCTCTGCCGAGTCTGCTCAAATCTTTGGTAATGACCGTTCCCACTTTGTCTGCTTCAACATCTGCCATCATCGCCTTGAAGCCGTCTCGCTCAAACGTTGTTCCCGAAACTCCGTCATCAACGTAGTAAACGGGATTGCTGAAACCGTTATCCTCCGCATATTTTTTGAGGATAGCTTTCTGATTGGTGATGCTGTTGCTCTCACCCTGTAACATATCGTCCTGCGAAAGACGACAATACAACGCTGTTATCTTGTCTGTCATATTAACCTTCCTTTCCGACAGATAAAGCGAGCTATGTTATCATTATAGCGCAATATACCGTCAATGGCAATGCGCCAAAATTCCAAAGTTACACAGCCTGCTTCTCAGGTTCTTGTCCGGATTCACCGAAGAGTTTTTCGCTCTCCCTGATGATCAGCCGTTTCATGATTTCTGAAAGGCTCTCCTTTGAAGCAGGGTTGAATACTAACTTCACGATGTAAGTTGTTCGTCCAATCTTGTACTCGGATACATTGTTGTCTTTGTTCATAGCGATTTTTCCTTTGCTTTTATCTCTCTACGCATTGGTGAGGGCATCGCTTTATCTCTCTTACCCTCTACGCAGCCGCAAGGTCAGTATTTCTTCCTTTCGACCGACCGAGTATTTTGCGACTATGAATATTATAGTGCGCAATGAGGGCGATTGTCCAGCCGCATTGCGCACGAACTTTAGATAGAATTTCGATTTTCCCCGGTGCAATTTATACTGGAAATGCAAAGAAGCAGCCTAAAAAGACTGCTTCAGATATGGTTTTATTTCTTTTTCTTATCACAGTATATGATAAATGTTCTTTTAGTTATCATCAATAAAAGCATAATTGTGATAAATGAAATGCAGTAAATAATAGCAGATACTAAATTGCGAACGCATTCTGAGTCTTCATTAATATTTAGTAAGATTATAGATGCTATTGCATTAATCAATGATAGAATATTTGAAGTTAGCACTGAAACAAAAGTCTCCTCAGTTACTTGCTTTTCAAGCTCATTTTTACTATCAATCTTTCCTACAAGAACAGCTGCAAACCCGAATAGCACTGTAAAAACAAAGGCATACACGGTAGTCAAAACACTGGCGACACTATTGGATATATCATATCCCAATATAAAAACAAGTAGTATAGCTAATACTATTGGGGCAAATATAAAGCAGACTAAATCCCATACTGATATCTTTTCATTTTTAGCATTTTTAAAAACCAAAAGCTGTTTTATGAGAATTTTTATTATA
>ENA-OROP01001966-OROP01001966.1-human-gut-metagenome-genome-assembly--contig:-NODE-1966-length-16712-cov-5.170139_pt1 | contig 16712 bp, 15 predicted proteins | sample MGYA00242132_ERZ509056 | MGnify/ENA primary metagenome ERZ509056 (study PRJEB26280, sample SAMEA2338768) | human gut metagenome | biome: human gut; feature: human-associated habitat; material: faeces...
CTCCCCAGAACAAAAAACGTACTGGCAAAGACCAAATCGGAGTGCAGCGCAAAGCTGAACGCATTGAAGGCCAGCCTTCAGGGACCCCATGAACCCAAACAAGAAAAGCCAAAAGCGGACATGACCTTTGGTGCCTGGCTGGATCACTGGTATCAGAGGGAGTGCAAGCCTAAGATTCGTCCCAAGACCCAGGCGGACTATGAAAACCGCATCTACCAGCATATCATCCCGGAGTTAGGCTCCATCTCCCTGGCCAAACTGACTGCGGCGGACCTTCAGCAGTTCTACAACCGACTGAAGGAGGGAGGCCGGCTCCTGCGGGTGGAGCAATACGGCCCCGGCCTGTCTGATCGTATGGTAAAGAGCTGTCATGTGACTTGCCGGATGGCGCTGGATCAGGCGGTGGCCCAGGGGCTGATCTTAAAAAATCCGGCTCTCTCCTGCAAAGCCCCCGCCACCCATCCAAGAGAGATGCAGGTACTGACAGGAGAGGAGATCCAGCGCCTGCTGATCCAGGCCAAAGAGGACGACTGCTTCGAGCTGCTCCTGCTGGAGTTGACCACGGGCCTGCGCCGGGGGGAGATCCTGGCCCTCCAGTGGGACGATCTGGAGGGCCGGACTGGCACCCTGCGGGTGGAGCGGCAGGTTCAGCGCATCCGGGGGAAACTGGTGGTCTCCCAGCCCAAGACCCGGGCCTCCAGCCGGAGCATCCTCCTGCCCGCACCTATCCTGGCCATCCTGGAGCGATATCGGAAAAGTATTTCCTCCCGATGGATGTTCCCATCTCCGAGAAAAGAGGACTCCCCACTGGCCCCCGCCGCGGTGCGGAAGAAGCTGTCCGCCGTGCTGAAGCGGGCTGGCTGCCCCGCCGCCCGCTTCCACGATTTGCGGCACACTTTCGCCACCAGCGCCCTGGAGCACGGCATGGATGTAAAGACCCTGTCCACAGTCATTGGCCATGTGTCCAGCGCCACTACCCTGAACACCTACGCTCACATCACTGACACCATGAAGCAGAAGGCGGCGGACAAAATCGACCGGGCCATCACCGGGACAGAACCGCCGCATGAGGAAACGCCGAAACCGCTTGGCAGGACTGCCTTTCAGCCGGTCAAGGGCAAGTACCGCAAACCGGGCACCGGGTGTATCTCCCAAATCAATGGCCACCTGTGGGAGGGTCGCTACTCCCCCAAGGTCAACGGCAAGCGCATGGCCCGGAACGTCTACGCGACAACGGAGGCCGAGTGCGAGGCGAAGCTGGCCGAACTGATCCGGGAGATGAAGGCGGAGATTGCCGCGCTTCAGACACAGAGCAAAGCCAGCTGAATATAGCAAACCGCCCTCCGGGAGCAAAGCTTCCGAGGGCGGTTTTTCTCTGTCTGTGGCTGAAACTGTGGTCATTCGGAAAACGCATGACCTCTCGATTTAAAAAAGCAAGCTAAAAGTTGCAAAAACCGCCGTTTTCTCTAGAAAACAGCGGTTTTTGTGGTGGACGATACAGGACTTGAACCTGTGACCTCCCGCACGTCAAGCGGATGCTCTACCAGCTGAGCTAATCGTCCAAACGACGTTATTCATGATACCACAGAGCAGCTGAATAGTCAATTCTTTTTTTCAAAAATTTTTGTTTTTTCTTGGTGGAAATGTCTGGTGAAAAAAAGCGGCTTTCACGGTGAAAAAAAGCGGCTTTCACGGTGAAAAACTTCGGGATCTATGCTATACTAGAGGGGTAAAATTCAATTCTCAAAGGAGGATTTTTCTATGCTGACACTCAATCTGACCAATGCAGACAGCTTCCTTCCCCAGGATTATTTGACCAGCCGGAAGCCCCGCTTGGAGCAGGCGGCGGAGATGCTGGCCACCCACAGCGGACCCGGCGGTGATTTCACCGGCTGGGTGACGCTGCCCCGGGACCATGACAAAGAGGAGTTCGCCCGGATCCAGGCGGCTGCCCGGAAGATCCAGAAGCAGTCCCAGGTGCTGGTGGTCATTGGCATTGGCGGTTCCTATCTGGGCGCCCGCGCGGTCATCGAGCTGCTGCGCTCCCCCCACTACAATCTGAAAAAGAAGGACACCCCCGACGTCTTCTTCACCGGAAACGGACTGTCCACTGACGCCCTGCTGGAGACCATCTCCCTCATCGGTGACCGGGACTTTTCTGTCAACGTGATCTCCAAGTCCGGCACTACCACCGAGACTTCTCTGGCATTCCGCGTGCTGCGTGAGCTGCTGGAAAAGGAGATGGGCGTGGAAGAAGCCAACAAGCGCATCTACGCCACCACCGACCGTGCCAAGGGCACCCTGAAGCAGCTGGCCGACGCACAGGGCTGGCCCACCTTCGTGGTCCCCGACGACGTGGGCGGCCGCTACTCCGTGCTGAGCGCTGTGGGCCTGCTGCCCATTGCTGCTGCCGGTATCAGCATCGACGACCTGATGAAGGGCGCTGCCGATTCCATGGAGCGCTTCTCCGTTCTGAGCAAGGACAACGACGCTTACAAGTATGCTGCCATCCGCAACATCCTGTACCGCAAGGGCAAGAGCGTGGAGATCCTCGAGTGCTACGAGCCCAACTTCGCCCTGATGAACGAGTGGTATAAGCAGCTGTTCGGCGAGAGCGAGGGCAAGGACAACAAGGGCCTGTTCCCCGCAAGCTGCATCTTCTCCACCGATCTGCACTCCATGGGTCAGTTCATTCAGGAAGGCTCCCGCACCATGTTCGAGACCATCGTGGACGTGAAGAAGCCTGCACAGGATCTGTTCATCGACCCGCTGGAAGGCAACTTTGACGGCCTGAACTTCCTGGCAAACCAGAACATGAGCATTGTCAACCGCAAGGCCATGGAGGGTACCATCCTCGCCCACACCGACGGCGGCGTGCCCGAAGTGCTGATCGAGGTGGACGACCTGACTGCTTACAATGTGGGCTACCTGATCTACTTCTTCTGGCGTGCATGTGCCTGCAGCGGTTATCTGCTCAGTGTTAATCCCTTCAACCAGCCGGGCGTTGAGAGCTATAAAAAGAATATGTTTGCTTTGCTGGGCAAGCCGGGCTACGAAGGCCTGACCGCCGAGCTGGAAGCAAAGCTGAAGTAAATAAAAATGATCTCCCGCCGCAAGGCGTGGAAAATACAGGAGGACTGAACTATGATTAAACTGATTGTTGGTACCAAGGGCTCCGGCAAGACCAAGGCTATGATCGACCAGATCAATGATGCGGTCAAGACCTCCAAGGGCAACGTGGTCGTCGTTGAAAAGGGCATGAAGCTCACCTACGACATCGCTCCTGCTGCACGTCTGATCGACCTGGACGAGTACAAGATCTCCGGCGGCGAAATGCTGTACGGCTTTGTTGCCGGCCTGATGGCAAGCAACTACGATATCACCGACCTGTACATCGACGGCATCCTGAAGGTGCTGGATCATGACATCAACCGTCTGGGCGTTGTGCTGGACGAGATGGCAGCCATTGCAGGCGACAGCGTGAAGGTGACTGTTACCGTCAGCGCTGACGAGGCTGCACTGCCCCACGATGTGAAGAAGTACCTGTAATTCCGGAAAATCGGGATCTGAACCACTTTGAACAGGCAGAGAACCGGGAAATTTAAATTTTTTCGGTTTTCTGCCTGTTTTGGTGTTGACAAAGGGCTGCGTTGGCGCTATACTAACAAAGCAGCCTTTTAGAGGTGTACTATGCAATTTGACCTGAGAAAGTTTATCGCCACCGGCAGACAACCCTATCATGCAGAGTTTCAGTGTGATTTATCTGCACATGATTATGCCGGGGCAAGGATCCCGCAGCCGGTCACCGCTGTTTTTGAAGCGGAGACGGACGGCGACGAGGTCCGGATGACACTGCGGGCAAACGCATCGGTGCACGGAGAGTGCGCCCGCTGTCTGGACCCGGTCATTCGGGAGGAGACGGTCGATACGGAGTGGACGGTAAAGGAACGGGATCTGGATGACCCGGATTTTGACCTTCCGCTGGACGAAAAAGGACATCTGGATGTAGATGAATGGCTCAATCAGGAGTTTATGTTCCAGATCCCCACGGTGCTGCTTTGCAGTGCCGACTGCGCCGGGCTTTGCCCCGTGTGCGGCAAAAAGAAGGCGGAATGCACCTGCCAGCCGGCAGAGCATGCCGAAGCTCCCGTAGACACAAGGCTCGCAATCCTTAAATCACTGCTGAACTGATAAACCCATCAAGGAGGTGCAAAAATATGGCAGTACCTAAGAGACATCTTTCCAAGGCCCGCCGCGACAAGCGTCGCAGCAATGTTTGGAAGCTGGAGGCCCCCGCACTGGTCAAGTGCAGCAACTGCGGCTCTCTGAAGCTCCCCCACCAGGCATGTGGCAACTGCGGTTACTACAAGGGCGAGGAAGTCATCAAGAAGGCCTAATTTGCGCGTAATTGGTGGCATAATGGTGTTATGTACAGAAGGGGAGGGCGCATGCCTTCCCCTTCTTGTTCTGTCTGAAAGGAGGTGGATGCGGTGGCAATGAAGATCGCACGGGTGGAACCCGGCAGCGAAGCGGAAGTGCTGGGCCTTGGCCCGGGCGACGAGCTTTTGAGCGTGGATGAGAACGAGCTGAACGACAGTCTGGACTACGATTTCTACACCGACAGCAAAAGCTTCCACCTGAAAGCAAGGGTGGCAGACGGCATCCGCGAGTGGGATGTGCAGCGCACGGAGCGCGGCCCCTTTGGCTGCGATTTCCAGACCTATCTGGGCGATCAGAAGCACTCCTGCTCCAACCACTGCATGTTCTGCTTCATCGACCAGCTGCCCCCCGGTATGCGCGAGAGTCTTTACTTCAAGGACGATGACGAGCGGCTTTCCTTTTTGTTCGGCAATTATATCACCATGACGAACATGCAGGACCACGAGATCGACCGCATCATCAAGATGCACATTTCACCCATCAACATTTCAGTGCACACCACGAACCCGCAGCTCCGTGTGCGGATGCTGGCCAACAAGCGCGGCGGCGAGGTGCTCAAGTATCTGCCCCGTCTGGTGGAGGGCGGCATCGCCGTCAACTGTCAGCTGGTGCTGTGCCGCGGCATCAACGACGGCGACGAGCTGCGCCGTACCCTCTCCGACCTGTTGGAGCTTACCCCCATGGTGCAGAGCATCGCTGCGGTGCCCTGCGGTGTGACGGACTACCGCGAGAAGCTTTTTAAGCAGACCCCTTACGACGCAAAAACAAGTGCCGAGGTCATCGACATCATGGAAGAATTCGGCGATGAGTGCAAGCGCCGCCACGGCAAGCGCATCATTTATCCCAGTGATGAATGGTACCTCAAGGCAGGCAGGCCCATCCCGCCGGAAGAGTTCTACGAGGACTTCGACCAGCTGGAAAACGGCGTGGGCATGATGCGCCTGTATGCCTCGGAATTTCTGGCAGAGCTGGAAAAGCCCCACCGCATCTACGGCACCAAAAAGATGGACGTGGTCACGGGCGAAATGGCTTCGCCGCTCATCCACCAGATGATGGCTGAGCTGCACCGCCAGTACCCCATGGTCGAGGTGACGGTGCACACCATCAAGAACAAATTCTTCGGCGGCAATGTGGGTGTGGCCGGGCTTGTAACGGCGACCGATATCATTGCCCAGTGCGAGGGCAAGCTGACCAGCGGCACGCTGGGTGTGCCCGCCGTGATGCTGCGGGAGGAAAAAGACACCTTTCTGGACGACATCACCACCGATCAGCTGGCCCAGCGCCTTGGCGTGAAGGTGGAGGTGCTGCCGACCTCTGGCGGCGACGAAGCCCGCGCCCTGCTGCGCAGCGGCCTGCACATTGCAAGGAGAAGAAGAGCATAAAAGAAAACCCTCTCCGTCATCGCTGCGCGATGCCACCTCTCCCGAAGGGCGAGGTTTTATGCATCTTTCGGCAGAAGTGATAAAAGCTCCCCCTTTCGGGGGAGCTGGCGCGGCGTAAGCCGTGCCTGAGAGGGTTGTAAGAAAGGAGGAACCCCTATGAGCAAACCGATCGTAGCAGTGGTGGGCCGCCCCAACGTGGGCAAATCCACCCTGTTCAACAAGCTGTGCGGTCAGCGCCTTGCCATTGTGGAGGACACGCCGGGCATTACCCGTGACCGCATTTTTGCCAACTGCGAGTGGAACGGCCATGACTTCCTGCTGGTGGACACCGGCGGTATTGAGCCCAAGGCTACCGAGGGCATTCTGGCCCACATGCGGGAGCAGGCCCAGATCGCCATTGACACTGCAGACTGCATCATCATGGTGGTGGACGTGCGCGACGGCCTGACCGCCGCAGACGAGGATGTGGCCCACATGCTGCGCCGCAGCCACAAGCCCATCATTCTGGCCGTGAACAAGTGCGACAAGGTGGGCGATGCCCCCATGGAGATGTACGAGTTCTACAACCTCGGCTTTGACGAGGTGATGCCCATTTCGTCCGTGCACGGCCACGGCACCGGCGACCTGCTGGACGCTGTGTGCGCCCATCTGGACTTCAGCGAGACGGTGGTGGAAGAGGACCGCATCCCGGTTGCCATCATCGGCCGCCCGAATGTGGGCAAGTCCAGCCTGACCAACCGCATTCTGGGCGAGAACCGCATGATCGTGGCAAACGAGGCGGGCACCACCCGTGATGCCATTGACACCCCGGTGGACAACGCTTACGGCAAGTTCATCTTTACCGATACCGCCGGTCTGCGCAAGCGCAGCAACATCACCGACGGTCTGGAGCGTTATATGGTAGTGCGCGCACTGGCCGCTGTGGAGCGCAGCCGTGTGGCGCTGATCCTTGTGGATGCCACCGTCGGTTTTACCGAGCAGGACAGCAAGGTGGCCGGTTATGCCCACGATCAGGGCAAGGCGTGCATCATCGTCGTCAACAAGTGGGACGCGGTGGAAGGCAAGGAGACCAACACCATGGAGCTGCAGCGCCGCGATTATGCCGAGTGCTTCAGCTTTATGGGCTATGCTCCTATTATCTTCATCTCGGCTCAGACCGGCTACAATGTGAACAAGCTCATGCAGCTGATCCGCGATGTGGACAGCCAGAACGGTGCCCGCGTGCCCACCGGCGTGCTGAACGAGATGCTGGCCCGCGCCACAGCCCGGATGCAGCCGCCCAGCGACAAGGGCCGCCGCCTGAAGATCTTCTATCTGACTCAGGCATCCACCCGCCCGCCCACGTTCGTGGCCTTTGTGAATTCGAAGCAGCTGTTCCATTTCAGCTACCAGCGGTATCTGATCAACCAGATCCGCGAGAACTTTGGTCTGGAACACACTCCCATCCGTCTGGTGATCCGCGAGCGCGGCTCCGGCGAAGTGGGCGCAAAGGACGTGTAAGCGCCCGCAAAGGAGGCATCCGTTTCTATGATGAAAGCGATCCTGATCGCCGCAGCTACCATCCTGCAGGCGTACCTGCTGGGCAGTGTGGATACCGGCATCCTCGTCAGCAAATTCGTATATCATGACGATGTGCGCAATCATGGCAGCGGTGCGGCCGGCATGACCAACATGCTGCGCACCTTTGGCAAGAAAGCTGCCGCCATGACCGCGACAGGCGATGTGCTCAAGGGCGTGCTGGCCGTGTGCATCGGCCGGTGGCTGTTCCACATGCTGCCCGCCGATGCCGGCGTTTCGCCGTATCTGGGTGTCTATCTGGCCGCTATCTTTGCAGTGCTGGGCCATCTGTACCCGCTGTACTTCGGGTTCAAAGGCGGCAAGGGCGTGCTGGTGGCAGCTGGTGCCATTCTGGCCATCCAGCCGGTGCTGCTGCCGTTTCTGGCCATTATCTTTCTGGTGTGCCTGATTCCCACCGGCATGGTGTCGCTGGGCAGCGTGGCCATGGCAGCACTCTACCCGGTGCTGACCATCATTTACGGTTCCCTGCAGGGCTATGCCGCCGGTGATATGCTGGTGTGCGCCATTGGCTCCGGCTTTATGTCCGGCATGGTGATCTATATGCACCGCGCCAATATCCAGCGCATCCGTGAGGGCAAAGAGTACCGCTTCGGAAAGCACAATAAAAAATAAAAGCATTATAAAATGCCCCGCAGCCTGCTGGTTTTCCGGCAGTGCTGCGGGGCATTTTTGTTTATGTTATTTTGGTTCCGGGGCGGCCTGCTCAAAATCGTACTCGTCAAAAGTCTCTTCTTCGGAAGGAATGGCCTCGGCCACCTCGGCCTTGGCGCGCTCCTTCAGGCGGGAGACAAACGCATCGGCGGGGATGCCGCTCTGGCGAGGTGAAAGATCCGGTGCCGGATGGCCGTCCGGCAGGTGGGCACCAAAGGCCGGCACAAAGAAGAACTTGCGCACAATAAAAATCAGGGCGATGGCTCCCACGCTGAGCAGGTTTTCTACTGCCGAGTCATGGCCCACTACCAGATGACGGGCAATGGCGTAGAGCAGCACTTCCAGACTGCTGCCGGGGCTGTGCTTGGCCAGCATTTTGATGAACTCGATGCCGATCACGATGTCAAGGCTCCGCTCCAGAAAAATGCGGATCTCCACTTCGTTGCCGTCAAACAGCAGGCCGGGCATCCACTTGATGAGCGGCACAGCGCTGAGCAGCAGGCCGATGAGCACAAGGCCGGAGAGCAAAATTTCCAGCAGACTGGACGCCTGAATGATGCGGTTGCGCAGCTGGGTGCGCCAGCGGCTTTCCACATGGGAGGAGGAATTGTCCATATTGAGCCTTCCTTTGCAAAAAAGTTTCAACATTCATGTGTAATATTGTAACAGAAATGCAGAAAGCTGTCAATTGCTAGAAGATCAGACGGCACTGTTCGCTGCAGTGGTGGGGGCCACCGCTACATAGCCGGATTTTTTGATGCAGTCCTGTCCGGCGGCGGTATCCAGCCAGTCGTAAAGCTGGCGTTCCGGGCTGTCGGCGGCAGCGTCCGCATGGAGAACGGCATAGAACTCGTTGCACAGCGGGTAGCTTTCGCTGGCGATGGTGTCGTTGGAAGGGGTCACGCCGTCCACGGCCAGCAGACGCAGGCCGGGCTGGGAGTACATCTGGTCGATGTAGTAGTAGACCGAGAAGCCGATAGCATTGGCGCTGTTGTTGTAGGCGGCGATGCTGTCCACCAGCTCACCCATGGCAGCGGGAGCCAGCTCGGTGGGCGGGTCCATCAGTTCGCTGCCCTGAATGAGCAGCTTGCGGAACAGGGTCTGGCTGCCGGAGTCTTCGCCCCGCTGGAAGGGCACGATGGCAAGATCCTCGCCGCCCACTTCCTTCCAGTTGGTGATCTTACCGGCATAGATATCCTTCAGCTGCTGCCGGGTCAGGCTCTTGACCGGATTGTTCTCGTTCACGATGAACACCAGTGCGTCCCGGCCAATGGGTTTCTGTTCCAGCTGGGCGTTTGCTTCTTTCAGCTCTTCCTTTACGTAGTCCGGCGCTTCGTAGACCACCAGCATCCTGGCAGTGTACTCCTCATCCGGGTACAGGCCGAAGTTTTCCCACGCATAGGCCGTGGTGCTGACCGAAATGCCGCTCTGGGCTACTTCCAGATCGATGCCGGTGGTATCGGCCATCATCTGGGCCATCAGCGGGATGCAGGCAGTGCTGCCATCCAGCTTGGGAAAATCTTCCACGGTAAACAGCCCGATGGGTTCAAGCTCGCTCACGGAAGAAGCGGGTGCTTCCGGCGAGGTGGAAGCGCTGCTGGCGGGGGTGTCATCCCCCTTGCAGGCAGTGAGAATGCCTGCGGCAGAGCAGGCGGCAAGGCCAAGCAGAAAGCTGCGGCGGGAAATTTTAGCATTTTTCATAAGGTGTTCCTCCAAAGTCTGGCTCAGTAGCCCATTTCATCGTCGGCGTTGATGGAAGAGAAGATGCTTTGGCAGTAAAGCCATTTGCCGTTCGTATCCATCCAGCCGTAGTAAAAGCCGCGTTTTGCAACGAACACGTGTTCTGGCAGCTGGTTCAGGCTGTTGTCGTAGTAGCTGTAGCAGCTGCCAAGGCCATAGAACACAATGTTGCCGTTTTCATCCAGCACGTCACACATTGAGCCGTTGCTGCTGGGCGCATTGGCGTTGCCACAGTACAGCGGCCTGCCCTCCGGTGTGGTGATGAGATAGTTCAGGGCATAGTACTTGTCCTGCAGATGGGTCAGGTCGGAGACAAGGCCCTCGGGGCCGTACACGCGGGTGGCGGTGGTCTCAAAGTTATCGTTATCCCGCAGCTCCAGCCAGACGTAGCCGTCACCCTTGTTATCCATCATCACGCTTTGCTGGCCCTCCACTGGCTCCACGGTGGTATCAGTGATCAAATCGCCGGTTTCGGTGTTGAACACCTTCAACCGTCCGTCCTCATAGTAAAGGGCGATGGTGTCGCTCATGACGCTGGAAGCGTACAGCGGTGTCACCTCACCGGTAACAAGGTCGTGCAGATCATAGCCGAAGTCGCCGCTCGTGCGCCATGTGACCACATAGCCCGGGAAATAGCTGCTGGGCTGGTCGTCGAAGGTGCCAATGAGGGTGCGGTCCACGGTGGCGAGATCCCGCAGCTCGTAGCGGCCATCGCTGGTCTCGAAGCAGGCGGTGCCGCTGCCGCATACCTGTCGGAAGCCGGTGAAGCCTTCGCCGGTGGCGGGGTTATAGAGCGTTTCGTCCGTTGGCTCGCCGCTGGCGTGGCAGGTGTCCAACTCTACCCAGTCGTTCAGAACGTCCGGTGCATAGGAAAGGCTCAGGGCAGTAGTGGCATCTGCGCCGTAAGTCTGTGTACCGTCCTTCGTCTGTATAATGACCCAGCTGTGCAGGGCGGGTTCATCGTCCCATGCGTCCTCGGCAAGGTCTGCTGGGCGGGCATAGCAGGTGAACACCAGCCTGTCCCCGCACACGATGCAGCGGTATGCGCCATCCGGCACGGGCAGACGTTCACCGGTGGAAAGGTCGATCACCTGACAGGTGCCGTAATCGTCGTAGCCGTTTTCGTAGCTGCCGTTCACGGCGTGGGCTTCCTGCAGCACCAGCAGACCGTTCTGCATGGAGGCGTTCTGCTCCCCCTCAAAGGTTATGACTTCATTGCCGTCTTTGTCAAACAGGCCGCTGCGCCGTCCGCAATAAGCGTCCGGGTCGGCCCAGGTGCGGAACCAGTAGTTGGTCTCACCGGTCACGGTGTCCTGCAGAAGGTTCACGTTCTCGCTGCGGAAGGACTGGTACAGCACCTTGCTGCCGCACAGAACGGTGCAGGCACCGCCGGAATTGTCGTAACCGTAAAGTATCCGCAGCTTTCCGTCGTCCAGCCGGGAGCTGTCGTAAAGCGGATCCCCATGTGCATCGGTGGGCACTGAGAAAGCAGGAGCAGCAGGCTTGCCGGAAGCGGGCGGCAGCACGCTGCAGCTGCAGCCAAGGGTAAGGCACAGGGCAGCGCATACAGCAGCGCTGCCTATGCGGCAAACGTTACGCTTCATAAAGATCACTCCTTACAGTATGGAAAGGAACAAAGTTTAAAAGAAAGCCGGAAAGGTTTTCCAGTTCAATTATAATACGAAACAGCCGCGCATTCCATTGCAGGAAAACGCGGCTGTTGATTACAGTTTTATGACAGACTTTCAGGACTGTGCTTTGGCTTTTTCAGCATCGTCCATCCGGTCCAGCTGCTTGAGGAAGGCCAGCAGGAACGGCAGGGAAACAATAAAGGTGAGCGCATCCGCAATGGGCTGGCAGGTCTCCACGCCCACGAGTCCCAGTGTGCGGGGCAGAATGAGGATGAGCGGAATGAAGAACACGCCCTGACGGCAACAGGCCAGAAAGGTGGCGCGCCCGGCTTTGCCCACGCTCTGGAAGGTCATGTTTGCCACCACAATGACCGGCTGCAGCAGAATGGCAAGGCACTGATAGTGGAAGGCGGGCAGCGCCACGGCGGTAACTTCCGGGTCGTCGCGGAACAGGCGGATGAGGGCATCGCTGTCCACCCAGCACAGAGCGACCAGAACCACCAGCATACAGAAGGCGGCACCCATGGTGAAGATGGCCGCCTGCCGCACCCGGCGGAATTTGCGCGCACCGTAGTTGAACGCGGCCACCGGCTGCAGGCCCTGCCCAACGCCAATGGCTACCGAGATGATGAACATGAAAATGCGGGAAACGATGCTCATGCCGGCCACAGCGGCATCGCCATAGCTGCGGGCGGCAATGTTCAACAGCATGCCGCCGATGCTCTGCAGGCCCTGACGGCCAAAGCTGGGCGCGCCGCCCACCAGGATCAGGCCGAACTCCCGCGCTTCACGGGTGACGGCAGCAATACGGAACTGACTGACGGTTTTGCCCCGCAGGAACATGGACAGCAGGATACAGAAGCTGATGCTTTGGCTGAGAGCCGTAGCAATGCCTGCACCGGCGGTGCCAAGGCCCAAGCCGAACATAAAGATGGGGTCCAGCACAATGTTCAGCACGCCGCCGGTCACAAGGCCGATCATGGCAAAGTTCGCCTTGCCCTCATAGCGCAGGATGTTGTTCATCACAAGGCTGGAGATCATAAGCGGGGCTGCAATGAGGATGGGCCGTGCATAAGCGCAGGCGTGGGGCAGAATGGTCTCGGTGCTGCCCAGCAGCATCATGAAGCTGGGCAGAGTGGCAAGGCCCACAACGGCCAGCACCACGCCAACGGCCAGAGCAGTAAAAAAGCTGGTGGAAGCAAAGCGGGTGGCAGCCTCAGTGTTCCGGCTGCCAAGGCTGCGGCTGATGATGGTGCCGGAGCCGTGGCCCAGTGTAAAGCCAAGCGCCTGAATAATGGCCATCAGGCTGGAAACAATGCCCACCGCACCGGAAGCGCTGGTGGAGATCTGGCCCACAAAAAAGGTATCGGCCAAGTTGTAGATGCTGGTGATGAGCATACTTAAAATGGTAGGGGCGGCAAGACCGAGGATCAGCTTTGGAATGGGTGTCTCGGTCATTTTTTTGTATTGCTGAATGTTGAGCTCGTCTGCTGACATGAAAGAACCTCCTTTTATCATAAGGAATAGGTCAAGAAAAGCCGCCCAGCAGCAGAGCGGCGGATAATTTGAATGTGTGCACGGGATGCACGTTCCATAGTATAACGCAGCTGCGGCAAAAAGTCGAGAGCCGAACCGGTACAGAATGGTGCCTGAAATGCCCATGGAGCGGGAGAAAAACGGACGGAAAGCTTGACTGTTTTTGTCTGTTTTGCTAAAGGCTGGTCGAATTGCTTGTAGAAAATCACGATATGTGGTATCATTTACCATAAGGGAAACAAAAGAGCCTGTGCATCTGTACAGGCTGCATACAAAATACAAGCGGCAGCCGCAGGCAGAGCCGGGCGGCTGCAATCCATAGGAGGAACAAACCATGAAAACTGTTGCACAGACCGTGATCGAAGCCGATCACTTTTACACCATTGCCGCGCACACCGGAAACGTCATTCAGGCCGTGGAGGGCACCAAGGAAGCCGGTACCGTCCGTCTGGGCAAGTACGAGCATAAGCCTGAGCAGGAGTGGAGCTTTATCCGCGTGGGTGACGGCGTTTACCGCATCCGCAACCGCGCATCCGGCAAGCTGCTGGACCTGACCATGACCGGCACCGCCAACGGCACCTGGCTGCACCTGTGGGAGGATGTGGGCGGCACCTCTCAGATGTGGACTGTTCAGCCCACCCCGGAAGGAACTGTGCGCCTGCGCTCTTCCTGGGCCGGCGGCAAGTGCGTGGACACCGTTGGCATGGGCGCTGCGGTTGGCACTGTGCTGCAGATCTGGCAGGAGGTGTCCGGCGCAGATGACCAGCTGTGGACCATTGCCGAGGTGAAGGAGCGCGCAAAGCGTGCCGCAAAGAAGGCCGAGGCGCCTGCTGTGGAGGCTGCCGCTGAAGCTGCACCCGCTGCAGAAAAGGCACCGGCCAAGAAGACTGCGGCCCGCAAGCCCCGCACCACCCAAAAGGCGGCTGCCGCCAAGGCAGAAGCTGCAGAAGAGGGAAAGGCAGAGACCGCAGCACCGGCAGAAAAGCCCGCAAAGCCTGCCCGTAAGACCGCCGCAAAAAAGACCGCCGCCAAGGCTGCCGAAAAAGCAGAGCCTGCAAAGGCAGAAGCACCTGCAGAGGAAAAGCCCAAGCGCAAGTGCGCACCCCGCAAGAAGAAGGAGACGGTCTGATCTCGTTCTATTGACCTGTTAAAATGAAAGCGCCCGCCGGAGGTCCAGCCCTGCCCGGCGGGCGCTTTTGGTTATTCTGGAAGCTGCTTTAAAACAAAGCGGTTTTTATCAAATTCCAGCAAACCTTCGTCCCGCATTTTGCACAGCTCTTTGGAGAGGGCGCTGCGGTCCAGATTGAGGTAGTCGGCCATCTGCTGGCGGTTGAAGGGCACCTCGAACTCCATCCTGCCGCAGCGTGCTGCCTGTGCGGAAAAATAGGTCAGCAGCCGTCCGCGCACAGTCTTGGGCGTTGTGCAGAAGATGCGCTGCGAAAGGCTGAGGTTCTTGCGCATGGACACCGCCAGCAGGCGGCGCAGCAGCTTGTCTTTCAGCGCTGGCTCGATCCGCGCATCGGTAAGGGCGGCAGTGTGCAGGAACAGTATTTCGCAATGTTCGGCCGCAACAGCATCCACCATCAAGGCCTCGCCGCAAAAGGCGTAGGTCTCGGCAAAGGCCTGCCCGGCACCTACGCTGCTCAGGATGCTTTTGGTGCCCCAGAGATCCAGATTTTCAATGTGCACGGAACCACGCAGCACAATGCCGATCTCCCGCACGCAGCTTCCGGCGCGGAAGATGACCTCGTGCTTTGCAAACTGCCGGGTGCGCAGGTGCCTGGCAGCGGCAAGGGTATCCAGCTCGGCTTCTGAAAGATCCTGAAACAGGGGCGACGCGATCTTTTTCATAAAAAACCTCTTTCTGTGGTTATAACAACCGAAAGCACGGTCTGATTATAGTATACTCAGAACATCAAAGCAAGGAGGATTTTTCCATGATCCGCAAAATCATTCATATAGACGAAGAAAAATGCAACGGCTGCGGTGCCTGCGTCACCGCCTGCCACGAGGGTGCCATCGGCCTTGTGAACGGCAAGGCCAAGCTGATGCGGGACGACTACTGCGACGGCTTTGGCGACTGCCTGCCCGGATGCCCCACCGGTGCCATCACCTTTACCGAGCGCGAAGCCGCCGCTTATGACGAGCAGGCTGTGCTGGAAAACAAGCAGAAAAAGGCCGCTGCCGCCCAGCAGCAGGCACAGCCCGCCGCACCGGCGTTCCATGGCTGCCCGGGCAGCATGATGAAACAGTTCCACCGTGAGCAGACCGCACCTGCCGCAGCCGCAGTGCCCATGCAGTCCCAGCTGGCACAGTGGCCTTGCCAGATCAAGCTGGTGCCGGTGAACGCGCCCTACTTTGACGGTGCCAAGCTGCTGATCGCCGCCGACTGCACCGCCTATGCCTACGCCAATATCCACGAGGAGTTCATGAGTGGCCATGTGACCATCATCGGCTGCCCGAAGCTGGATGCTGTGGATTACAGCGAAAAGCTGACCGAGATCATCCGCAGCAATGATATCAAGAGCGTGACCGTGCTGCGCATGGAGGTGCCCTGCTGCGGCGGGCTGGAGCACGCTGCCATCACTGCTCTGAAGAACAGCGGCAAGTTCATCCCGTGGAATGTAGTCACCTTCTCCACCGATGGCCGCATCCTCGACCGGTAAAATGACAGAACAAAAGCCAGAAACGACTGTTGCCGTTTCTGGCTTTTGATGTTTGCGGAAAGATCAGCCCGCGTTCTGTACGCTGTTGGCAGCGGTCTGCACGAACTGCAGCACGCTCTGGATGGTATCGCGGATCTGCACCAGCGTCTGGATGTCTTCGTCCTTCATGCGGGATGTGGGCGCAGTGAGCACCACGGTCTGGGCACTCACGGTGCCAGTGAGCTGGATGCTGACCCCGTGTTCCGGGATGGTGAGCAGGATGTGCACCGGGATGGCATCCGCAAAGAATCTGCTCTTTTCCAGCCCGATAACAAGTACCGGTGCATTGGCGCTGGCATCACCGGTATCCAGCTGAAAATAAAGGTAGCCGTCCTTTGCGTTTTCCGGCTGTACGCGCTGCAGCTTTTTCTGCGGCAGCTCAAACTCGGTCATGTCCTGCAGGCTGGTGGCTGTGGTGTCCACACCCAGCAGGCTTGCCAGCTGGGCCTGCGAGATATAACTGCCAAGGCTCCAGTCCGGCAGCAGAAGGCTCGCCAGCGGGTAGCTGCCGGTGATGGAAGAGCGGATATTTTTGTACAGCTGCCCGACATCGTATAAGGTCTCGCTGCTGCTGATATACACCCGGGTGAGCGGGCCTGCCGGGATAACGGCATCCGGGGCCGAGATGCTCAGCTGCAGTGCGTCCGGCGCATACAGGCCGTTGACGGTGCCCTTGGTGGAGCCTGTCTTTTGCAGGATGGTGTAAAGGGCAGGGGAATCGGCTGTGGATGTGATCTCATAATCAAAGGTAAAGGCCGCGCCTGCCTGCAGCGCTTTCACCCGGCGGGCTACCAGACTGTACCCGGTTACAGCGGCCACGACTGCAAGCAGTACAAGGACGAGCACTGCGATCAGGATCACATAGCCCGCGCCGTGCTTTTTCCGTTTGGAAGATGCCATAAAAAATCCTCCCTCAGATGTTTTATTCAGCATAGCGGAACAGCGGACAAAAGTCAAGGCGGAACAGAGAAGCGCTGGAAAAACAAAAAATCCGAAACCGTAAGGTTTCGGATTTCTGGCGGAAAGATGGGGATTCGAACCCCAGAACG
>ENA-OROP01001979-OROP01001979.1-human-gut-metagenome-genome-assembly--contig:-NODE-1979-length-16604-cov-7.529398_pt1 | contig 16604 bp, 9 predicted proteins | sample MGYA00242132_ERZ509056 | MGnify/ENA primary metagenome ERZ509056 (study PRJEB26280, sample SAMEA2338768) | human gut metagenome | biome: human gut; feature: human-associated habitat; material: faeces...
TTCGCAACATCAGCGAAGAGGAGGGCCACGACTGGCGCCTGATGAGCGCCATCGCCTACCACGAATCGCGCTTCACGCCCGACATCACCTCGCGCAGCGGGGCCCGCGGCCTGATGCAGATCATGCCTTCGGTGGCGCGTCAGTTCGACGTCCCCGCGGCCGAGATCACCGATCCGAGGACCAATATCTGGTTGGCCAACAAGCTGATGTCGAAGATCATGTCGTCGCTCCGTTTTCCGGAAGGGACACCTGAAAAAGACCGCATGAGCATCATCCTGGCCTCGTATAACAGCGGTATCGGCCATGTGAACGACGCCCGCCGTCTGGCCCGCCTGAACGGGGAGAACCCCAACTCGTGGGAGGTCGTGGCCCGGTACCTTACGCTGAAGGCCGAGCCGGAATTCTACGAGAACGAAGTGGTCAGATGCGGACGATTCACCGGCAGCCGGCAGACGCTGGCCTACGTGAACGACGTGATAGGACGCTACGACAGATACTGCCGCATCGCCGGAAGGTAACGGCGGCAGGATAAATTAAAGGCAGGACCCGCAAGAGCGGTCCTGCCTTTTTTGTGCCTGTGCCCCGCGCAGCGGGGACAGGATGCCCTGCGGTGTGGAATCTACTCGAAGACGGAGATAGTTGGCGGCAGTCCAAATTTTGCAAATTCCCGAATTATCGCTATATTTGAATGATTCGGAGTATTCCGACATATTTTGAGAAAACTGTGGAAAACCATTCGGCGTATTTTCAGCAACTATTCCGCGATCACTATGAACCCTTGTGTGCACGGGCTTTTCAGATGGTCCATGACCGCAAGGCGTCGGAAGACATCGTGCAGGATGTCTTTCTTGCCTTGTGGGAACGGCGGGAGGAGGTGGACTTCGACCGGCCGCTGCTGCCTCTGCTGTTTGTCGCCGTGAAGAACCGTGCCATAGATTTGCTGCGCTCCAAAAAATGGGGGGGGGGGGGAATCCGGACTGGACGAGTTGGATGTCTGTATTCGTACGCTTGTCGCCGACCATATCGAAGAGGAGTTCCAGTTATCGCAGTTGAGCGAGGAGATCGACTGCTGCATTTCGGGACTTTCCGAGCAGTGCCGCCGGGTGTTCCTGTTGAGCCGCACGACAGGCCTGAAAAACCGGGAGATCGCCGAGCGGCTCAACATCAGCGTCAAGACCGTCGAAAAGCATATCGGGGCGGCGCTCTCCCAGCTTCGGCTCCGGCTCAGCCGCAGCGGATTTCTGCGGCTTTTCCTCTGAAAAACAGAAGATGCCCTGCACCGTTTCGGTGCAGGGCATTGCTTTTTCCGCCTCGTTAGCGGAGTGGGAATTCGTGTGTGTGTGCGACACGTCCGCCGGGACCGACGATTCGGATCGCGATTCGGTCGCCCGTCATGTCGCACCGTATGTAGCTTTGATTGCCGTTGACCACGACCGGGAACCGAACTTCGTCGTTTGCCGGGTGGAAGCCGTAGCGGTGCGTGTGGCCGGAGAACATGATATTGATGCCGGCCTCGTTGAGGATCGGCAGGAACAGATTCCGGAGGTGGTTGCTGCCGTGCCACGTTCCGCCGTCGAGCGGAATATGGAGGAAGACGACGCGTGCCGAGGCGTTGCGGAAGGTTTCGGAGGCCACCGCCCTGCGGAGCCATTCGCACTCTTCGCGGCGATAGGCGTCGTAGTCGGCAAGCCCTCCGTATTCGATGTCCGTGTCAGGCTTGTCTTCGCCGCAGTCGAGCAGCAAGAAACAGACCGATCCGACTTTGCAGAGTTGGTAGTGACGGCCGTTGCGCGTCGGGAAATAGTCGTGCAGACGGTCGGCGAAGACGCCGCGCGTCTCATGGTTGCCGCGGTTGTAGAGTATCGGGGTCTCCGAGGCGTAAAGGTTTACCGAGGCGTCGATGAAATCCCGGAACAACTGCTCCTCATTTTCAATGCTGTTGGACATGTCGCCGTTGAGCATTACGAAGTCGTGTTTGCCGAAATTGATTTCCCGGCACAGTTCGGTCATGTCGTCGGCGCGTCCGTGGATGTCGTTCAGGATGACGAACGAACAGTCGGTTCCCGTTGCCGGGAATGTCCGGAACCGGAACGGTGCGCGTTTGTAGACATTGCTGGCAACGGTCCTGCCGTAGAGGACGTTGTCTCCGTGTTTCCATTCGAGTACCTCCTGCGAGAAGATGCGGTAGCAGTATTTCGTTCCGGGACGCAGGTTGTTCAGCCGCACGGCGTGCAGTGTCTTGTGCGCCTGTTTGCGGCCCGCAACGGTTTCGTAATGGCGGGTATGTTCGGCGGCGTAGAAACTGCGTCCGTCGTCCTCGGTTGCCTCGACCCACGACAAAGCGGGTTTGTTGGTAGTCCACAGGACGGTTACGCCGTCTTCGGTCATGTCGCACAGCCACGGGCCATGCGTGATCTTGAAATCCTGGGCCGGCAGCGTCAGTGCCGCTGCCAGCCCGAGGAGTGTGAATAGCAGTTTTTTCATCTTCCGAACGCTTTATTCCTGATTCTCCGGGAGGTCTTCCTCGGTCTGGAACCGGATGTCGGCCACGACGGGGCGGTGGTCCGAGGCGTCGACGCCGTCGACCTGCTGGTCGCTGCGCGAAACCACTGTGCAGTTCTGTACGCCGAAGTGTCCGATCGGGGCATACAGTATGTAGTCGATCTTGCGGGTGGGATTCTCCGACGGGAAAGTGTATTGGTCGATCGTTCCGACATTGGTCAGGAATGCGGTCATCGTGGCGATGACGTTCGAACTGGGAATGGCGTTGAGGTCGCCCGCAAGGATGAGGTCTCCGTCCAGTTCCGTGTCGCGGATACGACGGATCTCATTGGCCTGCACCAGGCGGCTCGCATCGCCCGAAAGATGATCGAGGTGCGTCGAGGCGACATAGAGGTCTTTGCCGTCGATCTCGACGCGGATGACGCACAGCGAACGGTCCTCGCCCGGTTGCGAAGCGGCGCAGGGGAGCCGGTAACTGCGGGTCTCTATAATCGGGTGTTTCGACAGCACGGCGTCGCCGTATTCGCCTCCGTCGCGGTCGATGGCTTTCGAGAAGTGCCACTCCATACCGAGTTTGGCTGCCAGGTCGCGGGCCTGGTGTACGTCTTTTCCCGTGCGGTTGGTGAAGACATCCACCTCGTTGAGGGTTACGAAGTCGGGGTCCTGCCGGCGGATTACCTCGGCCAGCGCGTCCAGATCGGCTGCATTGGCGGGGCTTGTGGCGCGTGCGCCGTAAATGTTGTAGGTCATTATGCGGATGATCCTGCCTTTGGGTGGAATGACTGCCTTGTCTCCGTGCTCGTCGTTGTAATTGTCGTCGTTGGTGCATGAAACGACAATCAGGAGCAGCGCCCACAGACATATAGTCTTTTTCATAGTCTTTCGTTTGGTTTAAAAATTTGTTAGTCGGATCAGAATGCCCATACTTCGGCGATGCAGGTCTGGTAGAGGTCGGCCTGCGTGGCGGTGACGAAGATACGGAAATAGCGTCCCGTTGCCTTGTGGTCGAGGTATACCGTGTTCTCGATCCGGTTTTCGACGGTAAAGGTCCCTGCATGGGTCCAGTTTTGGTTGTCGTCGCTCACGTCGATGTTGAAGATACGCGGGTTGCCGCTGCTCTTGGGAACGTCGGAGCCTTCTTTGTCGGACCGTCCGCGGATCGTGAGTCCGTGCAGTTCCTTGGGTGCGCCCATGTCGACGGCGATCCAGTGCGGCGGGCCGGGTTTGGCGTTGCGCCACTGCGTACCCCAATAGGTGTTGTTTTCGCCGTCGATGATCGAAACGGCCAATCCGCGGTTGGGGTAGGTTGATGTCGCTTCAGCCTCCTGCGTCGAGAACCCGGCGATCGACCAGCCGCTCCTGTCGTATCTCGGGAACGGATTTTCGGTGTAGTAGCCGTTGATGCGCAGGTAAGCCGTCTGCAACGATTCGTTGACGGCCAGGTCGGGTGTCACATTCTCGATCCGTACCGGCAGCAGGAAGACGCCCACGCCGTCGAACGCCTGGCTGTTGATGGCGATCCGGATGGGCGAGGAGATGTATTTCCCGTTAGGAATCACGGCTTCGAGGTTCTCGATCGTGTAGCTTTCATCAAGCATCATCGGGTAGTTGCTCTGGTGCTTCTGATTGTAGGTATCCACCAGTTCGGGGGCGACGCGAAATTTGACCGTCACATCGCATCCCGGGTTGCGGATTCCGCTCAGGTTGGCGTAGACCATGAGCGACGTGTCGCGTTCGAGCGGGAATGAGAGTGTGTTCTTGGAGGCGTCGTCGACGGCGTTGACCGTGTAAATACGCGTATAGTTCTCGGGGTTGTCCACGTTCAGGTCGTCCTGAATCGGGTTTTCGCAGGCTGCGAAGAGCGTTCCGCAGCAGAGGACAGCCAGGTATTTCGTAAGTTTCATAGTCGTTATTCGTTTTTACGGTTACCATCCGGGATTCTGGACGATCTGCGGATCGCGGTTGATTTCGGACTGGGGAATGGGGAAAAGGTAGAACTCGGGCCGGAACACGCGGGTTTCGAATACGGTTTTCTCGTAGAACGCCTCGTCGGTGAAGCTGTTGCCTGCGTCGACGTTCATGCCGTAGAAGGGTCCTCCGTCGGTCTGGTCGGCGATCAGCCAGCGGCGGGTGTCGAAATAGCGCAGTTGCTCGAAGCAGAGTTCGATGCGGCGTTCCAGGCGGATCTGCTCGCGCATTTGACTCTGGTTGAGATCGCTTTGGACCGGTCCCAGACCGCCGCGCTCGCGGATTTTGTTCAGGTAGGTTTCGATGTCCGCATTCCCGGGATCGTATTCGTTGAGCGCCTCGACGTAGTTGAGCAGTATCTCGGCGTAACGCATGATGACGAAGGGACGCTTGATGTAGTTGCCGTTCTTGGGATTGGACGAGGGCGAAACGTTTTTGATGGCGATGTATCCCGAACGCGGGAAGTCCCACGTGCCTTTCTTTCCCGATCCTCCGGTGTAGTAGAGCTGGATGCGGGTTTTCTGATCGCCGATCCAGTAGGCGCCGTTGAAGCAGATGTTGACGTAGAAACGCGGTTCACGATTGACGAACATGTTGCGCGTACCGGCGGGAGCGAATACCCAGCCCGATTTGGGGTCGGAGTAGTTCGCCTTCGAATAGCCGCTCTCCTTGTCCGGGGTAATGGCCGTGCCGTCTTTCATGCGGAAAGCGTCGACCAGTTGCTGGGTCGCCCCCATGCTTTCATAGCCGCTGAACTGCCGGGGAGAAGCCGACCGTTCCCAATGTTTGAGGTAGTTGCTGATGCGGACCATCATCACCTCGCTGTTCCAGTTCTCCAGGAAAACGTTGCGGCAGGACAGGTAAGGGTCGAGCGTTCCGTCGGTGTGGTACTCCTTGTAGAGGTCGAAAATTCCCAGGTCGATGACATCTTTTGCAGCCTGGGCGGCCTTGTTCCACTTTTCGGGGTCTTTTCGGGTCGAAAAAAGGTGTTTGCCGTCCGTGTTGACCACGTTGGCGTAGGCCGGGTTGCCGTTGAACTGGTCGCTGGCGGCCAGCAGCAGTACGCGGCTTTTGAGTCCCATGCACATGGCCAGTGTCGCCCGGCCGTAATCCTTGTCGGCCTGCACGGTGAAGTGCAGCGGCAGGCGGTTGTTGTCGATCATGTCGTCCAGTTCGCCGACGATGTAATCCACGCACTCGTCGTAGGAACTGCGCGGCAGGTTCATCTTCACATCGTCGCGGTCGAGGTCGCCCGGAAGGACTTCGTCGCCCAGCAGTACGCACGGACCGTACTGGCGCAGCAGGCAGTAATAGAACCAGGCACGCAGGAAGCGGGCTTCGTTCTTGTATTGTTCGACGACGATCGGGCCGCGCGTAGGATCGTCGAGCATCTCCTGGTTCGAGCCGATGTGCTGGATGAAGTAGGTTGCCGAGCGGATGCCCCGGTAGTAGTGCGACCAGTACTCGTAGTAGTTCGACGATGCGCTCCAGTTGCCGAGGTTCATCTTGAAGGAGTTGTAATCCTCGCGGTCGTAGGTAACGTCCAGGTCGTCCGAACACGGGTCCCAGGGCACGCCGTCGGTGCGGTGCGACTCGTCGCGGATGTAGCTGTAAACGGTAGCCAGGTATTTCTCGGAGTAGGAGGTGCGCTGGAATACCTGCTCGATGGTGATCCGGTCGTCGGGAACCTGGTCGAAGAAGTCGTCGTTGCAGGCGGTCAGGATGCCGAGGGCGGCCAGTAAAGTGAGTATTGTTTTAAGTTTCATAGCTTGTCGGGGATTTTAGAAGTTGAAATTGATACCCAGGCTGACGGAACCGATGTTGGGGTATTTTGCGCCGCGGCCGTCGCCCAGTTCCACGTCCCACAGTTTGAATTTGCTGAATGTAAGCAGATTGACGCCCTGTATGAAGATGCGCGCATTGTTGATGTGGATGCGTTTCATCCAGCGGTCGGGGAGCGTATAGGAGAGTTCGATGTTTTTCAGACGCAGGTAGCTGGTATTTTTGAGCCACCACGTGCTGGCTTCGTAGTTCATGTTCATGTTGCCGATCGAGAGGCGCGGGTAGAAGACATCCTGGCGGGGATTGGCCTCGGTCCAACGGTCGGTGATGTTGCTCAGCAGGTTGCCGCGGCTCGATCCCTGTGCGAAAGGCAGTACGCCTTCGCCGCTGAGGATCGCGTCGACGTGTGCGGCGCCCTGGAACATGGCCGACAGCGAGAGGCCTTTCCAGCCTACGGAGAATCCGAAACCGTAGACGATTTCGGGGACACTTCCCCAGCCGATGGGCACTTTGTCATATTCGTCGATTTTGCCGTCGCCGTTGATGTCCTTGTAGCGGATGTCGCCCGGGCGCGTGTCGCCGACCTGTACAGGCGCTGCGGCGATCTCCTCCGGACTTTCGAAGAGTCCCAGTGCGATGAGCCCGAACCGCTGGTCGACCTTGTTGCCGATGGTTTTCTGCCAGGGATAGGCCACGGTGCTGTCGTCTTCGAGGACCTTGTTTCGGTTGAACGAGTAGTTACCCATGACGCTCAACGACCAGTCCCGCCACGAATTGGCATAGCTGACCGACATTTCGATACCTTTGTTCTCGACTTTGCCGATGTTGCCGTAGGGGTTGTTGATCATACCGAAATAGGACGGAATGCTTGTGCGGCGCAGGTAAATGCCTTTGCGCGACTCTTTGAAGGCGTCGAATTGCAGGTTGAACTTGTTGTTCAGCAGGCGCATGTCCAGTCCGATGTTGGTTTTGTCGGCGATCTCCCACGTTACGTCGACGGCATATTCGTCGATGGCCGTAGTCCCGTAGGTCTGGTCCATGTTCTTGCCGAACTGGTAACTGGTGTCGTTGGTGTCCTTGACCGTAGCCAGGTAGGCGAAACGGCGTCCGCTGATCTGGCTGTTGCCGACACGACCCCATGTGCCGCGCAGTTTGAGGTACTGGATCACCTCTGTGGCGCCTCTGAAGAAGGGTTCGTTGCTGATTACCCAGCCAAGTCCGACCGACGGAAAGAAGCCGTAACGGTTTTTCGGGGCGAAGTTCTCCGAACCGTTGTATCCGAAGTTGAACTCCCCGAAATAACGGTCGTCGAACGAGTAGGTGAAACGTCCTGCCAGGCCGCGGAAACGGTAGGGCAGCGCCTCTTCGACGTTGGTGGCTTTGGTATTGATTTCGTCGCTCTGGTTAAAGAGCATCATGCCCGATACGGTGTGCCTGCCGAAAGTGTTGCGGTAGTTGACTGCGGCTTCCAGATAGATGGCGCGGTTACCCTTTGCACTGAGGCTGTAGGCCAGGTTTTCGGTTCCCTGGCGGGTTTGCTCGTAGAGCAGGTTGCCGTTGGCGTCGCGTCCTGTGGCGTGGTAGGTGTTCGGGGTTTTGGTGAAACGGTTGCTCGTGTAGTTGTAGGTGTCGAACGAGAACATGCCTGAAACCGAGAGTCCTTTGTAAATCTGCTGCGTGATGCGCAGGTTCGAATAAACCTGGCTGCGCCACTGGTTGGCATAGCCCGTTGCGCCGAGCTGTGCCATCGGGTTTATATCGCCGCCCGAGAAGGCGCCGAGCTTGCCGTCGGGGTAGAGCGGCGCGATATAGGTCGGAGGTGTGAAATAGGCCGATTCGAAGATGCTTGCCTGCGAAGATGCCGGATAGTTGGCGTTGGCCAGGTAGCCCTGGATGCCCAGTTTGATTTCGGTGGTGCGGAACGGGTTGAGCGTGAGGTTCGAGGTGACGTTGTAACGGCGGTAGAAGGTGTTCGAGTTGTAGTCGGCCAGTTTCGTGTCCTTGTACATGCCGTTCTCGTCGTAGTAGGCCAGGCCGATGTAGTAGACCGCCTTGTCGGAACCGCCCTGCACGTTGACGTTGGCCGAGCGGTTGCGGCTGAAGTTACGCAGGATCTGTTTCATCCAGTCTACGTCGGGATAGAGATAGGGGTCTTCCCCGCGGCGGGTCTTATCAATGATCTCCTGGCTGTATAGTTTGCCGCCGCCGCGGGTGAGCGACGCTTCGTTCGACATCTCCATGTAAGTCGCGCCGTCGGCGAAATCGGTGATCTTGGTCGGTTTGGTGAGGCCTTCGGTATAGCGTACGCTGAATTTGGGGCGTCCTTTCAGACCGCTTTTGGTATTGATGATAATGACGCCGTTGGCGCCGCGAACGCCGTAAACAGCAGTTGCAGAGGCGTCCTTCAGGATCGAGAAACTCTCGATGTCTTCGGGGTCGACGTTGGAGAACGAGCGGGGAACGCCGTCCACGAGCGTCAGAGGGGCGCTCATGCTGGCTGTCAGCGTTGAGATGCCGCGGATGTAGATGTTCGCGTCGTCGAAGCCCGGTTCACTGGTTCGCTGTACCGAGACCAGGCCCGATACGCGGCCCGCAAGGCCTTGTGTGAGGTTGGCGACGGGAACTTTCAGTTCCTTGGTCGCTATGGTCTGCTGCGAGCCGATGACGCTGATCTTTTTCTGCACGCCGTAGCCCACCACCTCCACGGCGTCGAGGATGGCGTCGTTTTGCAGCATAACCACGTCGACGATTTCCTGCCCTGCGACCGAAACGTCCTGCGATTTGTAACCTACATAGCTGAATTCCAGTACTTCGTCGGGATAAACGTCGAGCAGGTATTTGCCGTTGATGTCGGTGGCTGTACCGATGTTCGGACGGGCCTTGATGCGGATCGTGACGCCGATGAGCGGATCGTTGTTCTGGTCCCTGACGACGCCTGTGATGCGTGTGATCTTCCGGGGTGTAGCTGCGGCCGCAGCTACGGAGCGTCCGATGACGATCTGCCTTCCCGAGAGTTTCCAGGTGTTGTCGGTTCCGGCGAACAACTGTTTCAGTACAGCCGAAATGGGCTGATTCGTTACTTTCAGGGTGACTTTGCGGTGGATGTCCAAGATGTTGTCGTAGTAAACGAAGATGTAGTCGCTTTGGCGTTCGATCAGTGTGAGGACCTCCTTGATGGGGCGGTTCTGTACGTTGAGCGTGATGGTTTTCGCCGCCTCTGCCGTTTGTGCACTGACGGGCCGGATGAACCCGATTGTTGCCAGCAAAAACAGGAATGTTATCCGGAATAGGTGGAATAATCCCCCATTATCGGCCTTAAAAAGACCGATTTTACCATTTTTGTTGTACATTTGTAAAGATTTGAAGTTTAAAAGGCTATTTTAGATTTTCAATCGCTCCGGATGTCGTTGAGGGACGACATCCGGTCTTTTTTTGGAGGGATACGGGCTGTTACATAGGCAGGTCAGTTTGGGTTGTTGGTAGTCGGGTTATAGTCGATTCGGAAATTCCCGGATCCGGTGATTTGCAGGTTGATGGGGGCTGTTGCGCTCAAGATTTTCAGCACTTCGGCCGGATCGTCTTTGAGTTCGAGTTTGCCCGAGAGCGTCAGCGCTTCGGCTTCGGGCGTACACTCGATCCGACAATTGTAGTAGCGGGAAAGGCGTTCGAGGATGTTCGACAGCGGGTCGTTGTCGAAGGGCAGGTATCCGTGAATCCAACTGATGTAGCTTTCGGCTTCCACTTCGCGGACCTCCAGCGATTCCGAGGTGCCGAGGATGGCTTGTTGGCCGGGAACGATGCGAATTCCGCGGTCGGATCGTCCGGCAGGGGCTACGCTGACGGAGCCGGAGAGCAGGACGACCTCCTGCGTGCGATCGCGGCCGTAGGAGGATATGTAGAATTTGGTTCCCAAAACGCAGACATCCATTTTGCCTGTGTGTACCGAGAAAGGCCGTTCGGCATCGTGCGCCACTTCCATGTAGATTTCGCCTTCGACGTATATTTCGCGCTTCTGCTTTTCGAATACGACGGGGTAGACCAGCCGTGATCCGGCGTTGATCCAGACGCGGGTTCCGTCGGCGAGCGTCAGTGTCGTCTGCTTGCCGTAGGGAACGACCAGCTGGTTGAACGTCGCAGCCTCTTTTTTGGGAATGGTTTTTTCGGCGTTGTTGATCCGGATGGCGGTCGAATCGTAACGGATTGTCGATTTTTGGGTTTCGAGCAGGAGGGTTTTCTGCTCGGACAGCACCAGTTGCACCTCTTTCTGGGTGAATACGGGGGTGTCGGCCTGCCGGATAAACATTTCGATGTCCGGGACGGTCGACGGTTGCAGTCGGTAGTAACCGACAACGGCCAGCATGACGCAGGCTGCCGCTGCGATGCCGATGCCCAGACGGCGCAGTTGCGGCCGCAGGAAAGACCGGGGTCTGGATGCTTCGGCAATCCGGGCCATGACGTGTTCGAGGGCTTGCCCGGTGTTGAACCGGGTTTCCGCAAGGCGGGTGTTTCCCCAGGCTTTGTAAGCCCGGAGAAAGGCGTCGCGGTTGGCTTCGGATGCTTCGAGCCACTCCTGCAGTTCCCGGCGTTCCGTGTCGGTGAGGGGTGTGCCGTCCAGTTGGCGGGTTATCAGATCTTCGATGATATGTTCGGGTCTCTTCATTCTATCTATATCACGGATGAAAGCGCTGAAACCCTACCCCCCCCTCCGGCGTTTTTTTTCGGACCGCCGGGGTAAACAAAAAGCAGAACCGGTGAGGCTCTGCTTCTTGCGGGTTGCGAAAATAGGCATTGTCAATAGACCCACTCAAAATTGTCGACGTAGAGTATGTTCGACTTGCAGCCTGCCATGAAGTCGCCGTAGGCGCTCGTCGAGCAGGAGATCACGATCTGATACAGCCCCGACGGTTTGGCCGTCCGGTCGTAATAGTTGAGCGGAAGCTGTACGTCGATCATCTTGCCGCCGGTCGAACTTTGGTCGATGAAAAGCGAGCCGTAGGCGATGATCGGTCCCTCGTCGACCGAAGTGGTCTCTTCCGGATCCCAGGTCCCGGTGGGGGCTTCCGTGCCCGATCCGACCTCGCGGCGGGTGTTCCAGTCCACGATGGCGACCATGATGCGGGCCTTGTCCCGGTCTCCTTCGTGAATCGGGGCGCCGAAATTCTTGTCGATATCGGCAATGCCGATATGTTCCGCATAGTATTGCAGTTTCAGCGCCTTGGGGCGGGCTTTCCAGGCGTAAGGCTGGCCGAACGACACGACGCCCCGGGTCAGGACGTCCTTCTGGAACAGCCCCGAGAAGAGGTTGCCCGAAGCGAGGACTCCCACGGCGGACGTAGCCTGGAGTTTGGCGCGCGTGCCTCCGTCGAAGGAGGCCTGCGTGCAGAGTCCCCTGGTGAAGGTGTTGTTGCCGCTGCCCCAGAACTCTGCGGTCTTGTTGTTCTGGGTCCAGCAGCTCAACGAGCTGTCCTCCAGGTCGCCGTTGGGAATCGTGTTGCCCGCGGGGGCCGCATATTCCATCAGCTGGGTCTGCTCGCCCCCGACCGTCAGGCGGAATTCGTAGGTGTGCCCTGCGAAGAGGCCCTTGTCCGGCACGAAGTTGTAGACGGCAAGCCCGTGGGGGTTGGTCGACGAGCTCCATTCGGGCGCGAGCGTTGCCGTCAGGATGCCGGCCTCGTAGCTGCTCTCCGCCATTCTCTGCCACTCCGTGGCGCCCTTGATCCGGTATTCCAGCGCGGCGCCGGCCGCATACTCCTCGGCGGAGACGAGTGCGGTGGCCGTGGCCGTATTGTTCCACAGGTCGGTTGCCCGGAGGGCGACCTTCACATTGGTAGGCTCCACGTAAAGCAGCCACCGTTCGGTGATTCCGTGGCAGGTGACGTCTACGAAACGCACCGATTCGAAGCTGCTGCCCGAAAGCTCTTCGAGCGAGGGCGAATAGGTCGTGATGTCGGCGGGGCCGAGTTTGAGTTCCGTGACTTCGATATGTGCCAGATCGGTGTCGCTGGGGACGAGGACCCGGGCGATGCGGTTTTTCTCCTCGATCTCCGTGGCGCCGATCTGCCCCGTCACGCTGAAACGGCGCTCGATGGTCTGTGTGGCGCGGATCGTCCATTCGTAATCCTGGTAGAGCGAAAGCGTGGTGTAGATCGGCGAACGCAGGTCGAACGTGCCGGTCAGCTCCCGGGAGCTGCGGATTTGTTGCAGGACCTCCTCCTTGTCGAGCTGGATGCTGTGGATGACGGCGTCGTAACCCACGGCGTCGATCTGCACGTTGCGGATGTCGGTCGCTTCGTCGAGCGAGAGGGTGACCGTCCGCGACGTGACGTTGTTTTCCGAGACCGAGAAGCCCTGGCCTTCGACGCTCGCGATGCGGAGTTCGACGACCGGATAGGGGATGTCGTTGTGGATGCACGACGCGAGGAGCGCCGCGGCTGCAAGGAGTGCTGTTTTCAGGTATCTGGTCATAATTTATTTCTTTTTCTTGTCCCACAGGTGTACCGTCATGCCGAAGTTGATGGCGGCGACGTTGAGCCTGAAACGCATGTTCGAAGCCTTGCGCGTTCCGATCTTGTTGCCGGCGTCGTCCTTCTGCGTGACGGAGGTGTACTGGATGCCGCCCAGCCCGAACGACAGCGTGGCGCAGACGTTGGGGAAGATATAGACGGCAGCTCCCGGATTAAACGCCAATTTGAGCTGCGTATTGTCGCTGAACGTGGTTTTCATGTTGTCGCTGGCGGTGTCGGGCTGGTAGGAGAGTTTCGACGTTCCGGTCGACAGCGAGAGCTCGAACTCGGCGAACAGTCCGAAACGGCCCTTCGGGTCGAGTCCCGCGTAGGAGCGGTGGAAAATGCCGAACGAGTAGTTGTCGCTGTTGAAATTGACCTTCGGAATGCTGCCCGAGGCGTCGTTGCTTTCGCCCAGGTCGTAGCGTGCGGCATTGAGGTTGCCGTCCATGTGGCGGTAGCCGAAACGCACGCCCAGACAGTTGTTGTCGCGGTAGAAATAGCCGATGAAGGGTTTGACGGTGGCCACCGTGCCGTCGGCGTCGATGCCGTCGAGGATGAGCATGATGTCCGTGTCGTCGCTCGACATCGTGCCGTAGGAGGCCGTCAGACCCATGATCACCTCGCCCTTGTAGGCGAACTTGAGCTTGTTGATTTCGCGGTCGATACGCCGGCGTGTGGGCAGGAACTGTTTTTTGCCGCGGATCGGCGACTGGGTTTCCGCGGCCTTGAGTGCCTGCAATTGCTTCTGTCCGTCGGCCGGGACTGCCGCTTCCGAGGCCGGCGCATTTCCGGTTGCCGGGGTCTCTTCTTCGGTGGAGATCGTTCCGGCTGCGGCGGGGGCGATTGCGGCTACCGGAGCGGCTGTTTCCTTCGGATTCCCGGTTGCGGCGGTTTGCCGCGCCAGCGCGTTGCCGCACGAGATAATTATGATCAGCAGGGTGCAGAGTATGCTTCGTGTCATAGTGTGCCGTTTTTAGAGATAGAAGGCCATGCCGAGGCCGATCGAGAAGATATTGACCTTGAAGTTCATCATGCTCGTGTTGCGCTTGCCCACGGTGACCTGATTGTGAACCTGTTTGGTATGGGTATAGCTGATGCCCATCACGCCCACGTTCACTTCGACGGCCATGTTGTTGGTGGCGAAGGCCACGATGCCCGGCGAAATGCCCAGCGAAAGGGTGTAGCCGGTTTCGTAGGTTCCCTTCACGGGCGAGTCGTTGGCGAAGCGCGCCTGCGTGCCTCCGGCCGCGAGCGACATCTCGTTGAACAGCGCGAAGCGTTTGTTGCGTCCCAGCGGGATGTACTGCCGCCAGATCGCCGCCGCCGAATAGGTCTGCTTGAGCGAGTAGAAATCCCTGGCCACGATGTTCGTGCCCGTCTCCTCGTTGCCGAAATGCAGTTCGGCGTTGTCCAGCTTGAGCAGTGTGCGCGAATAGATGAAGCGTCCTCCGAGGGCCATGTTGTCCCGGAAGGCGTAGGCGATCATCGGGCTGACGCGGAAGGTGTAGCCTTTCGAGTTGATTCCCTCGATGACGAGGAACTGATAGCCTTTGTTGGTATGGGTCGAGTAGGAGGCCGTACCGCCGAAAATCCACTGTCCTTTCGGCACGAACAGGTTGTGCGTGTCGGTAAGTCCGCGCTCCTGGCGCATTTCGTTGATTGTTTTCGGACGCTGGTCGGCTGCCGCCGCAGTTTGGGCGGCGGTTGTTTCCTGTGCGCGCAACGCCTGTGCCGTGCCCGTGAGGCACAGCGCGAGGGCGAGCGTGCGGATGAATAGCTTGCGCATCTGCTTGCGTTTAGTGATTAGTATACCCATTCGAAATCGTCTACGTACATGACATTGCCCAGACAACCGACCTTGAAGTCGCCGTAGGCGCTCGTCGTACAGGAGATGACGAGTGTATATGCACCCGTAGGTTTGGTCGTTCTGTCGTAATATTCGATCGGAATCTCCACGGTCGTCATCGCGTCGCCTGGTGTGGTTTCGCCGATCAGCAGCGATCCGTAGGCGATGACGGGGCCTTCGGCGGTTTCGGCGGTTTTGGCGGGGTCCCACACGCCTGTCGGCGACCCCATGCCGGCGACAGTCGCGTGACGGCTGTTCCAATCGACGATAACGGCGAAGATGCGCGAACGGTCTTGGCCGTCCTGGATGTATTCGTGCTCTTCGGTGACGGTTCCCTTATTGACGGCGCCCACGGTGGCGTGGTATTTGAGCCGCAAGGCCGTCGGACGCGCTGTCCACTGGTAGGGCATTCCGAAACTGGCCGTTCCCGAGAGACTCGCAAAACGGAACGTTGCCGAGAAGAGATTGCCCGCGGCGAGCAGGCCGAACGCCGACTGCGATTCGAGCTTGGCGCAGTAGCTGCCGCCCATGCCGGGTTTGGTCGACTGCGCACACAGTCCCGAAGTTGCGGCATTGCCGCTGCCCCAGAACGTCGTGGATTCCGACGTGCTTTTGCCGAAACAGGGGAGCGATCCGCTTTCCATATCCCCGTCGGGGATGACCTGCCCGGCTGCGGCCTGAAACTCTGCCGAGGAGACGGTTTCGCCATCGAGCGCCGCCCGCGCCTCGTAGCTGTTGCCGGCGAAGACGCCGGTGCCTGCGACGGGGGTGTGGACGGTCAGGCCCGCGGCATTGACCGATTCCTTCCATTGGGCCGTGAACGTGGCCGTATAGATGCCCTCGCCGGCGTTTACGCCATCGGCGTCGGACCACTCGCCGTCTTTGACGCGCAGTCCGAAGGTCGCCGTCGTGACGTTCGGATCGAGGACCAGCGCGCGCAGCGTGAGGCTGTTCGTCCAGAGGTCGTAATCCGTCTTTTCAATGGGCAGAAGGCCTTGCAGACGGTATTCCGAGATGGCGGTGGCTTCGGCGCCGGCCGAATCCGTGACGCGGATGCTCACCGGATGGCTGCCGCCCGGACGCCCTGCGAAGAAGGCGTCGGAAAGGGTGACCGTCAGGCTCAAATCGCTCTCCCTGGTCACCTCGACGCCCTCGGTCGTGCCGTTCAGCGCTTCGTAGCTGTCGTCGCCGATGCCGATCACGACGCTCTTTACGGCGGCCATCGTGGTTATCATGTAACGTTTCGGGGAGGTTGTCCCGGGGATGAAATCCTGCGGCTGGTCCATGTCGAAACCGTCGCTTTCGATGCTCGGCTCGGGGCTGAACGGGAACGTGTCGTCGTAGTCGTCGGTCGAGGTGTCCACCTTGACGACGAAGCATTCGATGAAGCCCGGCAGGTCCTTCGAGAACCGGAAGGAGACGCTGTATTTGCCGCCGGTCTGCACGCCTTCGAATCTGCGCTCCTTGACGATGACGCCGCGGTCGGGGTGCGTGCCCTCGAAGCGGGTCGTGAGCGTGGTCGCACCCTCGGGCATGGTAAAGTAGCCCGTGCCGTCGGCCGTGTAGTTCAGCGCCGGGACGCCGCCCTGCTGAACCTGCCCTTCGTCGAACGCGTCGGCGGCGACTACCCACGCATGGAAATTCTCGCCGAAAGCGGCGGAAACCGTGGCGTCGAATTTCACTTCGGCGACGACGTTCTGCCGTTTGCACTCCACTTCGGCGACGGTCGTCTGCCCGGCTGCCACCGTAAAGGTCTTCTCGCCTTTGTAGAAACGTTTGGTGAACGACGCGGGGACGGCTTCTCCCGCATCGACCTCCACGCGGTATTCGCCCGCGAGCAGCTCCAGCCGTGAGGGGAGCGTCTCTGCGGTGTATTGGCGCAGCAGCTCGCCGCTCGCGCGGTAGATGCGTACGGCAAGGCGTTGCAAGGGGTCGTATTCCCCGTCGGCTTCGGCCCGCGTGGCCGAAACCCGCATTTCGAGCGCGCCCGTGTCGCCCGT
>ENA-OROP01001983-OROP01001983.1-human-gut-metagenome-genome-assembly--contig:-NODE-1983-length-16565-cov-56.816657_pt1 | contig 16565 bp, 17 predicted proteins | sample MGYA00242132_ERZ509056 | MGnify/ENA primary metagenome ERZ509056 (study PRJEB26280, sample SAMEA2338768) | human gut metagenome | biome: human gut; feature: human-associated habitat; material: faeces...
TGTTGTCAGCAGCCCGTTTCACGGTCTGCGTGTAGTTCCTTGTAAACTGACCTAATGATTATTTCAAATACAAATGTTTTTGATAGTTTATCGCCCCTTATCTTTCCACCACCGCCTGCTCGTGCAAAATGCTCTGTTTCAAAATCTGTCTCAAGCGTTTCTATTTCTCCATCAATATATTCATATATCTTGTCTACCGCTGTCTCTTTCCCCGGCTGCAGCCTTTCGCAGAACTGTTCTTTTAGCTGTTCACTGTCATGATTCTTTATGGCATCGTAGACATTTTCTGCCATCTTTTCAGTTTTTTCTAATATTGTTTCACTTTTATTGTTCAAATCAGATCCACATGATATGGTATTAAATATTATCAATATACAAATTAAAAATAGTGTTATTACTTTTTTCATAAGCAATCCCCTTAGTAAACCTACCACTTCATCATATTTAGCAACTTTAGTAGGTTTTCCCTGCTATGCATTAATTTCGTGTGCCATTTGACACTATCAACAATTATTTTCAAGTCTCTGCTAAAACAAAAAAGGCTGCATTTAAGAAACATTTCCTAAATGCAACCGAACCATCATAGCATTAGCCTTAGACTTCTAGTTTTGTGTCCTTATATTTCTATAAGTTTACCCCACTAAAATTTATCATACAATCCACTTTTCTGCAAGTATTATTTTATTTACATCTACGATATATCTGCAATTAATAACCTGAGATATCCCCTTTAGTCTCTGCCGGCTTATCTGTATCTGCCCGGCTTTCACTTCCTCCTGCCGTACTATCCTGTCTGGTGCCTGCAGTTGCATCATTATCCCTTGCCGTGCCTGTTTCCATCTGACTTGACGACTGGATCTGACTGCCCTTCTGCGTCTGTGTTACTGACTGCGTCTCACTGACTGACTGCGTTTCTGTCTGTGTTTCACTTACAGATTCAGTTTCTGTCTCCTTATTATCTGACTTCTGTCTGTACTTAGGGAAATCCTTCTTTGCCAGAGTCTTATGTGAATCCTGCATAAACTGCCTGAATATATCCTTTGTATGACTCTGTGGGATTGATGCAGGATAATCATATCCCTGCCATACAGCCACTGTATAATAAGCACTGTATCCACAGAACCATGAATCATAATTAGAGTTCGTTGTTCCAGTCTTTCCGGCAACAATTGCATTATCTGGTGCTGCCCCGCGTCCTGTTCCTTCATTCACAGCAGTTTCAAGCATATCCGTCATCATCCTGCACGATTCAGCATCATATATCTTCTGCCCCCTGCCAGATGAATCATATACTATTCTTCCTCTTGTATCCTTTATCTGGGATACACATGTAACTCTTCTGTACTCGCCATCATTAGCTATTGTTGCATACGCACCTGCCATCTCCTCTGTTGACACACCATATGTGAAGCCGCCTATGGCAATCGCATTGTATTCTTTATCCATCCATACTTTATGAAATCCCTGATTGAGAAGATATGAACTGCCAACCTTAGGTGTAAGTTCTTTAAGTACATTCCATGCAACTGTGTTACGTGAAAGACTTACCGCTGTTTTTAATGTAATGCTTCCCATATATGTTCCATCTGCATTCTTCGGACCATCCTGAATGTATTCATCCTGAACTATGGTGTCAGGTGTATTGCCCTTTTCAAGATACGGAACATAATCTATCACAGGCTTGATGGAGCTTCCGGGCTGTCTGTAGCTCTGATATGCCCTGTTAAGAGTATATCCATCTAAATCCTGAGTTCTTGAACCAACAATAGCCACTACATTTCCTGTTGAATTATCAATACAGGTAGCTGCTGCCTGCATTTCATACACTCCGTCTTTTTCTGCGGTATATCCTTTAAGATTATCGTCAACAGCATCCTGAAGCATCTGCTGTACATCCATGTTGATACTTGTGTATACCTTGTATCCTCCGGAAAGCAGTTTCTGCTGAAACAGTGTATAGCTGTTTTCATATATTTCTTTATATTGTTCGTAATCATCATCATTGTTAAAATTCGTTCTAAACACAAAGCCATTCGCCTGCATCATGCTCTCTGTCGCACAATGCCTTGCATATGTCTCGACAGAATTGTTCTTTGAAACCTCGGGCTGCTGTGCCAGAACCACCTGCGTATCAAGCGCAGTGTAATAGTTCATGGAATTAATCATATCATTTTCATACAGCTTTCCAAGTATAAGGTCTCTTCTCCCAACTGTGTTATCATAATTAGTCAGTGGATTGTATCTTGTCGGATTGTTAGGGATTGCCGCTATAAATACCTGTTCAGCAACTGTCAGCTCACTTACCTCTTTGTCAAAATAGCCTCTCGCTGCTGCACCTACTCCATAATATCCATTACTGAAATATATGTTGTTTAAGTAGAATTCAAGAATCTGATCCTTTGTATATTTCTTTTCCAGATCCCATGCCACAAATATTTCTTTTACCTTTCTCTGCCAGGTAACTTCCTGACTTAAGAATATATTCTTTGCAAGCTGCTGCGTTATTGTACTTGCACCCTGAACAATTTCATCATTCTCTGTATTAGCTATCACAGCCCTTATTATAGCCTTGAAATCAATTCCTTTATGTTTATAAAAGTCTTTATCTTCCATTACAACAAAAGATTTCTGTAATGTATCTGGTATCTGACCTATATCAACATAATACATATCCTTTGACTCACGCATGGTACACAGCTCGTTGCCATCAGTATCATATATAACTGTTGTTCCTGATGCCATAAATGTGTCTAAGGAACTTTTATTTACAAGCTCCTTAGCTTCCTGCGCAAGCTTTATAATCTTTACTATCTTTGGTGAAAATATTGCAAGTGTTGTAACAAATGCCAGCAATAATGTAAGAAGTATCAGCCTTCTTATTAATCTGCGTCTTCTTTTCTTTTTTGATAATTTCTTCTTCGCCATAATATTCAATCCCTGTGCATATCATCACTTATAATAGGTTACATATATATTGCCGCCCTGAGAAAACATTTTTCCAGCATCATTCATAGACATAGTCTTTACTGAACCGGATGATGATTCAATATATGCTATTTCACTTGAATTATATGCAGTAATGATTATATATTCGTCTTCTCCGGTCTTTGCTATCACAAGACTTCCTTCTCCGACATAGCTTAATGCCTTCTCACATGTTATTCCTGTAAGACTTATTCCATGTACTCCGCTTATCATGTTCATTGTCTGCACTGCTGTATACCCCTGTTCCATGTAAGCCGCGGCATTATAATCAGCCCCAAGATAATTACATACCGTTGTAACTGCATTTTCAAGAGAACTTCCACCCATAACCGGCGAAACCCCGTCTATTGATGCCTGTGTGCTTCTGTACCGTTTCCACACAGACTTTGAATCACAATCCACAACTGTTCCATATGTGTCATACGCAAGAGTTATTGCTGATTCAAGCTGTGTCCTGCTTCCCTGGAATGTTCCGTATCCATATACATAATATCTTCCATCCCATGTGAATTCATCTTCAAGTTCCAGACTTGTATTGTCTTTAAATATAATCTCGCCTGAAGTTCTGTAACTAACAGATATATCATTTACCTTGGTTATAAGGTCAATATATAATTCCTGTTTCCTTGCGTCTGTGCTTATTGTATCAGCCTTTACAACATTTTCAACAACATTCTCATCCTTATTGATAAGCTGGTCTATGCTCGTTGACACATAACCGCTTCCTGACTTCACTATTCTTGTAAGCGTAATTCTCTTGCCTTCAACCTCTGTATCAGATACATATATATCAGGCTGTTCATATTGTTTAATAATATTATAATCAACATCCATAATACCGACTTTGTACATTGCATATGTTCTGCTGCCATCTGCATCTGATACAATATCTTCCTTATGAGCCATTCCATATATAAAGTCCGAATCGATATAACCAAGTGGTCTTAATGTATCTGCCTCATCTGCCTTTAACTCATAAGCGCTGTCGTTGCTCATATTAAGAACTCTTATCGTATCAGTGTTGCATATATCACCTGACACACTATATGCTATGGCATCTCCGGCATCTGATACAGCATATGAATTCTCTTTAAGTCCTGTTATCTCTGTCATGACCTCTTTACTTACAAGGTCTACAGAATACAGAGTCTCATCTATAAGTATATAGAATTTGTCGTTAGAAACATAAGAAACTCCACCAACATTCTGTGTGAGAATGTTATAAGGAATCGCCATTGGAATGAACAGTCTTTCAGTAACATCATTATCTGAATACGAATATCTGCATAAAGATACGCCAACCTGTCCTTCATGCTCTCCTCTGTTCATATATCCTGATACTAAAAATGTTGCATCTCCGTTATCTTCTATTTTCATTATCTTAATGTTATGGGCATCATAACCTTCTCTTACAGAATCAGTCTCCTCACCCTTGAACGAGAATACTCTTGTAAATGTCTGTGAACTGCTGTTAAAACACCACAGTGAACCCTGATTAACAAAATAGGTATATATTCCCTTTTCATCAGATGCACAATTAACATCTGTCGAAGAATTAATTCCAAGATTAATCTTTGCCGTTGAAGTCAGGTCGTTCCTTGCGTCAAATACCTGATTCATCTCCCTCTCGAAATTAAGAAGATAGAAACCACTGTTAGTCTGCCGTATTCTATAATACTCACTTACTGTATATGTATCACTTGATGAATAATCATTTGCTGCTCCAACTCTGTAACTAAGTCTTAATATTGCCACATCATCATCAACTGATATAACCTCCGGTATAATATCACTCTCTACATATGGATCAAGGTCTCCCCAGCCAACCTGGCTTAATGAGCAGTTAATATTTACCTTTCCATAATTAGTGTTATCGCCTGAGCTTGAAGTTTCAAGATATCCGGCTATGTCCTTAAGTCTACTGTCATCAAATGTACATGCATTGAAATCCATGACAAAATCAAGCTTTTTCTGAAGGTCATAATCCACTCCATAAACAATTCTTGTGTAATAATATACTGCCTCATGCTTCTTTGTCTTAAGCACAATCTCAAGCGCATACTCTTTCCCGGTATCAAGAAGATTCTTTATGTTAAATGTAACATTTATACTGCTCCCTGCATTATCATAATCACTAACCTCAGTATTCTCGATAAGCGACTTATCCTCTAAAGAACGGATTTTGTATGCCACACCTTCAATATCTTCTCCGTATGTATTAATTGTAACTGTCAGCTTTCTGTCCTTTGCAACAGGTGTAATATTGCCATAAAACAATGTTGAATCCAGCTCCGAAGTGTAACCATGAAGCACATTATACTGCGTTCCTGCCTCTGTATCCATTGCAACTGTTGGAAGAGTTGCATCTGCCATAGTGGTTGCTGACGGCATTATCTGTTCGAATTTCATTGATATAAATGTTATGATAACCGTAACTAAAAATATAACTCCAAGTATAAAATACTTAGAACCTGATATACTATAATTCCTGATTCTTTTCAATTTAATCCTCCAAAAGCTTCTTTAGCGTAAGGTCAATATTAAGCACCCTGCTCATATTCTGTACTTCCTCATAAGCCTTAGCATCAGGCTTTCCGGTCTTAACAGCTCTTATAAGCAGATTCTTTGGTGTATGCTCCATGTCTATGAATTCGAGTATCTGTGTCTGGTAACCCTTAGATTCTAAAAGCTTTGCCCTTGCACCATCTGTCGCTATTGCTGCAAATCTTTCCTTTAAGATTCCATAATCCATGACAGGTGAAAGAGTTTCATCTGCAATTGTTCTGTTTGCCTCATGCTGACAGCAAGGCACAGAAAGTATAACCTTCGCACCCCATTTTACTGCTTTGGCGAGTGCATAATCTGTAGCCGTATCACATGCATGAAGTGTTACAACCATATCTACAGACTCAACACCCTTGTAAGAAGCAATATCTCCTTCATAGAAATTGAGTCTCTCATAACCATATTTCGTTCTTAACTGGTTGCAATGCTCAATAACATCTTTCTTTAAATCCAGCCCGATTATCCTGATATTGTATCCCTTAAGTACCTTGAGATAATAATACATTGCAAATGTAAGATATGATTTTCCACATCCAAAATCAATTATTGTCTGTTCTTTATCCTTATCTAACTGTGGCAGAATATCCTCTATAAATTCAAGGAATCTATTAATCTGCCTGAACTTATCATATCTTGTTTTTACAATTGCCCCCTCTTTAGTCATAACTCCAAGATCAACAAGAAAATCCACCTTCTCGCCCTCTTTAAGAATATATGTCTTGGTTCTGTTGTGTGACATATCCTTCTGACTCTTTATCTGTGCAAGCCTTTTATACTTACAGGTACATGCGCCCTTCTTTGAACTAAGCACCGTGGCAGTCGCATCTGTCATATTAAACTGCGCCTGTTTAAATGTGTTCTCCATATATTCTGTAATTCTTGTCTTAATGTCTTCTTCTGAATAATTGGTGTGAAGCACTTTTCTTCCCACGAATTCTGATGCCTGATACTTTATCTCATCCTTAAGTCGGACCGGACGAATCTTAACCCTCATCACATCTTCTTCATTCTTTACCTTCTGTCCGCTTATTGTAAGATCAATAAGCCTGTCATTAATACATTTATCTAAAAGCTCTTTTAATTCCATATCTGCCTCATCTTTTCTTGATTTATCCTCTGGATATACATGGTTATTTTAATCTCTTTAGACAAAAACCACAATAGCAAGTTTTATGCCTTAAAAATCATCATCAGAAATCCTCATTATATATCGGTGTTGAAAGCTGTATATCCGTCACTCCCCTTGTCTCGTCATAATTCATAGTTATATTAACATTTATCTTGTTCTTTCCTATGCTTACAGAATCCTTAACGCTTTTAGCATAAGCATACACAACATATGAATCCTGTATCTGTCCCGTAGTCACAGTCTTTGCACCCAGCATCTTAAGCATTCTGCCGCTGACCTCGCTCTTATCATACTGTGACATATCCCCAGCAATGCTTCCTTTCATGCTGACTGTTACATGAGTATCTATTCCATATTCCTCTAAAACCTGTTTCATCAGCTTTTCATAATCTGAAGTGCTCTCAAATCCCTTATACAGTTCTATATCAGTTATAAAATATTCTCCTGTACTGCTCTTTTTTATTGATATATCTGCGCTGCCATTAACTGATTGCTGTGTAAGATATATTCCTGTTTCATCCTCCGTTATATTATATCTGTTAAGCCCCAGAGTCTTTGCCATCTGTGTCATCATAAGTTTCTTTGCTGTATCCGACATCCCATTGTCAAGCTTTCCTGTCGCTGATATGTCGGCACTTATATCATAGTACACATTTTCACAAAATGTATCTACAACATCCATTGTCTCACCCTTTATGCCCTTGTATACAAGTCTGCCGGCAAATACTGCCCATATAATTACTGCAGCTGCTATCATCAGCCTCTGAAATCTATATATCTTTACCATATAAAAAACCTCCCATCACCTGAAATATTCCCAGATAATGGAAGGTTTATACATATTATTTAATTAGCAGCCTTAATTCTCGCAAGCGATCTCTTAAGCGCTGCCTCTGCTCTTACCATATCCAGATCAGAATCATGGCTGGCAAGTCTCTTTTCAGCTCGCAGTCTCGCCTCATTAGCTCTTTCTACATCGATTTCATCTGACCATTCTGCCACCTCAGCAAGAATAGTTATCTTATCCTTGAGAATCTCTATAATTCCACCGTGTACCGCAGCTTTCTTTACATCATTACCATTGTGTATGCTAAGAACACAAGGAACAACAACTGCAGTAAGCGGAATATGTCCCGGATAAACACCTATATCGCCTTCACTGGTAGAAAGTTCAACAAATGTAGCGTCATCATGGTAGAAAACTCTGTCCGGCGTATTAACCAGAAGCTTTATTGTCTGTAAATCTGCCATTACAACCTCTTTTCTACTTCTCTACCTTAGCTAAAACATCATCAATTCCACCACAGTTAAGGAAGTAACTCTCTGGAATGTCATCATACTTTCCTTCGATAATTTCCTTGAAGCCCTGAATAGTCTCACTTACAGGAACATATCTTCCTTCAAGACCAGTAAACTGTCCTGCAACGAAGAATGGCTGTGATAAGAATCTCTGAACCTTTCTTGCTCTTGAAACAACAAGCTTATCATCCTCTGAAAGCTCGTCCATACCAAGGATAGCGATGATATCCTGTAATTCTTTGTATTTCTGTAAGATTTCCTGAACTAATCTTGCAACCTTGTAATGCTCCTCACCAACAATTCTTGGATCAAGAATTCTTGACGTAGACTCTAACGGGTCAACGGCTGGATAGATACCAAGCTCAACGATTGATCTTGAAAGAACTGTAGTAGCATCCAGATGTGCAAATGTTGTAGCCGGAGCCGGGTCAGTAAGGTCATCGGCTGGTACATATACAGCCTGAACAGATGTAATAGATCCGTTCTTGGTAGATGTGATTCTCTCCTGAAGAGCACCCATCTCTGTCTGTAATGTTGGCTGATAACCAACGGCTGAAGGCATACGTCCAAGAAGTGCTGAAACCTCTGAACCAGCCTGGGTAAATCTGTAGATATTATCAATGAAAAGAAGTACATCCTTTCCACCCTTATCTCTGAAGTACTCAGCCATTGTAAGTCCTGCAAGACCAACTCTCATTCTTGCTCCAGGTGGTTCGTTCATCTGTCCGAACACCATGGTAGTTTTCTCGATAACGCCTGATTCCATCATCTCATGATAAAGGTCGTTACCCTCTCTTGTTCTTTCTCCAACACCAGTGAATACTGAATATCCACCATGCTCAGTTGCAATATTTCTGATAAGTTCCTGAATAAGTACTGTCTTACCTACTCCGGCACCTCCGAAAAGTCCTATCTTACCACCCTTCTGGTAAGGACAAAGTAAATCTACAACCTTGATACCAGTCTCAAGAATCTCTGTATTAGTTGCCTGCTCTGCAAATGCAGGTGCCTTTCTATGAATAGGCATATGCTCCTGTACTTCTGGCGCTGGCTTATTATCAATTGGATCACCTAATACATTGAACATTCTTCCTAAAGTCTGTTCACCTACCGGTACAGAAATTGGGGCACCTGTCGCCTCTGCATCCATACCTCTGACAAGACCATCTGTAGGACCCATGGCTATACATCTTACTACATCATCGCCAAGATGCTGGGCAACCTCTACAACAAGCTTACCGCCGTCATTAGTCTTAATATTGATGGCCGAATTGATTTCTGGCAGATTACCGTCTGTGAACTTAATATCAATTACAGCACCGATAACCTGAGTAATCTTACCAATATTATTCTCTGCCATTATTCCCTCCATTGTTTTATTAATTGATAGCATTCGCTCCTGCTATAATCTCTGTAAGTTCCTGTGTAATTGAAGCCTGACGTGCTCTGTTAAACTTAAGCGACAGATCTGATATCATATCCTCTGCATTGCTTGTAGCACTGTCCATTGCCTGCATACGTGCTCCGTTCTCACTGGCAACAGCTTCTACCATAGCCCCATATATAAGACTGCACACATACTTAGGTATAATCAGGTTAAGAGCCTCCTCTTCACCCGGCTCATAATTCATAGGTGTATTATCAGTCTCTGCTCCATCCTGTTTCATTGAATCTGCATCAACAGGAAGCAGCTTGATAAGCTTAGGTTCATGAACCACAGTGTTCTTAAAAGATGTATAAGCAAGATATATCTCTCCGACTTCTCCACTTGTAAATGCATCAAGCACCTCATTACATATAGCCTTGGCATCTGTATACGCAGGTTCTTCAACCATATCTGAATAATCTGCTTTAATCTGATAGCCTCTTCTTGAAAGGAAATCTCTTCCCTTTGTTCCTATTGCATATATAAGTGCGTCTTCCTTAGGAATATCACTACCTGTTATAAGTCTGGTAATATTAGAATTATATCCTCCGGCAAGTCCTCTGTTCGCTGTAATTGTAATAATCGCTTTCTTACTTGAATCTCCGGCTTTCAGATATTTGTGATTGATATTACCTGACTTGGCAAGCATATTCTTTACGGTATCATACATAAGGTCGAAATACGGCTTGGTACTTTCCGCTTTCCCTTTAGCTTTCTGCAATTTAACAGTAGATACGAGCTTCATGGCTTTGGTAATCTGACCGGTACTTTGAATACTATCTCTGCGTCTTTTTATGTCTCTCATTGAGGCCATAAACTATTACCTCCATTCCAAAACATTTACTGGATAAATGTTTTCTTAAACTCCTCGATGGCAGCTATAAGTGCCTTCTCATTATCTGCTGTCAGTTCCTTAGTCTCTTTAATAGACTCTGGAATCTGTGGATACTTAGTATCAATAAAGTCAAATAATCCCTGCTCGAAATCAAGAATCCTGTCAACATCTATATCGATAACATACTTCTTGGTAACTGCATATATGATTATAACCTGATACTCAACCGGCATTGGCTTGTACTGTGGCTGTTTAAGCATCTCTCTGATTCTCTCACCCTGTGCAAGCTTTTCCTTGGTATCAGCATCAAGCTCTGAACCAAACTGTGAGAATGATGCAAGCTCTCTGTACTGGGCAAGCTCTGTACGGATAGGAGCAGCAATCTTCTTAATAGCCTTAATCTGTGCTGAACCACCAACTCGTGATACAGACAATCCGGCATTAATAGCAGGTCTGAAGCCTGAATTAAACATCTCTGTCTCAAGATATATCTGTCCATCTGTAATAGAAATAACATTAGTAGGAATATATGCTGAAACATCCCCTGCCTGAGTCTCGATGATTGGAAGTGCTGTAAGTGAACCTCCGCCGTATTCATCTGACATTCTTGCTGCTCTCTCAAGAAGTCTTGAATGAAGATAGAATACATCTCCAGGATAAGCCTCACGTCCAGGTGCTCTCTTAAGAAGAAGTGAAAGTGTTCTGTACGCTGCAGCATGCTTGCTTAAATCATCATAAACAACTAATACATCTCCACCATTCTCCATCCACTCTTCACCAATAGCACATCCTGAATAAGGAGCAATATACTGTAATGGAGCAAGTTCACTGGCTGTAGATGCCACTACTGTTGTATATGCCATTGCACCATATTCCTCAAGAGTCTTAACAATACTTGCAACAGTTGAAGCCTTCTGTCCGATAGCAACATATATACAATGTACTCCCTGACCCTTCTGGTTAATAATAGTATCAATAGCAATAGCCGTCTTACCTGTCTGACGGTCACCGATAATAAGCTCTCTTTGTCCTCTTCCGATAGGAACCATGGCATCAATAGCTTTAATACCTGTCTGAAGTGGAACGCTTACTGATTTTCTTGTAATAACGCCTGATGCAACTCTCTCAATCTTACGATACTTATCTGTAACGATTGGTCCTTTGCCATCAATAGGCTGTCCTAATGCATTGACAACTCGTCCTGTCAATGCGTCACCAACTGGAACCTCAACAACTCGTCCAGTTGTCTTAACAGTATCGCCTTCATTAACATTTCTTGAATCACCAAGTAAAACGGCACCAACATTATCCTCTTCAAGGTTAAGTACCATTCCATATACCTCGCCTGGGAACTCAAGAAGTTCTCCCTGCATGGCCTTTTCTAATCCATGAATTCGTGCGATACCATCTGCTACCTGAATAACAGTACCAACATCTGATACTTCAAGTTCGGTAGAATATCTCTTTATCTGTTCTTTTATAACTGAACTGATTTCTTCCGGTCTTAAATTCATTAGCTCTATGCACCCGCTTTCTGATTAATTAAACTAACCTGTCTGATATTCCTATAACTGAATCTTCATCAGACTTCTGGAAAGTTCGTCTATTTTATGCTTAATACTGCTGTCTACTACACGGTCACCGATTCTTATTACCATTCCGCCAATAAGACTTTCATCAACCGAATAATGCATCTGGAAATCAACATATCCTGTAGTTTCTAACAGCTTCCCAGCAACAGCCTTCTTCTGTTCATCAGTGAGTGGCTTTGCTGTGCTTACATAAGCAATTCCTATTTTCTTGTATTCGAGAACTCTCTTTCGAAAATACTCAAGTGTATCAACAATCTTTTTCTGTCTGTCCTTTGAGACCATGGTTATCAACAAACCTGTCATATCTCCTGAAACAAACTGAGAGAAAATGTTATTAATAAGTCCTTCCTTTTCTCCCTTTTCAACTTCTGGATGATTGAGCAGTCTGCCAAACTCCGGATTATCATTAAATGCTTCAATGACAGCCCCGGCCTCATCATACAGAGAATCCACCCTGGACTCTTCTACGGCAAGCTCAAATAAAGCATCACCGTATGTTGCTTCAATTAGCTTAGCCATGTTTTCTCACCCATTTCATTCAAAGTCTCTTCAATAAGAGCATTGCTGTCCTTCTCATCAATAGATCTGGCAACTAACTTAGATGCCATAACAGCTGCTACAGTTACAATCTGCTGTTTAACCTCATCAGCAACCTTCTGCTTCTCAAGTTCAGCTTCAACATTAGCTCTTTCTATAATTCTTGCTGCCTCAGCCTTGGCTTCATCAATGATTTTGGTCTCATTATGCATAGCAGTCTTTCTTGCATCACTAAGAATCTGTTCTGCCTCCTTGTGGGCATCCTTTAACTTAGCCTCATATTCTGCTTTAAGGGCGCTCGCTTCCTTCTTATCGTTCTCAGCGTTCTCCCTGTCACTTGTTATCTTGTCCTGTCTCTTCTTTAACATATTCCTTACAGGATTGAAAAGAATAAATGTAAGTAAAAGAAACAGTACAAATACATTGACTGCAGTTACTGCTGCATCAAAAAGGAGCTGCGGATCCAGACCGAATAATCGTCCATCAGCCGCTATGGCAACAAATGTATTTCCTGACAAATTCAATTGTAGGCCTCCTTTCTATTATCTTCGCACCTCTTCTTAGTTTCCGAAAGGCTTAACGAACATTAAGATAATAGCTACGGCAAAACCGTAAAGACCTGTTGTCTCGGCTACGGCCTGTCCAAGAAGCATTGTTGAAGTAATATCAGACTTAGCTCCCGGGTTACGTCCTACTGCAGACGCACCATAACCTGCTGCGATACCCTGACCAACACCAGGACCAACACCTGCGATCATCGCAATACCTGCTCCAATTGCTGACATAGCACTAATAAATTCACTTCCTGAAATATTCATTTAAAAATCCTCCGTCTAATAAAAATATTTGCCGTTAATCGGCTATCTTGTCGTTAACATAAACCATAGTTAACATGCAGAATACATACGCCTGAATGCAGCCTGAGAATAAATCAAAGTACGCATGCAGAACTGCCGGGTATGCAACTGTGAATGGACTGAGCAAATCATATATCAATCCCATAAGAACTGTTCCTGACATTACATTACCGAAAAGACGTAATGATAATGATAACGGAACTGCAAATTCACCAATAAGGTTAATCGGGAATAAAAACCATATCGGTTGGAATAATGCTGTAAAGTGCTTAATCCTGTTCTTCTTGATACCATTAAACTGAACCAGTATAAATGTTATCAGACCAAGACACAGAGTAACACCATAATCAGCCGTTGGTGGTCTTAACCCAAACAGACCGGATATGTTAGATATTATTATAAACAAGAATAATGTGGATATATAGTTCACAAACTTGTTGGCATTCTTACCCATAATACCATCAACCATAGTGCCTAACATCTCAACGATGATTTCTATGACATTCTGGAACATTCCCGGTGTATCTGAAGCATCGACTTTATTAATCTTAATCCTTGCTATTACAGCCATAACAAGAATAAAGACTGATACCAGCAGCAGAGCCACATGTGTTGTGTCAATGTTCAATGAAACGCCATTCAGCTTAAATGTGTACAGCGTCTTAATCATGAAACTTGAATCTCCGGCCACCATCGTAGTCAAACTCTCGCTTCCCACCTACTCACTCTCCTTTTCTATTATATTTTTATCAGTCTGAGGAAACTCCCCAGTACTGTTTTCCCCTTTTGCGGACCTTTTCTTGTCCAGTAAAGGCGACAGATATGCCGCTATCTTCTCTGAGAACATGCCAATAATTGCACACAGCAAATCTCCTGCCTTAAAGATATACAATAATGCAAGCAGTATTATCATTACAAGAAATCTTACAATGTACCCAAATACAAGTGTTGAAGACTGCTTATGCCCGCCATACACAACCTTTCGTATAGTAAAGCTTAAATGAAATGAACTGAATACAGCATATAAACATCCCGCAAGCAGTCCCACTGCACACATTATCTTATTCGGAACAGCAATAAATATAATTATCTGGGCAACAACAAGATAAATACATTCTATAAGCAGCATTCCCGGAAGAGCTTCATTAATATCTTTAATTCTTTTTAACATAAATCACCTCTTAATTTCACTGGAATCTTTTTCCTGCCTCTTTCTGTATTCCTCTACCTTTCTGTCGATTTCATCCTGCTGTGCCTTATCTTTCTTAAGCTTCTCCTGTCGTATTGTGTCCATTGCCAGAACATATGCATTTCTTGCACCTGCTGCCATCCCAATAAAAAGCAGTGGAACCGTAAACCATGTTCCAAACCTTTTATCAAGCCATATTCCAAGTGCCAGACATAAAAATGTTGGCACCATCACACATATAGCGAGCTGGGATATCAGTACAATATTTCGTAATGCTTTGCTATCATTCTTCATATCATGTTCCTCACAAAAGTCTGCATTAATTTTACCAATTTATAGGTGTATTTTTCAACCCTTTTTATTGAAATTTAATTAATCTGCTGATATAATTTTGTCATTATATTTTGTGTATTATTAACTATACCCGAAAAGGGGGATTTTATATGCCTACATTATACAGAAAAAGACTTATTCCTGATGAATGCGTTAATCTTAAGGACGATAACATAATATTCTTAGATTCTGATACTATTGTGACCAGTTGGAACACATTCCGTCCAAAAGCTGAATTCACACATGGAACATCATATTATGTTATTAATGAAGGGTTTAAGATAAGCAAATTCTATAAAGCAGACAACTCTCTTGCATATATCTATTGTGACATTATTGACACTTCTTATGATGCTGTCTCTGATACATATATATTCACAGATCTTCTTGCAGATGTCATAATTGAGAATAACGGGCGCGTCCGTGTTGTCGACCTTGATGAATTAGGCGATGCACTTACAGAGAATATTATAAGCTGTGAGCTTATGTCTGATGCGCTTCACAAGCTTAACAAGCTTCTTACCGCCATCTATAACGGTACCTTTAATGAATACATCAGAATTCTTGAATCACATGAATAACAAGTTCTAAAGGGTCTGGAAACCTTATTCGTTTCCAGACCCTTTTTTACATGTCAATTGTTATTGTGCGACCTGTTCTTTCATACTTGTAATATCTGACACCTGCGGCATTAAGCATTCTCTTTGATGCAATTACAGATGCAGTATCTGCATATTTGTCACAGTCATATACAACAGTCTTAATTCCTGCCTGAATAATTGCTTTCGCACACTCATTGCATGGAAAAAGTGTTACATAAAGCTTGGCATTATCAAGGCTTCCGCCTCTGTAATTAAGAATCGCATTAAGCTCACTATGAGTTGTATAGAAATACTTATTATCTTCACCATCTCTGTTCCATGGAAACTCATCATCTGAACAGCCTCTTGGCAATCCGTTATATCCCATGGACAATATCTTATTATCCTGGCTTACTATACACGCACCAACCTGTGTATTGGGGTCTTTGGACCTCATACCGGAAAGTGTTGCAATTCCCATGAAATATTCATCCCATGATATATAATCTTTTCTCTTATCACCCATTTATTAATCCTCTAACATGCTGATTCTTCTTATATGTCTCTCATCATTAGAAAACTTGGAATCTAAAAATGTATCCGCTATTCTAAAAGCAAGCTCTGGTCCGATAACTCTTGCACCCATACACAATACATTGGCATTGTTATGTTCCTTAGTAGCCTGTGCTGAGAAGCAGTCGCTGCATAACGCTGCTCTTATTCCCTTAATCTTATTAGCGGCCATGCTCATTCCAATCCCTGTTCCGCAAAGAAGAATTCCTTCCTCACACTCGCCCGAAAGAATAGCCTCAGCTACCTTCTTGGCATATACAGGATAGTCGCATGAATCCTTAGTATATGTGCCATAATCCTTACACTCAACACCTCTCTTCTTAAGATGTTCTATAAGCTGCTCCTTTAGTTCTAATGCTCCATGATCACAACCAATTGCTATCATTGTTCTTCTCCTTTATCTTCTTTTTCTTCTGACAACCCATCCAGATACTCTGCAACCTTGCCAACCAGCCTGCATATCATTTCAAAACATGCATTATATTCCTCAATGCCTTTTCCATATGGGTCTTTAATGTCCTGTTCAGGCTCTCCTGCATATTCACTCAGAGTATATACATTAATTGCCTCACTGTATTCATCATATATCTTCTGTTTCATATGCGAATTCATAGCCAGTACAAGTGTATCATTTCCGAAATCCTCATTCAACAACTGTTTTGCT
>ENA-OROP01001988-OROP01001988.1-human-gut-metagenome-genome-assembly--contig:-NODE-1988-length-16523-cov-2.617440_pt1 | contig 16523 bp, 12 predicted proteins | sample MGYA00242132_ERZ509056 | MGnify/ENA primary metagenome ERZ509056 (study PRJEB26280, sample SAMEA2338768) | human gut metagenome | biome: human gut; feature: human-associated habitat; material: faeces...
AATCAGATTCGCAGACAAGTGAGTGGTATAGTTATTTCGAAAACGATGTACTAGTATAATCCACGATAATTACCGATCCATTACACGCAGGATAAATTTTCATGTGCAAGGAAGCTGAATGAGGCGATGCCGGTAGCATCGTCGATTGAAGCTGACGCGGCAGATGGAAATTTAGACAAGTGAAAGGGGCGGATAATTATTGTGGATTATACTAGGCAGAGCCAGAAAGCCCTGCCTCTCCAGGCTCCGGAACCTGCAGATCTATATAAAGCATCAGCGGATGCATCTATTATCATCATACGCTGCTGCTTTTAAATTGTGCCAGCTTCTCAAAAACGTCTTCCGCCGCCTCCATGACTTCTCCCGCTGCTGGAAGTATGTATTGTGCTACGTCCCGCCGAACTGCTTCCAGAATGTCCTCTGCCTCCGCTTCCACTGGAAGTATTTCTTGGAATAGGTACAGAACGCACATACTTATTGACCATTTTGTCCCCGGCAACAGAAAAATGGAACGCACAGTCCGCCCGGTAAGCCTGAAGACTGTTTGATACCTCTCTGCTGCTCTGTTTCATAGCATAACGCTTTTTTATATCCAGACATACGGATCCAGCTGAAATTCCAGCTATCACCATTGCTATTGCCACCTCATACAAGCGGATGCTGTGGTAACGGACGATCTCGCCTGTATCCCGGTCATAAGTATACTGACCGGATTCCACGCCCTCTTTTACATAGGCCTTTACATCTTCCAGAAAATGCTCCGCAGCTCCTGCAAAGTCCCGGTTTCCCAGATCTCCATATACATCATCTAAAATGCTTTCAATACGTTCATCTGTAAGCATATTGATCATTGTACCTGTAGTTGAAATATAGCATTCTCCCCCCGGCTGTCCAGGTCCGTCCATATAGTATAACAGCAGTACACCGCTGGCTTTCTTTCCCACACCAAAGCCACCGTAGTCATAATAATCATCTGCATATTCTTCCGCCGTGCGGTCGTCTGCATAAGCGCTTACTACGACTACATCCATTTTTGTGTTTTTTCTGCACTGGGCGATCTCTTCCTCTAACTGGATCTTTTCTGTTTCACTGAACAGTCCCGCCTGGTCAAACACCCGCGTCTGACCGCTTACAGCTCCTGTCTGATCTGCCCACACTGCCATACTGCCCATGATCAGAAATACACAGATCAGCAGACCGGTCATTATCCCTTTTATCTTTTTCATCTCATCACCTCATCAGCCGATCCAGTATCCTAAAAACAGCAATATCACACATACCGGGATAAAAATACTTAAAAATAAAACTGCCAGCTTTTTCTGATCCACCGGAAGTTCACCCCATATCTTTCCCGTCTGTCCGTTTAAGGCAAAATAGTAGATCTTTCCTCTTGCCTTATCATTGTAAGTCACTGTCCACACAGGAAGCAGGGCCGTTGCCCAGGTCTCTCCTGTAATATCCGCCTGGTTCTTTCGTATCTGAACGCTGGAATAATTTCCTGTCTGACTGCTGAGACTGGATAATGCAAACTGCCTTACTTCTTCTTTCACTTCATTTACAAAACTGTCCTTTTCCATATCCCTGTTTTCTGCCATAAATCCGGAAAGATAACCCATGGAAAAGTCTTTTTTCTCATTCAGGCGGTAAGGCAGCACACCGTCGATCAGCTTTCGATTGGCTTTTTTTAAGGCATTTCTGGCTACAGAGTCAACGTTCATATCTCCCTGTCTGCGGATATCATAAACTTTTGTCTCTGTATAGCGCATTCCCGCCATATCCCACACTCTGACCGTCTTTCCCTCTGCCTGCAGATCACCTTTCACCTGGCAGCTATATAACCAGTAAGGAAAATACACACCGGTCATGCTCTCGATCTGACTGGCAGAAAAGAAATAATCAGGTACAAATTTTTTCCGGCCCACCCACTGGGTAAATATTTCCTGAGCCTTTTTCTTATCGATCTGGAAAGGAACTACATAATCAGGCTTAAACTCACCCCGCAGCTTTTCCTCCAGGACAATGGGATTGTGACAGTAGTAGCAGAAAGAAGCCGCTGTTGTCTCGTCTGTGACGATCTGGGCGCCACAGCTGGGGCAGGTGTACATGATGGGGGTAACAGTCTTTTTGGAGCCTGATACATGTTCCTCTGTCCCAGCCTCAGATCCTGCTCCTTCTGGTTCAGGATCACGCTGGACTTCTGCCTGCTTTCTGGCCTTCTCAAGCTCCCGCTTCTCTATCTCGTCCAGTTCTTCCTGTGAAAACTCGGAAAGGCAGTATTCACATTTATATTTCTGCTTTTCTGCATTAAACGTAAGCCCACCGCCGCAGTTGGGGCATTTATAGGTTATCACTCCCATACTCAGGCTTCTCCTCTTGGGCTTCCACATTCACTGCAGAACTTGCCCTTATTAACAGTACCGCAGTTTGGACAGGTCCACTCTACGGAAGGCCTTGGTTTTCCACACTCGCTGCAGAATTTTCCTGTGTTTTCCACATGGCATGCAGGACATATCCAGGGCTGCTTTACAGACTGGGCCGGCTGAACTGCCTGGGCACCATTATTTCCTGTGCTATAACCCATCTGTCCACCTGGAACGCCACCATTTCCTGCGCCATATCCCATCTGTCCACCTGGAACACTGCCATTTCCTGCGCCGTATCCCATCTGCTGTCCCTGCTGCATCTGCCGGTTCATCTGCATCTGCTGCATATTGGTTGCGGAAGCGGCTCCCATAAACGCACCGCTGTTCTGCATGCCAAATCCCATTCCCATATATCCTGCCATGGCACCATTTGAATTGGTTCCGGCGCCTTTCAGACCTTCGGCAATGGTACTTTGTACATAACCTTCTCTTACGGAAGGATCTCCCATCATAGCGCCTTTGTTGCGCATGTTGATCAGTTCCTGGGATGTCTCATCGTAGGAAATACTTGCAATTCCCACAGACTGGATCTCCATACCACGCAGTTCTTTCCACTGCTCATCCAGTACATTTGCCATATATTTTCCCAGTTCCATGCTCTTGGACGGAACATAGGAAATGCGGATACCATCTGCTGACATCTGGTTAATGGAAGTCTGCAGTGCCTCTAAAAACTCATTTAAGTACTGCTCATTAATATCTTCCATTTCCAGGCGTTCTGCATTTTTCGGAACCACTTCTGCATAGAATTTCAGCGGATCTGTGATCTTAATGGAATACGTTCCATGGGCCCGTAAAAACAACTCTGCATTATAAAAACTGTCAAAATAGTTGATGGCATTTTTGGTACCAAACTTCAGTCCCCGGATCTCCTGAAGATTGATATAATATACCCTCTGTGCAGTGGGGGCAATACCGCCAAAACGGATCCTTCCCAGGGACTCTTTTACTGCTTTTCCCAACGTTCCGTTCATCAGGGAAGGCTGTGTATCCAGGCTTACTTTGTAATATCCAGGCTCTGCCGTATAATCCACTACTTTTCCGCCGTCTACCAAAAGCATGAACTGATCCGGGTATACATGGATAATGGAACCTTCTGTTACCATGTTATCGGAACCTTTTCCATTTTCCCCTTTTCCTTTACGGATCTGAACGCCCTTTGTAAAAACAGTCTGGGCCCCCATATTGTCAGGTTCTAAGGCCTCCAGCCACTGATCCGCCAGTCCCGTTCCTACTGCATGTGCTGCCGCTTTTATAATTCCCATTTATTTTTTCCCCTTTCTACTGGTTTTCTTATGCTTTATGGGCTCTACAAAATGGATCGCCCGGTTGATCAGGGCCATTCCCGCTGCCAGCTGGATCAGGATACTGAAACCGATCCAGTGCTTTATGATAAATCCATTTTCCGGTATTCCAAAATAACTTACAATATCTGCTAACGGTGTTCCTCTTCCTGCCTGTCCCCCGATCACTGCCATAAATGTAACAGCCGGATTTAACAAAAACAGATAAAAGAAACCACCGGAAGAAGCTTTCGCACTGCTCTCACCTAAAACATAGGCTGCGCTCCGCTGCAGATCCATTCCTGATACGGAAAGAGCAAAGCGGTTCAGAAAGTAAGTTCCCGCAACCACAGCGGTCAGTGTTCCATATGTTACAACCGTTGAAACCGTAGATCTCTTAAAAGCTGCTGAAAAACAGATGCCAATACTTCCTGCAAAAAAAGCTACTGTTACATAACATAGGATCAGAGAAAACGCATCTGTCCAGGTAATTCCTCCATATACAAATACCATGGCAACTGCCGGAAAACTGGAAAGGATCAGCAAAAATAAGGTACTGAGGGCACTTAAAAGCTTTCCTGTTACGATCTGTCCGGCACTCATCCGTGTAGTCAGCATCAGATCTAAGGTCTGCCGCTCCCGTTCCCCGCTGATCGCTGAAGCAGTCACTGCAGGAACGATAAACATTAACAGGATAAATTCCATGGACGTAACAAATTCATATAATTCCATAAAACTGCTGTACTGGATACTGGCTGACGCCTTTACCTGCATGATCACAGAATACATATTTAAAAGAGTCACCAAAAACAAGATCCCATTAAACAGGAAAATGATCAGGGGCAGCTTCATGCTTCTGGAACTTACCCGCATTTCCCGGTTATAGACCGGATTCTGCTTCATAAGACGTCACCACCCTTTCTTCTTCATGGTCAGTCAGCTGCATAAAGACTGTTTCCAAGCTGCCTTTCTCTCTGGTAAAGCCATTTACCAGCACATCACTGTCGATCAGCTGCTGCAGCAGGATCGCCTCATCCTGGGCATCCCCGGTGAAGCGGACACAGATATCCTTTTCCCTCATGGAAATAGTGCGCACACAGGGGTGGCTCTTTAAAATAGACAACGCTTTTTCCATGTTGCTGTAAACAGAGATCACCAGGGGATTGGACGCATTGACCCTTGATAAAATGTCCTGGATATTTCCCTCTAAGATCATCCTTCCCTGGTCAATGATACCGATATCCGTACACATTTCAGAAAGTTCCGAGAGCACATGGGAGCTGATGAGAATGGTCTTTCCCGCAAATTTCAGGTCTTCCAGTATCTCCTTAAACTCCACTCTTGTGCGGGGATCCAGTCCGGAAGTAGGCTCATCTAAGATCAGGATCTGGGGATCGTGGATCAGCGCCCTTGCCAGACACAACCGCTGTTTCATACCTCTGGAAAGACCGTCCACATAAAAATCCAGCTTATCTTCCAGACCCACCTGCTCCAAAAGGGCAGTGTAACGTTTCCTTGCCACCAGTCCGTCCAACTGATAACAGGAAGCAAAGAAACTCATATATTCCCCTACTGTCAGGTTATCGTAAACACCGAAAAAATCAGGCACATATCCAATACAGGACTTTAACTGGTCCGGATCTGCCAGAGCATCTTTTCCGTTGATCAATACGCTTCCCTCTTCTGCCTGTAAAAGCCCGGTCATGATCTTGATCGCCGTCGTCTTTCCCGCTCCATTGGGACCGACAAATCCATAAAGAGCGCCTTCCTTTACAGTCATGTCCAGACCACTTAAAGCATGATATTTGCCATATATTTTATGCAGATTTTCAATCTTAAGCATTACTTGCTCCTTCCTGTGACTGTAAGTACCGGAAGCATGATATTCCAGGTATATTCTCCTGTGGTATCATATACATACTTCACTGTAATGGTATTTCCCGGTGACAGATATTCTTCCAGCTCTTCCCTGGTATAGTGATCTTTCTCCGGCTTCATCAGATCATAGTCCCCTGTATTGTAATTATAAAAATACATGCCGCCTGTAAATGGAACTGTGTAATAATAACGCAGACTGTCAGAAGCCTCTGCTGTCAGCGGATGGAAGTCCAAAGCTTCCACATCTGTTTCATTTCCCAGATAATACTCCAAGATCACAGGCGCCATTCCATACATGGTATTTCTGTCCGCGTCATATTCTCCGGAAAGAACATTTGGCTGTTTCTGCATGGCAGATCTGTATACATTTCCGCCCTTTTCATAATTTACATCCAGTTCTGAGGTAAGAAGGGTACAGCCATAAGCCTCATAGTCATTTTTCTTCAGGAAATCCAGATTTTCTTTTCCTCTTCCAAAAGCAACCACACTGGCCTGTGCATGATAACCGGAAAGATAATTTTCAATATAAAATGAAAGCAGATTGGCCCGCTCTAATGCCTGAACATAGGTGGCATCTTCCATATCCCCGTTTCTGTCATACAGGGAAACGCCTGTGATCTGGGAAGCCAGCGCATAGCTGAAATTGGTCGCGCAGAAAGTCACCTGACGGTTATCTAAGGAGATCGTCTCACCTGGTTCCATATTTCCGATCAGCAGCAGCTGATTGTAAAGAAGAATTGCTGCGTTCTCTACTGCATAAGAATAGTTATTGGTAAGAGTACCGGAAACTGTTCCGTTAAAAGCCCGGATCTCACCTGAGAAACCTTCTCCTGTTTCATTCTGGGTGTGAAGCTCCATCTGGAAAATTTTGGAATTAAAGGCCCCTGTATCCACTGCCTGGATCCAGGTGGCATCTTCCCCATAGCGGATGGTGATATCTGCTTCTCCTTCACCGAAAAATTCCTTCGATGGATTTTGGTCATAATAAGGACTGCCTGTAACAGGATACAGACGGTACTGGGGATTTAATTCCACTGAATATGTCTTATTATAAGGAGCCCGCATATTGATAAAAGTCGTCTCTGTTTTATCTGTCTGACTGGTATTTTCTATGGTAGCGTAAGTGAAAAACGGGCCCTTAAAACGGGTTCCTGTTCCCATTAAGATCACCATACCAGTGGTACAGATGGCGATCAGTGCCACTGCAGGCTGGTAATATTCCCGCAGATCTCTTTGTTTTAAGAAGAAATAAAGTCCCGGACCTGCCAGGGCAATATATGCCACTGCCAGGGTCATGTAAAATCCGATCTTTGGAAGATTGCGAATATTTCCTGTATTTACCAGACTCTGGACAGACCAGAACTGGTTGTAATTTCCACCACCTGCGTTGCTGTTTAAGGTATTGATTCTGTCTTCACCAAGGAGTGCTGTAAGGAAATAATCTGCATAGGAGTTGTCTTTTAAACAATATTCTTCCAGATCCGTAAAATCAAAAATTGCTGCCGCTGCCATTCCATTTCCTACAGAAGTAGCAGAAAGAACCGTAAGGGAACCACTTGTAAGCAGGTCTGTTCCGCCTTTTAAATCCACTTCTGTTCCTTCCAGGGAAAGAATATTTTCCCCCGGTTCCCTGGCTGTACGGTCCTGTCCCATCTGGATCTCGTAAACCATTCCAGGTGAAACCGGATATTCCAGCAATTGTTTACTGAAAGCAGATAATGTTTCATCTCCCCTGGCACCTGTTCCAAACAGTAAAATACCGCCACGGTGTACCCATTCCCAGATCGCCTCTGTCTGCTCTTCTGTAAGGGTCTCTGAGTTAAAATCCGTGATCAGAAGCACATCTAACTGGTCCAGTCCCAGTTCTGTATCCGGCAGATCATACACAGACAGGTCAATGGTCTTTGTACGCAGCATACTGTAATTGACACCTACCTGCTCCAGATAGGAAAGGCGTTCCGGCTCATCACAAAGTACACCGATAAACAGCTGGGCTGCATCTGTGTTCAGATCCATTTTCAGCCGTTTGCTAAGTACCTCATTGCCGGCCCCATCCATAAGTGTGATGTACATCAGGTCTGACTTGCTGCAAAGAGAGATATTTAACTTCTTTTCAAGGCTGCTGTCTCCCTGGATCATGACCGGAAATTCGTAGCGGTATGTATCATATTTTTCCTGGGAATTGTTGCTGTAACCGTCATAGTCCGGTTCCTGGGAAGTAACGCACAAAGTTCCTTCAAAGGTTTCCTCTGACGTATTGTCTAACTGTATATCCAGTGGAAGAAAACGCCCGCTTTTTGCCACATTGTCATATCCATAGACCACATCCATACGGATAGGGCCTTCCTCTGGCGCTGCTTCTGTTTTAAGCACCTGCTCACTGTCCGTACTGTCGGAAGTATCCGCTGATGCCCCTGCCGCTGTCCCCATTCCCGGTCCGTCTGCTGTCATGGCAGCCAGAGCCGAAAAACTCATGGAAGCGGACAATATGACCGCAAAAAGGGTGCCTCTCAGCGCCCTTTTTTTTCTCATTCCAACCATTTTATTTTTGCCTGTATCCATCCTGTAATTCCTCTTTAATTACTGTTTTTCGTCCTCAATATTTCCAAAATTTTCCTTATTTACATCAAAACGAACCTGAAGTTTTACAGTAAATACGGTTCCGTTAAGATCACTGGCTACACTAATGGTCCCTCCATGCATATCCACGATCTCCTTTGCAATGGCAAGTCCCAGTCCAGTTCCTCCTGTACTGCTGGAGCGGGACTGCTCTACACGGTAAAATTTATTGAAAATAAGAGGAAGCTCGTCTGCCGGGATCACATATCCATAGTTGGTAACAGAAACTGTTACTGTTTCGCTTTCTGCATGGATCTGCACCAGGACCCGCTTTCCATCTGCTCCGTATTTAATGGCATTTCCGATCAGATTGTCAAACAGTCTGGCTAAAAGATTTCCGTCTGCGTTAATAGTCTTGGCAGGCACATTACTCTGCAGATCATAAGACAGACCCTTTTCCACAAAATTAGGATACGCCTCTTCCAAAAGCTGTCCCAACAGCTTCACAATATCAAGCTGTCCCACATGCATGGCGATCTTGCCATAATTTAACTTGGTAAAACCAAACAGATCCTCGATCAGCTTCTCCAGCCTTCTTGACTTTCCATATGCGATCTCTATGTATTTATGCTGCATATCTTCCGGGATCTGACGGTTCCCTGCCAGAAGTTCCAGATAACCGATAATGGAAGTAAGAGGGGTTCGCAGATCATGGGCCACATTAGTGATCAGCTCGTTTTTCGTCCGCTCCGACTCACGCTCTTTTTCCATCAGCTGCTTGATATCCGCTGCCATCCTGTTTAAATTGGCAGCCATACCGGAAAACTCGTCATCCCCGATCACATCGATCACTGTATTTAAGTTTCCTTCTGATATATTCTGCACTGCATCAGATATTTTACTGATATAGCGGATATAGGGTTCCTGAAGGATCATAAATGTAATGGAAAACAGCAGGATCCCCAGGATCAGATACAAAAGCACCACCGCTGTATGCTGCTTTTCGATCGCCTGGACCATCAGGACCATTTTTCCCTTGTTTCCCATATACCGTGCCACCATAGACAGGTTTGTAACAAAGAACACCTCTACCAGGCAGGTAATAATGGCGCTGTATATGATGTTTGTGATCACCCTGGTCCGGTAGCGTCTGCTTACATCATTTTTCAATCTTATAACCTACTCCCCACACAGTTGTGATGATCTTATTCTGCCTGGTATCTTCCTTCATTTTTCCTCTTAAGCGACGGATATGTACCATAACTGTATTGTTGGCTTCGTATACTTTTTCGTTCCACACCTTTTCAAAGATCTCATCGGTGCTGAATACCTTTCCAGGATTGGAAGCTAACAGATAAAGGATGTCAAATTCAATGGGTGTTAATTTGATCTCTTCTCCGTCTACGATCACTTTATGATTGTCACGGTTAATGCTCATTCCCTTAATGGTGATCTCATTGTTCACTGTTTCCCTTGCACCGCTGTTTGGATTTAACTGAGTGTAACGGCGCAGCTGGGATTTTACCCTGGCTGTCAGTTCCAATGGGTTAAATGGCTTTGTCACATAGTCATCTGCACCTGTACCAAGTCCTAAGATCTTATCTAAGTCTGTGGATTTAGCACTGAGCATGATAATGGGAATATTGTTTGTCTCCCGGATCTTTCTGCACATCTCCAGTCCATTCATACCAGGCATCATAATATCTAACAGAACCAAGTGGATATCCTGCTTATCCAGGATACTCAGACCAGCCTCTGCATTTTCAGCTTTAAATACTTTATATCCATCACTGACCAGATAGATCTCGATCAGGTCCGCAATCTCTTTTTCATCATCTACAACAAGAATATTAATATCGGGCATTTGATTGTCCTCCTCTTTGGTTGTTTTTTCCCTTTCATCCCTTTCATTATACCATATACATATGCCTACTTCCTTACTTTTTTCTTGAAAAATTATGGCAAAAAAGGAACTGTGCAGTAAATTTCCCCTGACTGCAGCAGTTCCCTGTTTTTTTCTTTCTTTTTACTGAATATAGCGTTCTATTTTCAGGCGGTACTCATTTTACGATCAAATAATAAGGTGCCAAACAGACAACTTCTCCGGCAGCATTTTTTATTTCAAATATAAGGCGGAAAGTTCCTTTTGATGCACATGCATTTGAGATCTTTCCTTCTTCCATTGACACATTCCAGGCATCGGATCTCTGCCAGCCTGTGAGGCCTTCATAGGCAGTTACTGTTATCTGACCTTCCGGAGGCATATTTAATACCTGAACATTAAAAGACTGTCCCTTTCGCCATCCCTCACTGTCTGATATCCTGACACCGGTGATCTTTAAGGCAGTCCTGACTTTTTCTGCCTTTTTAAAAATAAGCTCTCTTGGTTCTGTTACTGCTTTTCCCTTTAAAGGCATGCTTTCTGTGAATGGATCTGTCTGGTACAGCTGCGCTGTAAAATGGTACTCTTTTTCTTCTTCCGGAAACAGGTCAGAAAGTAAAGTAAGTTTCCAGTTGGAATTTTCATTTTGCATATCACCAAGCGGCAGGATAAAACTGTCTTTTCCGCTGGTCCTGTATTCTCTTTTTCCCACTTTTAACCGGGCATCTTCGGGAAGTTCGGTCTCTCCTGTGCCGGTCAGTACCAAAGCGAACGTTTTTTCTTTTTGCGCAATCTCTTCCCGGGGATCTTCTGCTTTGCAGGTTATTATAACCGTTGGATCTTCTGTTTTGCAGGTTACTGTAACTTTTGGTGTTTCCTCTCTCTCCTCGCTTTCTCTTATTTCAAGATCATATGTTTTTCCCGGCACCACCTGCACTTCCAGTTCCATCTGGCAAACTTTCACTTCTTCTGAGCTGTCTGATGCTATGAAACCCAGTTGATATAAACCTTCTTCTGCTTTCTCTTCTGACTCTTCAAAATCTGCCATGAATTGATAGTCCAAAGAGTTATACTCTGTACTTTCCATATCATAACTGTATTCCTCATCACCACTCATACGGGTAAATTTATTCAGGTCAATCCTGCTGACTTTCTCCTGCACCTTGTAATACCAGAAATCTGTTGTGCTTCTCTCTTCTGACCGCTCTGTCATAATGATCGAAGTCCCCACAGGCAATCCTTCTTCCATCCCGTCTTTTTTCCAGACGATCTTCCGGCTGTCATAGTTTCCGGGAATAAAAGAACGCACATTGTAAAATGCTGTAAAAGATGAAGCCTCATCTATAACTGCTTTTTTATTTTTCTCTGTCTCTGCAGATCTTAACTGGTAACAGGAGCCTGGGAGTATTCCAGAGCCGGAAAAACTGACCGGTATCACCTTACAGACCAGCCAGATCCTGCGTTTAAGGGTAACCTGGTCGTTTCCCAGAGTCACATCAATGTACCGCTCTCTTTCACTGTCTGTAAGGGCTTTTGAAAACTCCAGGATCATATTCAGATCTACCGTTTCCTCTTCCTGTATCCACCAGTTTCCGGGACAGCCATCTTCTGTAAGCAGTTCTTTTCCACTGTCATTAATCTCTAAACAAACCCGAAACTGTCCGTTGGCTCTTTCTCCTGTAAAATCCCCGGGATCTTCTTCTGTTAAATAAAGCCCCGGGGAGAGTTCTACCTCTTTTACCCTAAGGCCCTGTAAGTATTCCGGACACCAGTGAAATGCTTCTTTTAAAGAAACTTTTTTCTCTGCATACTCTGTTTCCAGAAGCACTGTAAAAGCATCCTCTTCATAATATGCTCCTGCTGCCCCTGTCTGCGTTTCTGCTGACTCTTTTTCTGCTGCCATTCCCCAAAAAGCCAGCCTTCCACTAATCTCCATAAGAAATACCAGAAAAAACAATCCTCTGCATATTTTATACTTCTTCTGCTTTTTCATAATCTCTTTTCATAGTCTCATATCCCTTTTTCATATTCCCAAGTACATCTTAATCTGCTGCCTCTGCTCTTAGCTGCGTATCCCAGGTATAGTCGGTCTCTGTATCTGTTTTAAAAAAGCGATAAGTCCGGGACGTATAAGGTTTCATCCACAAAGTCAGCTCCCCTGCCTCATACAGATCTTCCGTCCTGGTCTTTACATCCTCAAAAACCGCCTGGGTACTATCCGGTATCAGTCCCTCCGGCCAGGAAATCTTTATATTCCCCTCGTAATCTTTTACAGAAACAATCAGCTGTACACAAAAACTGCCCTGTTGGTCCTCTTTTACACAGAAAATATCGTTTTCCTTTTCCGGTATCACAAAGGTTCCCTTTAATGTTTTTTCAAAAGGAGACAACGACTGTACCTCTATGTCATAAACTCCCGGAGCCATATCCTGAATTACGATACGCTCAGAACTTCCTGCCCCCTGCTGTGGATACAAAATACCTTCTCCGCCTTTTTCTTCCCCATCTTTTCTCACCTGATAAATGTAATGGATGGGCGTATCAGACCATCTGTATCCGTCCTGATCATTGCGAAGTTCTATTGCAAGTGCCTCGGTTTCCGGTGACAGCTGGTATTCATTTCCTTCTTCTGTCAGCCGGTCACTGGTAAAATAAAAAGGAACTGCAGCCATTTCGTAAATATGGGTGCTGCTGTGATGATACCGGGCAAGAACGGGTACTACAAGAGTTGATGCTATAGTTTCTGCCTGTTCCATATGAACCTGTATTTTCACAAGATCCGGAACATCCGCCCATAAAACATCTTTCTTATCTTCCGGCCATATTACTTCCAGTTCATATGCATGGCCCTCTTTTTTTCCTGCTTCAAACCACATATCAGCCGTCTGAAACAGATAATTTTCTGTGACCATTTCTGAAAAACGTCCCAGCTCAGTATTATTTCTTTTTAATACATATGTAAGGGGCAGCGTTCCGGCTGTTGTAACCTGAATGGAATAGTTTTGTCTGGTCTCACTTACATTTCCATTTTTTTCATTTGTCACTGTAAGGGCGTATACCCTGTCTGTTCCCGGCTGCAAATCACCTGTTTTCCCTGCTCTGCTAAAGGGCTGCAGGATCTGTTCCCCATGTTCAAATGCAGCCACTTTTGCGCTTTCCTGCTTATGATCTGCACCGCTGTATCTGGCAAGGGTCTGCAGCCACTGTATCCCTTTTCCAATTTCCGGGATCTTAAACATTACCACACCTTTGATCTGAGACCGTTTAATGGGAATGTCCTCTGTTTCATTGGCATCCCCTTTTGTAATGACCTGATCCCCTTCTGCGGAAATGATCCTGTGTACGATTATGGACTCACCTGACTGGTAGACTACAATGTCCCCGATTTCTGCATCTGCCTTTTTTCTTACTAAAAGCAGAGTTCCTTTTTTTAAAGCAGGTTCCATACTTCCTGAAACAACATTAGCAAAGCCGATACCAAAAGGCATGGGAAAGGGATCTTTTAATACACGTTCTGCACAGATCATGTACATCCCTGTGCCTAATACCAGCCCCAGAATTGTCATTACAAACCTGCGGATCCATTTTTTCATTTATCCATGCCTCTCTGTTCATCGATGCTAAATTTTCCGTTTTTGTCTACCTTCAGTCCTGCCGGTGTCCGGTTGCTTCCGTCTTCTTCCGGCGGGATCACACCCTCTGGTATGTATACCTTCTGCTTTTTATCAATAACCGCCCGGTATGAAGTGTCCGGAAGGAATGTACTTTCTTTTAAAGTCAGCACCAGTTCTATTGCCCGGATCTGTTTTCCCACCCGGATCTTAAACGGACTGTTTTCCCGGAAAACAAATGAAACAGGTTCTTTTTTCTTTCGTTCCAGTTTCCAAACCAGCTGATAAGCGGTACCATCCGGCATAAGAACTTCCCACTTCTGTTTTCCAAAGGGAACTTTTTCCAAAACAAAACGTCCATCCACAGCAATTTTTTCTTCTTTTCCGCTCCATTTCAGAGTTCCGCCTGCTGCTTCTTTTATAAAGCCGGTAACATAGATCCTGCGTCTGAAAAATAAAAGGATGAACCAGAAGAATACACCTGGCAAAAACAGGGTTTTCCATTTGAAAGCCGGGGCAGATCTTTCGCAAACAGCAGCTGTATAACTTTCTTTTATCCAGATATACAGTTTCAGGATCCGTCTATACAGAACATATAATCAGTCTACCTGGTCAGCAGTTAATTCTATGGAGAAGCTGGTTTTTACGGAGGCAAGTATGGTATTATCTGCAGCAGCCAGACCAGTTCCTTCATTCACAGAAATTTTATTGTAGGAATTTGAGTCCTGATCCTTCACCACAACCTTACTTGTCCCTGCGATCAGCGCCCCCAGGATCGTATCCGCACCGTCATCTCCTTCAAACTCCCACTCCCAGGTAATATTGGTACTGGAGAGATTGTTTAATTGATCTGCCAGATCTTCTCCCGGTGCATAGATCTTTGCAGCATCTGTTTCTACTGTATAGATCGTCTGTCCCTGCTCTGCACCGGTTCCTGCACTGCCGGTAACAGGCTGGGAGTCTGCCAGCAGATTAGCAATATTCTGTCCGATCTCACTGAGGCTGTCTTTTGTCTTTGAGCCAGTTACTTTTGCACCGCTGTAAACTACGGGATAGTAATTGGCATCAACATTGGCTGCGTTTTCCAGGGTATAATAATTAACTCCCTGTATATACCCCTTCGCCTTTTCATACGCACCACCTGTCTCCGTATAGTATTCATTCCCCCCATTTGCAAAATCCTCTGCCTTTACATCATGGGCTTCCACCATCACCCCATATTCACCTTTCTTCAGATAAATATTCTGTGTCTTGATGGTTCCGTATACTCTGGTGCTTACTTCCGGGGTTCCGTTTAATGTAATGTGAAGTCCACTGTTAGAATTCCTGGTTCCGGGGGCTATCACATCGGTTCCGGCAGCAGAACTTTTAACCGTAACGGAACTGTCCGTATTGGAGACAATGGTGTTGGAGTCTGCTCCTGCGTAAGCATCCCCATAAAGACTTCCGCTGATCCCCAGATTTACGCCCCATTTTGCTGCCCTTGCGCTGTCCTGGGCTGCATCTGCTGTGGTGTATTTTGCGAATGTTCCGCTGATCATACTGGTGGTTAAAAGAGCTGCGATCATAAGTCCTGATGCTGTACGCATCCTTTTGTTTTTCTTCATACCTGATTTCTCCTTTCACATTCCATGGCATATATTCTGTTTTTTTCATATCGGTTTCTGCGGACTGCATCATACATAACAAACAGAAGGATCGGGAACACAACACAGACCATCATTCCTTTTGACGTCTGCATAAAGACCACTGCATTTCCCAGTCCCTGGATCCGCCTGCGGTATACACCGGCCAGATTTTTTGCCGGCACTACAGCATTGTCCTTTACATTATTGGCATCCCCTTTTGTAACCCATGCCAGACTTCCATTTTCATCTGTTGTAATTGACTCCACTCTGTGGGTGACAATGCTTTTTCCGTTTCCTGCAGGATCAAAAAATGCGATCACATCCCCTGGCCTTACATCCGAGGCAGATTTTGTATGGCAAAAAATCAGGTCCCCTGCCTGAAATTCCGGATACATGGAATCTGTCAGTACCACCATTGGGAAAGTACCTGCAATATTCGGCACCCGCTCCCTGTTTATATGGCTTTTAAACAACAGTGTGCAGTTTATAACTACAACCGGCAGGATCAGGATACACAAAAGCGTCCCCACAAAAGTTCCCATCTTGCTAACCCATTCTTTTTCCACTGCCCTTTCCCTCCTTTAAAAAACAGATATTTTCTGTTACATACCGCTGGTAATCTTCCTTTATTTTTCGTTTGTTTCTGAGCCTGTAGGGAACACGGAGATCTCCTTTTAACAACATTACTTCTCTGATCTGTTCTACGTAATCCAGATTTACGATATAGCCTCTGTGGCAGCGGTAAAAACGTGGATCTTCTCTCAGCTGTTCTTCGATCCTGCCAAGATTTTGGGAACATTTAAACTCCCTTCCGTCTTTTCGCCTGCCATATACCCGGTGCTCCCTGGCTTCAAAATACACCAGTTCATCATAACCGTAATAGCTGTAATCTCCCTGTGTACGGACTGAAAATCTGGGATTTTTTCTTTTGAAAAGCTGGTCTAACCGCTTCACCAGGCGCTCCTTTTTCAAAGGTTTTATCATGTAATCCAGTGCGTTCATTTCATAACTTTCCACAGCGTATTCCCTGTTTGCAGTGAGAAATATAAGAGGGGTTCCATCCTCTTTTTCCCGGATCCGCCGGACTGCTTCAACGCTCCTTTGGCCGTTCATCACAAGATCCAGGATCAGAAGGTCAAAATGTTCCCCCTGAGCCATGTCTTTTTCCAGAAATGTAAGATCTGTATAAGAAGTCACAGAAAATACCCTGTGTGTTTCCTGGAAATACGCTTTTAGGGCATCTTTTAAAAGCGTTAAAT
>ENA-OROP01001992-OROP01001992.1-human-gut-metagenome-genome-assembly--contig:-NODE-1992-length-16487-cov-9.581244_pt1 | contig 16487 bp, 7 predicted proteins | sample MGYA00242132_ERZ509056 | MGnify/ENA primary metagenome ERZ509056 (study PRJEB26280, sample SAMEA2338768) | human gut metagenome | biome: human gut; feature: human-associated habitat; material: faeces...
GGTGGAATGTGCGGCAGAAGAGCTGATCCCGCTGTATCTGCGTCAGGGGTTTGCTTTGCGGGCTATCCGCCCGCTGGACAGTCTGGCACCGTGTTTTCTGCTGCAGGCCGGGTGCCTTGCGCAGAATGTGCCGCCGGTATGGCTCCCGCTGGCCGACCGGGTGCACATTGCCATCCTGCTGGCTCGAGGCTATGCCGCGCTGGAAAGCCGCGAAAGCCCGCAGGGCACGGTGCTGGCACTGTATCCCGTATGATGTGAAAGTGAGGAAGTTGAAATGAAAGCAGTTGTTCTGGAAGATTATGCCATACAGCAGGGAGATCTGGACTGGTCGGGTGTGAAGGCGCTTGTGCCGGACATCACCCGCTATGGGCGCACCGCGCAGGAAGAGGTGGTGCCGCGCATCGGGGATGCGGAGATCGTGTTCCTGAATAAGTGCCGCATCGACGAAGCCGTTCTGGCCCAGTGCCCGAAGCTCAGGTGGGTGGGCATCATTGCCACCGGCACGGATAACCTTGATCTGAAGGCCTGCCGCCGCCATGGCGTGCCGGTAGCCAACGTGCCGGGCTATTCTACTTACAGTGTGGCACAGATGACCTTCAGCCTGCTGCTGGCCATCTGCCAGTGCGCCGACCGTTACCATCGCCTTGTGCAGGACGGCCATTGGCGCACCGAGGAGCCTGCGGCCTACGGTCTGCTGCCGCAGGTGGAACTGCTGGGCAAGACCTTTGGCATCTATGGCTACGGCAGCATTGGCCGACAGACCGCCCGCATTGCCAAGGCCTTTGGCGTGGAGGTGTTGGTGTGCACCCGCACCGTTCGGCCGGAGTACGAAGCCGACGGTGTGGAGTTCGTGGATCTTGACACCCTGCTTGCCCACAGCGATGTGCTCAGCCTGCACTGCCCGGCAACACCTGCAACACGGGGGCTGATCAACGCGGCCACCCTTGCCAAGGCAAAGCCCGGCATGATCTTGCTGAACACCGCCCGCGGTGCGCTGGTGGACGAGCAGGCCGTGGCCGATGCGCTGAAAAACGGGAAGCTTGGCTTTTACGGTGCCGATGCCTTTGGCACTGAACCGCTGCCGCAGGCAAGCCCTTTGCGCGGCCTGCCGAATGCCCTGCTGACACCGCACATCGCGTGGGCCACCAACGAAGCCCTGCAGCGGCTGATGGATATTACTGCCAACAACCTGCGCACATGGCTGGATGGCGCGGGAGAGAATATTGTGAACGCATAAAAAAAACGGGAACGCCGCATGGACGTTCCCGTTTTTTTAGTTCAGGATACCGCTTGCCTTGATGGACTGCACCGCCTCGGCAATGCGCTCCGGCGGCAGGGTGAGGGCAAAGCGTACGTAGCCTTCGCCCAGCGGGCCAAAGCTGGAACCCGGCGTGCACAGCACACCGCTCTTTTCCACAAGGTCAAGACAGAAGTCCATGCTCTTTGCGTACTTTGCCGGGATGGGTGCCCACACGAACATGCTGCCGTGACTGTCCGGCACATTCCAGCCAATGGAACGCAGGCCGCCGCACAGAGCGTCGCGGCGCTGCTGGTACAGGCCGCACTGCGTTTTTACCATGTCCAGCGGGCCGGTCAGGGCGGCGATGGCGGCTTTCTGCACCGGCAGGAACATGCCGAAATCGATCTGGCCGCGCAGCTTTTTAAAGGCGGCTACCACGTCCCTCCGGCCCACAAGAAAGCTGATGCGTGCACCGGTGACGTTGAAGCTTTTGGACAGGCTGAAGAACTCCACGCCCACATCCATGGCACCCGGCGTATTGAAGAAGCTGTTGCCCACGGCCCCGTCAAAGATAATGTCGCTGTAGGCGTTGTCGTGGATGATGAGAATGTCATACTTTTTGGCAAAGGCCACCAGCTCGGCGTACAGCGCCGGGGAGCCGACGCTGCCCACCGGGTTTGCGGGCAGGGAGACGATCATATACTTTGCCTTGCGGGCCACATCCTCCGGGATGTCCTTCACATAAGGCAGGAAGCCGTGCTCCTTGGTCAGCGGGTAATACCACGGCTTTGCGCCGCCCAGCAGACTGCCCGCGATGAACACCGGGTAGCAGGGAGTGGGCAGCAGCACGGTGTCGCCCTCGTCGCACAGCACCATACCAATGTGGCCCACGCCCTCCTGACTGCCCGCACAGCTGGCCACCTGATCCGGCGTGATCTCTACGCCGAAGCGGCGCTTGTAGTAGCCGCACACGGCATCCAGCAGCTCAGGCAGGTCGCGCAGGCTGTACTTCCAGTTCTGCGGGTCGGCAGCGGCATCCATCATGGCCTTGCGGATGTGCTCGGCAGGCGCGAAGTCCGGCGTGCCGACGCTCAGATTATAAATGGTACGGCCCTGTGCTTCCAGAGCTACCTTGCGTTCGTTCAGTGCGGCGAAGATCTCGTCGCCGAACAAGTCCAGTCGTTTGGAAAATTCCATGATACAATACCCCTCAAATCCTCTTGTTTTCAACATGAACCATTTTAATAATAGAGCTATTTTAGCACGTTTTTCCAAACCGCGCAACGAAAAGGGCAGATGCGGGAGAAAGTTTCAACTTTCGGTGATGGGAAGCGAAGGATGTTTCACGGGAAGAAAACCCTCTCAGTCACGGCTGACGCCGTGCCAGCTCTCCCGAAGGGCGAGCTTTATGAGTGCAAACCATCAGATGCAAAAGAGCTCCCCCTTTCGGGGGAGCTGGCGAGCGAAGCGAGACTGAGAGGGTTTATCAATCGATCGTCGTTTTTGTCCGTCCCACGCCGATGACGGCGGTGCTGATCTTTTTCCAGCTGTTGCAGCCGCACACACCGTCCACACGCAGGCTCGTGCGCCGCTGGAAGCCTTTCAGCGCTTCCTCCGTCCGGGCGCCAAAGATGCCGTCGATGCGGCTCCCGGTCTGATAGCCCAGCGTGGAAAGCGCGTCCTGCAGAATCATCACATAGCAGCCGCGGCTTCCCCGCCTCAGGGTGGGGTAGCCTGCTGTGGTGCCGCTGCAGGCGGGCGTGCCGTAGCGGCGGTCCATGTGCACCCATGTGGGGGTCTGGCTCAGCGGCTCGACATAGCCCCACGCCCCGGTGGAGCGGGCGGCGTTGTAGATGGCGGTGCGCTGGGTCTGGCTGAGACTCTGCCCCACGTCGAAGGCCACGCCGGCATAGTGTTGGCTGCGGGTGCCGTGGCCTCCCTCCCAGATGCGGCGGAAGGCGTATCCCACCGGGATGCCTCTGCCGTATTTGCGGCGGGTGAGGTTCCACGCTTCCATTGCCGCGATGGTCGTCCAGAGCACCGGGCTGTTCGATTTGCCCCGGAACTCCCGCACGGTCAGAGTCCTGCCGGTGCTGTAGGGCATGGGGTCGTTCTCGCGCAGGTTCGAATAGGTGTAGACTTTGTTCTCGTAGGCGTCATAGACCAGTAAGCGTGCCATCTCTCATCCCTCCTCGGTGCAGTTGTTGCAGGCAGTATGGCTCTGGGCGCGGAGTGCGGCCCAGGTGGGCCGGTCCACGACGCCGTTTGTCTCAAGGCCCGCCCGCTGCTGCGTCTCCTTCACAGCGGCGGTGTCCTCCGGGCCGAAGACAGCGTTGTCGGCGACGTAGTCCTCCTCGCAGTAGAGCTGGGAGCGGTCATTGAGCCAGACCTCGATGAGGCTGACGTCAGGCCCTGCGCTGCCCTCCTTCATGGCCCGGCCCGGGTAGTCCGACCCCTGCTCGGGATGCCGGTCGGGGTTGGGGGTGAAGGCCGCCAGCTGTAAGCTGAGGGCTTCCACTGCTGTCCACGTTTCGGCGTCTGCCACGCCGGTGGCGGGCAGGCCCAGAAGCTCCTGCGCGCTGGCGGTGGCGTTCGCGGTCTCCTGTGTGTACTGGCTGGAAAGCGCGGGGGACGCTACACTGTCGTAGTAGTAGGCGATACGCTGCAAAAGCAGGGTGTAGTAGAGCACGGCGCTGCTGTCGGTGCCGACGGTGAGCGGCGTGCCGGGGTAGGGGAGACGCTTGAGGGTGACCACCGGCCCGGACGAGCGGAGGGCCGACGCTTTGCCGTAGAGCGAATCCCATGTCTTCCGGCCTACGATGCCGTCCACCGTCAGCCCGGCGAACCGCTGATAGGCCCGCACGGCGGCCTCAGTGGCCGCGCCGAAACGGCCATCGATGGAGACAGAGGGGATGCTGCTCTGGTAGGCGCTCATGAGGTAGAGATAGAATTGCAGCTCTCGGACGGCGGTGCCGGTGGAGCCATTGCGCAGCACGCCCGGGTACTCGCCGGGCCGCAGGCTGGGCGAAAGCAGGCGGTTGGCGATGTCGTTGTAGACTTCGTAGAGCTTGTTCCATGTCGTCCGGCCCACGACGCCGTCGCTGGTGAGGCCGAAGTAGGTCTGGAACCGCCGCACGGCCGCTGCGGTAGACGAGCCGAAGATGCCGTCCACGGTGATGTTGTTGAGACTGGAATAGACCGTCCGTGCGATCTTCAGCCAGAACTGCACCAGCCGGACGTTCTGGCCGCTGCTGCCCTGGCGCAGGGCGGTGCCGGGGTAGGCGTTGGGGGTGCCGTTGTCGGACTGGATGCTGCGGAACTGGTCGTACAGCTCGGTCCATGTGGTGAGGCCCACGATGCCGTCCACCGTCAGGCCGTAGAGCCGCTGGAACGCCCGGACAGCCGCCGCTGTGCCGCTGCCGTAGACGCCGTCCACCGTGACAGAGGGGATGCTGCTCTCATACTGAGCCAGCGTACTCAGCCAGAACTGCATCTGCTCTACCTCGCTGCCGGTGGAGCCCTGTTTGAGGACGCCGCTGCCGAGGTTCCATGAGCTGTCCGGGAGGGTGCCGCTGAATGTCTCGCCTTCACTGGTCAGCTCGGCGAGGTCCTTCACCGAGACATAGATATAGCTGATCTTATACCAGGTGCTGCGGCCCACCACGCCGTCGGCGGTGAGGTTGAACTGCTTCTGGAACTTTTTGACCGCCTCGGTCATCTTGCGGCCGAAGATGCCGTCCACCGTCAGCAGGCCGAGGAAGGGATAGTCTTTGGTGATGCGGTTGAGCTGCCGCTGCAGGGTGAACACCGCCGCTCCGGTGCTGCCCTGCCGCAGAGGGCTTCCGGGGTAGCTCTGGGGGATGGACTGGATGTTGTTGGTGCGGATGATCTCGATGTTGTTGCCATAGTAGTATTTGAGGATGCTCAGTGCGTTGCGGCCCTGATTGGCCAGCGTGACCGTCCCCCACTGCTTGAGGCCGGGGCAGGTGACGGATTTTCCGTCGCAATATTCAGCGTAGTAGGGGTTCACGGTGCCGGTCTTGCGGATATAGGTGTTGAAGATGTCATCTGTCAGCCGCACCATGACGTCGAACACCGTCCGGCCATGGACGTAGTATTGGTCGTAGCTGGTGGAGTTGGTGATGTTGAAACTGTAGCCCTTGCTGGGGTACCACTCGGTGTAGATGCGGTTGAGAGCCAGCGAGATCTGGCAGTGGATGTTGGCCCGCAGGGCCTGCTCGGGCCACGGGGAACAAAATAACCCAACTGGCCAAAGCTGCCTGCCCGGACTGCCGCAAGGCACGGAGCGAGATGCAGGAACTGGTCCGGGAGGCATCCTCGACGGCCTTTTTGATGCTGCGCTGATTTCCTGACTTGCGATAATAATAGAATATAAGCAGTATTCACAAGCATAAACTCTTGAAATGCTTTTATTATAATGTTACACTACATATTGTATACGTTGGTATATATACTGTTCAAAAAAGCTGCTGACGATCTGACGGGATCGATGCTGCAATGAACTTCTTGAAACCTGCGCAGTGGAAATAAAACCGGAATGAGACCGTCTGGGGCGGAGAAAGATTGGATAAAATGAAAAACTCTGGAATGAGCGAAACCATGCAGACCTTGACGCGGAAAAGCGCCTGTGTGATGCTGAGCCTGTTGCTGCTGCTGTCAGCCATGCTCCCTGTAAAAGCTGCCGCAGAGACCGCCCCTGCAAAGGTTGTTCGTGTCGGCTCGTTTGAGGACACCTTCAACTATGTCAACGAGAAGGGTGCAAGAAAGGGCTACGGCTACGAATTGCTGGAGACCTTGTCCGGCTACACAGGCTGGCAGTTCGAGTATGTGACCTGCGACTGGTCAAACTGCTTCGAAAAACTCAAAAACGGCGAGATCGACATTATGGGCGGTATTTCCTATACGGAGGACCGCACCGAGGAGATGCTGTTTTCAGACGAGCCGATGGGAGTGGAAAAATATTACCTCTGCGCCGATCTCTCGCGCGCAGACATCTCCGCCTCCGACTTCAAGACGCTGAACGGCAAAAAGATCGGTGTCCTGATGGGAACGGAGCCGGAAGTGATGCTGACCGAGTGGGAAGAAAAATACGGCCTGGAAACGGAACACGTCAACATCTCCAACAACGAGGATGTGAAGCAAAAGCTGGCAAACCACGAGATCGACTGCTTTGTTTCGCTGGAAGAATCCTTCTGGGCAGAGCGTGGCATCTCGACCATAGCCCGTGTGGGAGAATCCGGCATCTACTATGCGATCAACAAAGACCGGCCTGATATCAAGGAAGAACTTGACGATGCAATGCGCGCATTGGACGAAGCTGCGCCTTTTTATACGGCGGATCTGTATAAACGGTATTTCTCAATGGATTATACGCCCATCCTTACAGGGGAGGAAAAGGCGTGGCTCAAAGAGCACGGCGCCATCAAGATGGGCTTTCTGACGAGTGACAGCGGCGTCAGCACCTTTGACCCTGCCACCGGGGAGTTTACCGGGGTAATCACGGACTATATTCAGTTTGCAGCAGATTGTCTGGGCAATCAGGAACTGGAATTCCAGCTGGTCGGCTATGACAGCAAGGAAGCAGAACTGGATGCGCTGAAATCGGGCGAGATCGACATGATCTTCCATTTCGACCAGAGCCCCAATCTGGCGGAAGAGTATCACTTTGCCTGTACCAACACAACGTGGACCTCCAACCTGATGGCGGTCACGAACAAACAGCACTTTAACGAAAACAATGTAAACCGCATTGCCGTTCCCCAAAACAAACTCTCCCTGAAAAAGTACCTTGCGTTTTATTATCCGCAGTGGGAGATCGTGGACTGCGATACACAGGAGGATGCCGCAAAGCTGGTCAAAGACGGACAGGCGGATTGCTTTGTTACCTGGATCAGCAGTGAGAAAAATTACAGCAAGAAATACGGGTTTTACAGCGTTCCGCTGGTAAACCCTGTAAGATCCTGCTTTGCGGTCAATAGCGGAAACCGCAGCCTGTTGTCCATCCTGAACAAAACGATCAAGGCAATGCCTGTTAATATGCTTGCCGGCGCGCTTGCGATGTATAAGAGCTCCGCGCGGAAGGTTACCCTGAGCGATTTTATAAAGGATAACTTCTTTAAGGTTCTGTTGATCAGCAGCATTGCTGTTGCAGTTGTTCTGCTCACGATTTTGATGCTGCTCCAGAAGGCGCGTAAAGCCGAAGCTGCTGCAAGGAAAGCCGCAGACGATACGCAGGAATTGAATGCAAAATTGCAGGTCGCCGTGGAAAAAGCAGAGAGTGCGAACCGCGCCAAGTCCACCTTCCTGTTCAATATGTCCCATGATATTCGCACTCCCATGAACGCCATTATCGGTTACGCAGACCTTGCCTCCCGGCATCTGGACGCCCCTGAAAAGCTGGAAAAATACATGGAGAACATTCAGATATGCGGACAGAACCTGCTGGTGCTGCTGAGCAATGTGCTGAACCTTGCCCGAATTGAGAACGACAGGACGGAGATCGAATATTCTGTTTCGGATGTCGAAAAAGATTTCCGTAACTGCATTGCGATGTTCCAGAATCAGGCAGACAGTAAGGGACAGACGCTTACGGTGACAACACATCTGCTGTATCCGTATGTCTATGCGGATATTCCGCACCTGACCGAGGTCTGCACGAACCTCGTCAGCAATGCGGTCAAATACACCGGTGCCTGCGGCATGATCCACTGCGATGTCACGCAGAAGCCCGGCAAAAAAGAGGGCTGGTGCGATACGGTGATCACGGTTGACGATAACGGCATCGGGATGTCGCAGGAGTTCCAGAAGCACATTTTTGAACCCTTTGAGCGGGAACGCACTTCCACCGTCAGCAAGGTGGAGGGCAGCGGCATCGGAATGGGCATCGTGAAAAAGCTGGTCGGGCTGATGGGCGGCACCGTGGAAGTGGAGAGCAGGATCGGTGTTGGCTCCACGTTTACTGTCACCATTCCCTGCCGCATTGCATCGGAGGAGGAGACACAGGCGAAACGGGAGACTGGCCCTTCGGACCAAAAGAGCTTGTGCGGTATAAAGATCCTGCTGGCCGAGGACAACGACCTGAATGCGGAGATCGCCACCGAGCTGTTGCAGGAAGAGGGCTGCACGGTAGACCGCGCGAAAGACGGCGTGGAATGTGTGGATATGCTGGAAAAAGCTGCGAACGGAACGTACCGGCTGATCCTTATGGACATCCAGATGCCGGTGATGAACGGCTACGATGCGGCAAAAAAGATACGGAGGATGGATGACCCCCAAAAGGCAGGCATCCCCATCATCGCTATGACTGCAAATGCCTTCTCCGAAGATAAGCAGGCGGCATTGGATGCCGGGATGAACGACCATGTTGCAAAACCGATCAATATGAATGTCCTTGTGCCGACCATCCAGAAATATCTCTGATGCGGACAGAAGGCTGCAGCACATAAGAATACTGGCAGCCCGCCTCACCCTGTGCGTTGATACAAAAAGTCATCGACTGGCGCAAAGAAATCGGACGCGCTGCTTTTATGAATCAATATATGAAATTTTATTGAAAATCCATCATGGCGGTGGTAAAATAATCCTATATTTCTGTCATGCTGTACCTATGCCTTTTTGTGGTATTCGGGAGTGCAGAACGGCAGCTGCCCAAGAGCTGTGAGGAGAACGATTTGATGAACAAAAGAACATTGCGCCGCCTGTTTTCCGTGCTTATGGCACTGGTGATGGCGGTCTCTCTGCTGACCGGCTGCGGAACAAAAACCGCCGAAAATGTGGAAAAGCAGGAGGATGCCCAGACCATCCAGGTGTATCTGTGGAGTACCAGCCTGTACGAGAACTATGCGCCCTATATCCAGTCCCAGCTGCCGGATGTAAATATTGAATTCATCGTGGGCAACAACGATTTGGATTTTTACAAGTTTTTGCAGGAGAACGGCGGTCTGCCGGATATCATCACCAGCTGCCGCTTCTCGCTGCACGATGCGGCTCCCTTGAAGGACAGCCTGATGAACCTTGCCTTGACCAACGAGGCGGGCGCTGTGTACAACACCTACCTCAACAGCTTCAAAAACGAGGACGGCAGCGTGAACTGGCTGCCGGTCTGCGCCGATGCCCACGGCTTTGTGGTCAACCGCAGCCTTTTTGAGCAGTACGATATTCCTCTGCCCACCGATTACGAGAGCTTCGTTTCGGCCTGTCAGGCGTTTGAAAAAGTGGGCATCCGCGGCTTTACCGCCGATTATACCTACGACTACACCTGCATGGAAACGCTGCAGGGGCTTTCCGCTGCCGAGCTTACCACGACCGATGGGCGCAAGTGGCGCACTGCTTACAGCGACCCTGCCAGCACCGCACGGGTGGGTCTGGACGACACCGTGTGGCCGGGGGCGTTTGAGCGGATGGCGCAGTTCATTCAGGATACCCACCTCACGGCAGACGATCTTGCGTTGAATTACGACGATGTGACCGGGATGTTCCGGAACGGAGAAGTTGCCATGTACTTTGGCAGCTCTGCCGGTGTCAAGATGTTTCAGGATGAGGGCATCGACACGATCTTCCTGCCCTTCTTCAGCCAGAACGGCGAAAAGTGGATCATGACCACCCCGTATTTCCAGATCGCTCTGAACCGTGACCTCGAGCAGGACACCGCGCGCCGCGAAAAAGCCATGAAGGTGCTGAACGTCATGCTCTCCGAGGAGGCGCAGAGCCGCATCGTTGCCGACGGGCAGGATGTGCTGAGCTACAGCCAGAATGTCCCTCTGCGCCTGACCGAGTACATGAAGGATGTGCGCGATGTGGTGGAAGAAAACCACATGTATATCCGCATCGCCTCCAACGATTTCTTTGCCGTCTCCAAGGACGTTGTCTCCAAAATGATCGCGGGCGAGTACACGGCACAGCAGGCTTATCGTGCGTTCAATGCCCGGCTTCTTGCTGAGGATACGCCTGCCGATGACGAGATCGTGCTGACCTCCGGGAAGAGCTACTCCAATGTCTTCCACGCAAACGGCGGCAGCGCCTCCTTCTCCGTTATGGCGAACACGCTGCGCGGCGTTTATGGCACCGATGTGCTGCTTGCCACCGCAAACAGCTTTACCGGCAGTGTACTGCGGGCAGATTATAACAAGAAAATGGCCGCTTCCATGATCATGCCCAACGGTCTGATGTCCCGCCAGCGCACCATGACCGGCGCAGAGCTGAAGGAGACCGTCCGCGCCTTTGTGGAGGGCTGCGAGGGAGGGTTTGTACCCTTCAACCGCGGCTCTCTGCCGGTGGTCAGCGGCATTGCCGTGGAGGTCAAAGAGGCAGGCGGCAGCTATACCCTGACCGGCATCACCCGGAACGGACAGCCGCTCCGGGACGACGACACCGTTACCGTGACCTGTCTGGCAGCGGAAAAACAGATGGAAGCGCTGCTTGCGAGCGAGAGCGGCACGTCTTTGGACGGAGATACATGGGTAAAAAACAGATGGCGCGATTATGTCTCCGGCGGCGGCGCAGCGCTTGCAGAGCCTGAAAACTACATTACGTTGAGGTGAGCGGGATGGTAGACGAAAAGCACGAATCCAAACGAAACTGCCATCCCCGGCAAAAATGGCTCCCTGTTGCTGCCATCCTTCTTCTGATCTTTCTGGCAGTCGGTTTCAGTGTCCAGTACATCTCGTTTGTGTCCCAGACCATCTATCAGGAAAGCACCTCGCATCTGGAAGAGGTGCTGCATAAATCCAATAATATGCTGAAAGAGATGGTGCGCAAGAACCTGACCTATCTGCATCTGTACAACGGCTTTCTGGAAAGTACCTCGGATGAGGCCGAAATACAGGCGTATATCAGGGCGGCACAGCAGGAGGCTGGGTTTGCCGAATTCTACTTTCTTACCTATGACGGCAACTACATGACCGTGACCGGGAAAACGGGCTACCTTGGCCTGCAGACCAATCTGGACGAAAAGCTCGCTCACGATGAGGATGTCGTCGTGAACACGGCGCTGCCCGGCAAGCCCCAGATGCTGGCGTTCATCTGTCCCGAAACGCAGGGCAGCTACCGGGGCTTTGCCTACGATGCCGTTGCCATCACCTATTACAATGATGAGGTGCTGAGATTACTGGACAACTCTGCCTTTCAGGGCAATGCCAGCAACTATGTCATCTACTCGGATGGGCGGGTGGTCATCGACAATTCTGTAAACCGCAAGGAAACGATCTACAACTTCATTGCGATGCTGCGCGACCATTCCGACCTTTCCGAGGCGCAGATCCTTGATCTGTCCAATGCCTTTGCACAGGGCGGCAGCGGAAACATGAGGGTCAAACTGGGCGATACCAGTTATTATCTGGTCTACGAGGACACGGCGGTCCAGAGCTGGACGATGGTGGGGCTTGTGCCGACCAAGATCGTCAATGCCAATCTGGATAAGCTGTGGTTCCATACGATACAGATCGTAGCGGGCATCGCCGCAGGTCTTGCGGTGCTGGTCATTCTGCTCATTGTGCGCAGAAGCCATGCCGCACTGCGCCAGAAGAACACCAAGCTCCTGTACCGGGATGAATTGTTCCAGAAGCTCTCGCTGAACGTGGACGACGTTTTCCTGATGTTGGACGCAGAGACCTCCAAGGTGGATTATGTCAGCCCGAACATTGAGCGTCTGCTGGGCATCCCGTGGAAAGAAGTCCGACAAAATGCCTTCGCTCTGGACAAGCTGGGCGCCCCGGAGCACGGCGAAAACTTTCTGGATGGGCTTCTCAGCGGACAGCAGCGGGAATGGGATTTCGAGTTTGAGCATCTGGAAACCAAAGAGCGCCGCTGGTTCCATAACATCGCCATAGGCAGCGAGGTGGAGGGCAGGACCAAATACATCCTTGTCATGTCCGACCGCACCGCCGACAAACAGGTAAATCAGGCGCTTTCGGATGCCGTTGCCGCCGCCGAGACTGCCAACCGCGCCAAGAGCACCTTCCTTTCCAATATGTCCCACGACATCCGCACCCCCATGAACGCCATCATCGGCTTTACCACACTGGCGATCAGCAATATCGACGACAAGGAGCGGGTGAAGGATTATCTGGCCAAGACCCTTGCTTCCAGCAACCATCTGCTCTCACTCATCAACGATGTGCTGGATATGAGCCGCATCGAAAGCGGAAAGCTCCATCTGGAAGAGGTGGAAGTCAACCTTTCGGATGTGCTGCACGATTTGAAAACCATTGTCAGTGGGCAGATCTACGCAAAACAGCTGGAGCTTTATATGGACGCGATGGATGTGACCGACGAGGATGTCTACTGCGATAAGACCCGGCTGAACCAGATCCTGCTGAACCTGCTGTCCAACGCCATCAAGTTCACCCCGGCGGGCGGCACGGTCTCGGTGCGGGTGCGCCAGCTTGCCGGGCAGGTGTGCGGCTGCGGGCAGTACGAGTTCCGCATCAAGGACAACGGCATCGGCATGAGCCCGGAATTTGCAAAAAAAATCTTTGAGCCGTTTGAGCGGGAGCGCACCTCCACGGTCAGCCGTATCCAAGGCACCGGCCTTGGCATGGCTATTACCAAAAACATCGTGGATATGATGGGCGGCACCATCGAGGTGCAGACAGAGCAGGGCAAGGGCAGCGAGTTTATCATTCGTGTGCCGCTGCGGGTGCAGACAGAGCACCGCCCGGTGGAAAAGATCACCGAGCTGGAAGGCCTGAAGGCTCTGGTGGTGGACGACGATTTCAACACCTGCGACAGCGTGACAAAGATGCTGGTCAAGGTGGGAATGCGCGCGGAGTGGACCCTTTCCGGCAAGGAAGCGGTGCTGCGCGCGCGGCAGTCCATCGAGATGAGCGATGTCTACCACGCCTATATCATCGACTGGCGGCTGCCGGATATGAACGGCATCGAGGTCACCCGCCAGATACGCAGCCTGAACGACGATACCCCCATCATCATCCTGACGGCTTATGACTGGTCTGACATTGAGGTAGAGGCAAAGGCCGCCGGTGTGACCGCCTTCTGCTCCAAGCCCATGTTCTTGTCTGACCTGCGCGAGACTCTGATGAGTGCTCTCGGCCAGAAGCTGACAGATGCGTCGCAGGAGCTTCTGCCGGAAAAGAACGCCGACTTCAAAGACAAACATATCCTGCTGGTAGAGGACAACGAGCTGAACCGCGAGATCGCGCAGGAGATCCTGCGCGAATACGGCTTCCAGGTCGATACGGCGGAAAACGGTGAAGTGGCGGTGGAAAAGGTGAGCGCCGCAGCGCCGGGCAGCTATGATCTGGTGCTGATGGATGTGCAGATGCCGGTGATGGATGGCTACACCGCCACCCGGAAGATCCGCGCACTGGATGACCCTGCCCGGGCAAAGCTCCCGATCCTTGCCATGACCGCCAACGCCTTCGACGAGGACCGCCGCAACGCATTGGAAAGCGGCATGAACGGCTTTTTGTCCAAGCCCATCGTGATCGGTGACCTTGTGCAGGAGCTGCGCAAGATCCTGTAAGCCAAACGCCTATCAGACAAAAAATAAATAAAGCACCCGCAGCATTCGCTTCCAGAGGTCAAGAGCCTCTGCAAAGCCTGCTGCGGGTGCTTTTGCTTTTGTTGGCTGGCAGCCGTTATGATTTCAGTACATCTGCGAGGACCTGCAGCAGATGCGGAATATCCAGCGGCTTTGCAATGTGGCCGTCCATACCGGCCTTCAATGCATTCTGACGGTCTTCTTCAAAGGCATTTGCCGTCATTGCAAAGATGGGAATGTCTGCCTTTGCAGCATCCGGCAGGGCGCGGATCTGCCGCGTTGCCTCGTAACCGTCCATCTTGGGCATCTGGATGTCCATTAAGATCAAATCGTACTGCCCGGGGGCCGCCTGCTTCATCTTCTGGACAGCGATCTCGCCATCCTCAGCGGTGTCTACCGTAAAGCCCGCTTCCTTCAGGATCTCCAGTGCGAGCTCGCGGTTCAAGGCATTGTCCTCCACCAGCAAAAGATTCTTTCCCCTGAGCTCGGCGGCAGCTGGCTGCGCTGGCTTACAGGCAGGCTCTGCACCGTACGGCTCTGCCAGCACTCTGCGCAGTTCGGAAAGGAACAGCGGCTTTTCGCAGAAGGCGGTCACTCCGGCAGCGCGGGCTTCCTCTTCAATATCCGTCCAATCGTAGGCCGTCAGAATGATGATAGGGCAGCTTTTCCCGATCACCTTGCGGATCTGCCGCACGACCTCGATGCCGTTCATATCGGGGATGAGCCAGTCGATGATGTAGACGCTGAATTCGTCGCCCTGCTCCATGGCGTATCGGGTGCGGATCACCGCTTCCCGGCCGGAGATCGTCCACTCCGGCCGCATCCCGATCTTGGACAGCATGGTGCTGACGCTCAGGCAGGTGTCGGTATCGTCGTCTGCAACCAATGCGCGCAGCCCTTCCAACTGCGGGAGCTGCTTGGGCTCCACCCTTTGTCCGCTGAGTGCGAAGCAGAGATCTACGATGAATTCGCTGCCCTTGCCCGGTTCACTTTCAATCGCAATGGTGCCGCCCATCATATCCACAATGTTCTTGGTGATGGACATGCCCAGGCCGGTACCCTGAATGCCGCTGACGGTGGAGCTTTCCTCCCGGCTGAATGCCTCAAAGATGTGCTTCTGGAACTCTTCGCTCATACCAATGCCATTGTCCTTGATGCGGAACTCATAGCAGCCACGGCCCTTGGGCGCACCGTTCTTCTGGGAAATGCGGATGCTGATCGTACCGCCTGTGGGAGTGAACTTGATGGCGTTGGACAAAATGTTCAGCAAGATCTGGTTCAGCCGCATCGGGTCGGTGATGATGTCCTCGTTCTCCACGTCCATGGTATCGATGAAAAGCGACAGCCGCTTTGCCGAAACATCGGGTTGGATGATGGAGCGCACATCGTGGACGAGGTCCGGCAGATGCACCGCTTTTTCTTCAATTTTTACTTTTCCGCTCTCGATGCGGCTCATATCCAGCACATCATTGATGAGGGAAAGCAGATGATGGCTGGAGGTAGAGATCTTTTTCAGGTAGTCCAGCACCTGTTCCTTATTATCAATATGGGTCGCAGCCAGCGAGGTGAAGCCGATGATGGCGTTCATGGGGGTGCGAATATCGTGGCTCATATTGAACAGGAACTCCCGCTTGGCACGGTTTGCCGCACCCTCGTGCTGGAGTGCGATCTCCAGTTTGCGGTTCTGTTCCTCCAGCTGAGCCTGATACTTCTTCTCCTGCTCTTTCTTCTGCTGCTCCATCTCCTGCACGGAGCGTCTGCGCAGCACCCGAAGGACCATGACAAGCAGGATGTAACCGGCCAGCGCCATCAAAATCAACGGAAACGATTCACGGAAGACGGATTTTTCATCCGTATACGCGTAGAGATCGAAAGACCTTCCGTGGCAGTACATTCCAAAATAGCAGCCGGAGCCGTTCCAATCGTGGGTATGGGTCAGCGTTTTGGCAGCCCCGGCTTTGCGGATCTCCCGCACCAGCGGACTGTCCGCAGCATCCTGCCCGATGAGCTCCGGGCGGTTAGAGGCAATGACCTGATTGTTCTGCACGATGAACAACGTGCCGCTGGTCTCAACCGAGTAGCCGTCCAGTACGCTCTGGATGGACAAGGCCGTTCCCTCTATAAATTCTGCCGGGGTATAGCGGTAGGCAAGCAGGATGACCTCTTTGCTTTCTGCCCGGTGTGCCGCAACATCCACGGCAGACCCATCCTCCAGCAGGACCCGCTTCAGGTAGGTCTTTTGCGGGTAAGAGAAAACGTCCAGAACCGTATTATTCTTGAGCTGATCTCCAAACCGGGCATAGCCGATGCCGTTCGTTGTGGATTCGCACAGGAGCGTACCGTCCGGAGACAGAACGGAAATACCTGTGAGCCAGAGCAGCTCTGCCTGCCTGTTCAGGCACTGCGGGTCGGAAAGGTCGAGCGCAGGGTCCTGTGCCAGCTGATGCACCGATACCGCCGTGCGGCGGAGCGTTTTGGCCACAACCGTATCGTTGTACTTTTCAAAGCTGGTGGATTGGGATTTGACAAAATCAAGAATCTGACAGAAACGAGCCTCCGTTGTGCGCAGCGCCCGCCAACCTGAGAAAAAAACGACGACGGCCATAAAAAGCACGCCGATGACCAGATAGATCCCCCATCTCCATGTATCCGGGGTGGTTCTGTTTTTACGTGCCAATGGTGTCCACCTCCAGATACTGCGAAGCATGTTCAAGATACCTGCCAACG
>ENA-OROP01002035-OROP01002035.1-human-gut-metagenome-genome-assembly--contig:-NODE-2035-length-16181-cov-3.459010_pt1 | contig 16181 bp, 8 predicted proteins | sample MGYA00242132_ERZ509056 | MGnify/ENA primary metagenome ERZ509056 (study PRJEB26280, sample SAMEA2338768) | human gut metagenome | biome: human gut; feature: human-associated habitat; material: faeces...
ATATCAGGCACCGGAAGCCAAACAAAAAAGCATGACGGTCAAGACCGGGGACAGCGCAGATATAAAAACTCTGGCAGGTCTGATGTTAATCTGTGGAGGAATTATGATCGGGACTTACGAATATAAAAAGAAAATAGAAAAAAAGTAATTGTTCATTAGTTGTTATATGCAAAAAGAAAATAACAGACAGAAGGTTTCACAGGAAAGCAGAGCGCATCACCTTATTATATGATTGTAAGGTGAGCGCTCTTTTAATCTATAACTGAAGTTTATATATAGAGATTAACAATTTGAGGACTTTGCCAGAGAGTGTTAAACTAAAAACAGTATGTATTTTACAGATGGGAGCGGAGCATCATGGTAAAAAAAGGAACCTGTGGTTTATGTCAGGGCGGCTGTGCAGTAGTTTATGCTATTGAAAATGGGAAAATTGTGAAAGCAGAACCAGATAAAGAATCTCCGAAAGGAAGATTATGTCCGAGAGGAGCATTGGTACCAGATATTCTTTATGGGGAGGAGCGTATCAAACGTCCATTGATCAGAGTTGGCGAGCGTGGAGAAGGAAAATTCCGCGAGTGCAGTTGGGAAGAAGCTGTTGACAAAGCTGCGGAATTACTGAAAAAAACCGCAGATACATATGGCGGCAGATCTCTGGGATCTTACTATGGACGAGGTATTTTAGGGCTTCCTGTAACAAGACTTTGTGGCAAAGGTGATGGAAGCGGCAAAGGAAAATTTCTTATAAATCTGGGTTCCGTCAATGATATGAATTGTGCATCCATCTGTAATTTGGCTTCCAGTACAGTGACGCCTGGAACACTTATGGGTCTGAATACGAGAATGATGGTGCAGGAGATTGAAGAAAGTGATTATATTATCTCATGGGGTAAAAACTCTGCCAGTGACGATGGCCCGCAGGTGATGTTGCATCGTATTAAGGAAGCTCAGAAGCGAGGAGCAAAATTGATCGTGATAGATCCAAGGCAGGAAGGACTTGGCAAGATTGCAGACTGGTGGATTTCGATTACGCCGGGTTCCGATGGAGCACTTGCCCTTGCGATGCTGAAACTGATTATAGACAGTGGACGTTATGACCATGAATTTATTGAGAAATATACAAGAGGATTTGAAGAGTTTAAAGCTTATCTGGATACACAGACAATGGAGCAGCTTTCAAAATGGTGTGGCATTTCCGTGACAGATATTGAAAAGCTGACAGATATTTTCTGCTCTACTGCAAAGATTCCGCTTGTTGCCTATACGGGTCTGGAATATCAGCTCAGTGCAATTCAAAATAACCGTGCAATCTTTGTATTGTGGGCAATTACCGGGAAGTTGGACGCGCCGGGTGCAATTTATCTGAATGCAAAAGGACTGGAGACTCCGAAGCTTTTTGAAATACCAGAAGATGACAAACCAATCGGAGCAGATGAATTTCCGTTATTTTATAAATTCAGTGGTCTGGGACAGTTTTCGCGTTTTCCGAAAGCAGTATTAGAAGACGAGCCATACCCGGTCCGTGGACTTATGATTTTAGGAGGATCGCCGGTATTATCATTCCCGGATAGTAAAAGCTGGCGTGAAGCATATAAAAAATTAGATTGCCTGATCGTTCTGGATCGTTACTTTACAGAAGATGCCCGATATGCAGATGTAGTTTTTCCGGCCTGTTCGTTATTCGAAGTGCCAAAAGCTGTACCAGGACCAGAAGGACCACATATTGTGGAACCCCTGATTGAGCCAGTCGGAGAATCTAAAAACGATGTGTTAATTATGGGAGCAATTGCCAAAAAACTTGGATTTGGTGATAAACTTCCACAGACAGAAGAAGAACTTAGAAGCTGGCTTCTTAGTGGAACTGCGCCATATGCAGGAGATTTTGGGGCAAGTGCAGACCAGAAAAAAGAAAAGCGTTATAAGAAATATGAGACAGGTGAGTTAAGAGCAGATGGAAAACCGGGATTCCCGACGCCGTCCGGAAAGCTGGAAATTTGTTCTACAATTCTGGAGGAAAATGGATTTGTCCCATATCCAGAGTATAAGGATGTTCGTTCAATTCCGGAACTTGCTGGTAAAGAATATCCATTTACTATGACAAGTGGAGCAAGAAGCAATAACCGTATGGGTGTGTTTGGGGCAAATCTGGATAAAATTGCTGAGATTGAACCGTATCCGTTTGTAGATATCAATGCGGAAGATGCAAAAGAAATTGGTATCGAAGATGGCGACATGGTAAAAGTAATAACGCCATTCGCAGACGGAACATTTAAAGCGAAAATCCGTGGCATTGCAAGACATGCAATACATATTCCACATGGAGGTGGAAGCGCCTATATGGCAGAACCTTGGAAAAATGGAAATGTCAATGATTTGTGTAGTCTGGACTATGCAGATCCGATGACAGGATTTGTACTTATTAAATCTGTACCATGCCGGGTAGAAAAAGTATAGTAAACAGTAATAATAAAAAATGATAAAAAAGTAACGATAAAAGTATAAGAAAAAGGATTGACTTTTTTTAACATAGGTGATAAAAAGATACTATGTGAATAAAGAATTTGCTTGATAGAGGTGCGGGATTCATCAGTAATGATCGGCGACAGCTTGGGAAGCTGCCGGACATGAAAGGGGAGACCGCCGAAGAAAATGTAATATCCCAAGTACATTTTCTGGGGCGTGGCAGAATATGCTGCGAACTGTCACATCGGTGGAGCGCTATCAGAGTATAATAAAGAATAGACCGTAAGGAGAAAGAACGGGATATTTGGACTGATGAATTATACCGTGAGTGCACGACGCAGATGCATTCACGGTTTTTCTATTTAGATCTATAGTTGACATGAAAATGGGAAAATGTTTCATGACAGGTATGAAAAACAGGTATAAGATCTGTGGTAGAAAAGATGTAACCAGGCAGAGCTTTATTCCGAAAATATTAAATTACATAAAGGAGTAGAGATTATGTTGAAAAAGAGAAAACTGGCAGTCTGGGGGGCTGTAGTTTGTCTTCTGATGCTGGCTATGAGTTCTGTCACAGTTTTTGCAGCAGAAGAGACAACAGAGTATGTGCCAAAGATGTATGCATCTTTTTGGGCGCTGGTGCCACCGGTTGTAGCGATCGTGCTGGCGCTGATCACAAAAGAAGTTTACAGTTCTTTATTTGTAGGAATTGTGATCGGAGGACTTTTCTGGTCAGGATTTTCATTTGAGAATACAGTACTTCATGTATTTCAGGATGGTATTGTAGGGGTTCTGACAGACAGCTATAATATGGGAATTTTAGTATTCCTTGTGATTCTCGGAATCATGGTGTGCATGATGAATAAAGCAGGAGGTTCCGCTGCATTTGGCCGTTGGGCGAGCGTACACATTAAGACAAGAATCGGAGCCCAGCTTGCGACAATCGTGCTTGGAGTTTTGATTTTTATTGATGATTATTTTAACTGCCTGACCGTTGGAAGTGTTATGAGACCAGTCACAGATAAGCATCAGGTATCAAGAGCGAAGTTAGCTTACCTGATTGATGCTACGGCAGCCCCGGTATGTATCATTGCACCGATTTCCTCATGGGCGGCGGCAGTTACCGGATTCGTAGAGGGAGAGGACGGATTTTCCATTTTTCTCCGTGCCATTCCATTTAACTATTACGCACTTCTGACAATCCTGACCATGGTTCTTCTTGTTGTGTTAAAGGTTGACTATGGCTCAATGCGTGTCCATGAAGATAATGCATTAAGAGGAGATATCTATACTACACCGGACAGACCGTACGCAGATGCACAGGATGATGTAGTTGAAGAAAAAGGCGGTGTGATCGATCTTGTATTTCCAATTCTTGTACTGATTGGCTGCTGTATTATCGGAATGCTTTACAGTGGAGGATTTTTCAGTGGCGTTAGTTTTGTAGAAGCATTTTCAGCCAGTGATGCGTCAGTCGGACTGATGCTTGGAAGCTTCTTCGCATTTGTGATCACGGTTATTTTCTATGCACTTAGAAGAGTTCTGAAGTTTACAGATTCTATGGCATGTATTCCAGACGGATTCAAGGCTATGGTGCCGGCAATCCTGATTCTGACATTTGCATGGACACTGAAAGCTATGACAGACAGTCTTGGTGCAGCAGAGTATGTGGCAGGAGTTATGGAGACGGCTGCGACAGGACTTGTGAATTTCCTCCCGGCAATTATTTTCCTGGTGGGTTGTTTCCTTGCATTTGCGACCGGAACTTCCTGGGGAACATTCGGAATTTTGATTCCAATCGTAGTTGCTGTATTCCAGGGAACAAATGAAACGATGATGATCATCTCTATCTCAGCCTGCATGGCAGGTGCGGTATGCGGCGACCACTGTTCGCCAATTTCTGATACGACGATCATGGCGTCAGCCGGAGCGCAGTGTAATCATGTAAATCACGTATCGACACAGCTTCCATATGCTATGACTGTGGCAGCAGTATCATTTGTGACTTATATCATTGCAGGATTTGTACAGAACGCATGGATCTGTCTGCCAATCGGTATTGTGCTGATGACAGGAACACTTTTGGTGATCCGTGCAATTACAGGAAAAGAAGAATAGATGAACGAAAAGAACATTTGCCTTAAGAAATGGATCCGGTTTTTGGGATATTTCTAAAGAGCAGATGTTCTTTTTTGGTTGCCAAGCATACGACAAAAAGGTCCGGTGGACCTTTTTTAGTTTTCAGCTTTGAAAATTCTGATGATTTGCAGATACATTTTACAAGCGGTATTTATTGATGGATAAAAATACTCGTGTATTCCAAAGGGCTTACAGTTTATTTTGTAGAAAAATGTGATATAATAGCCTCAGTGTATGAGAAAGGAGACATCGGAAAGTTTATGAGTGTAAAAGACTTAACGACGTATGAAGTATTAAAAGACGAAGATTTAAAGGGTATTAAAGCGAAAGGAAAGCTTTTAAAGCATAAAAAAAGCGGTGCGAGAGTCCTGCTTGTTGAGAATGATGACAATAACAAAGTGTTCAGCATTGCATTTCGGACACCACCGTCAGACAGTACAGGAGTTCCGCATATTATGGAGCATTCCGTACTCTGCGGGTCAAAGAATTTCCCGGCAAAGGATCCATTTGTAGAGCTGGTGAAGGGATCTTTGAATACATTTTTAAATGCAATGACGTATCCGGATAAGACTGTTTATCCGGTGGCAAGCTGTAATGACAAGGATTTTCAGAATCTGATGCATGTATATATGGATGCGGTTTTGCATCCGAATATTTACAATCATGATAAGACATTCCGTCAGGAGGGCTGGAGCTACAAGCTGGATGAAAAAGATGGCGAGCTTTCCTACAATGGAGTTGTATACAATGAGATGAAGGGAGCATTTTCCTCACCGGAGGGAGTTCTGGATCGGGTTGTTCTGAATACCTTGTTCCCGGATAACTGCTATGCAAATGAGTCCGGTGGAGATCCGGAGGTGATTCCACAGCTTACTTACGAGCAGTTTCTTGATTTCCATAGAACATATTACCATCCGTCCAACAGTTATATTTATCTGTACGGAGATATGGATATGGAGGAAAAACTTCGCTGGCTTGACGAGGAATACCTGTGTCACTATGACAAAAAGGACGTAAACTCAGAGATTCATTTGCAGAAGCCATTTGATGAGGTACAGGAGAAGACTTTTGAATATTCTATAGCAAGCGATGAATCTACAGAAGAGAATACATTTCTTTCTTATAATAAGGTCATTGGAACAACATTGGACCGAGAACTCTATCAGGCATTTGAAATCCTGGATTACGCACTGTTATCTGCACCGGGAGCACCGCTTAAGAAGGCTCTTACCGATGCCGGAATCGGAAAAGACATTATGGGTTCTTATGACAACGGTGTGTATCAGCCTATTTTCTCTGTCGTTGCGAAAAATGCAGAGGAAAGTCAGAAAGATAAGTTTGTGAAGGTGATTGAAGACGTTCTTAGAGGCCAGGTGAAGAATGGCATCAACCAGAAAGCGCTGCTGGCAGGAATCAACTACAACGAATTCCGATACAGAGAAGCTGATTTTGGAAATTATCCAAAAGGACTTATGTATGGACTCCAAGTTATGGATAGCTGGCTTTATGATGAAAACCAGCCGTTTATCCATATTGAGGCGTTAGAGACATTTGCATTTTTAAAGAACAAAGTTGGAACCGGATATTATGAAGAACTGATCCAGAAGTATCTGCTTGACAATACACACGGAGCAATCGTAGTGGTCCGCCCGGAGCAGGGACGTACAGCACGTCTGGATGCACAGCTCCAGGACAAGCTTCAGAAATATAAAGAGTCATTGAGCAATGCAGAGGTCGAAAAACTGGTGGCAGACACGAAGGCGCTGGAAGAGTACCAGTCTGAACCGGAAGCGATAGAAAATCTGGAAAAAATCCCGGTACTGCGCAGAGAAGACATTTCCAGAGAGATAGCTCCATTCTTTAATGAAGAAATGAAGCTGGCAGATGTGCCGGTTGTTTATCATGAGATTGAGACAAATGGAATCGGGTATGTGAACGTTATGTTCGATCTGTCCGGTGTCAGGGCAGAAGAACTGGCGGATGTTGGAATCCTGCAGTCAGTACTTGGAATTATTGATACAGAGAACTATGAATACAGTGAGTTATTCAATGAGATAAATGTAAATACCGGAGGAATCGGTACATCACTGGAGCTGTATAATAATGTGACACGTGTGAAAGAAAAAGAATTCAAAGCGACATTTGAGATCAAAGGAAAAGCATTATACTCACAACTTGAGAAAACATTTGCCATGATGGCAGAGATTCTTACGGCATCAAAACTGGATGATACGAAACGAATCCGGGAGATCCTTGCTATGCTGAAATCAAGGCTGATTATGAAGTTCCAGGCTTCTGGGCATACGACCGCAGCACTTCGTGCACTGTCTTATGCATCACCGTCTGCTAAATTCAAAGATATGACAAGCGGAATTGACTTCTACAAACGAGTTGCCTATATAGAGGAACATTTTGACGAGGAAAAAGGGGCGTTATCGCAGAGATTGTACGCACTGACAAAGAAAATCTTCCGTCCGGACAATATGATGATCAGCTATACAGCGGCAAGAGAAGGTCTTGAGGGCATGGAGCCGAGAATCGCAGAACTAGCCGGAAGGCTCAATCATGAGAAAGTAACAGAGACACCGTGCATCATTCATTGCGAGAAAAAGAATGAAGGATTTAAGACTGCATCAAAAGTTCAGTATGTAGCACGCACTGGTAACTTCATAGATCGTGGCGTAGAATATACAGGAGCACTGCAGATTCTCAAAGTGATCTTAAGCTATGATTATCTGTGGCAGAATATCCGAGTCAAAGGCGGAGCTTACGGCTGCATGAGCAGTTTCAACCGCATCGGAGAAGGTTACTTTGTGTCTTACCGTGACCCGAATTTAAAACGTACCATTGATGTATATGAGGGCGTGGTAGATTACCTGGAGAACTTTACTGTCAGTGACCGTGATATGACAAAATACATCATTGGAACAATCAGTAACATGGATCAGCCAATGACACCGGCGACCAAGGGCGAACGTTCTATGAATCTCTACATGAACAAAGTAAGTGCCGAGATGATTAAGAAAGAACGCGCACAGATCCTGGATGCGGCACAGGAAGATATCCGGGCACTCGCCAAGGTGGCGAAAGCAGTACTGGCAGCAGACCAGTTGTGCGTCATTGGTGGAGAAGAGAAAATAGAAGAAGATAAAGAATTATTTGGCGATGTGACAAGTTTTTAATTAGGGGTAATCCTAATTGAGAGGAGAATATATGAAGAATGATTTTAAGTCTGGTTTTGTGACATTGATTGGACGTCCGAATGTGGGAAAATCTACATTAATGAATTACCTGATCGGGCAGAAGATTGCCATTACATCTAACAAACCGCAGACAACACGTAACCGTATCCAGACGGTTCTGACAACGGATGAAGGTCAGATTGTATTTGTTGATACACCAGGAATCCACAAGGCGAAAAACAAGCTCGGCGAGTACATGGTAAATGTGGCTGAGAAGACATTGAATGAAGTGGATGTCGTGCTTTGGCTTGTGGAGCCAACTACATTTATCGGAGCGGGCGAACAGCATATTGCAAAGCAGCTTCAGAGAGTCAAGACACCGGTCATTCTCGTCATCAATAAGGTGGATTCTGTGAAGAGAGAAGAGATTCTGCCGGCAATTGCTGCATACAAAGATATTTATGACTTTGCAGATATTGTTCCGGTATCTGCAAGAAGTGGTGACAATACGGATGAACTTCTACGCGTCATTATGAAATATCTTCCATATGGACCACAGTTTTATGATGAGGACACAGTGACGGATCAGCCGGAACGTCAGATTGTGGCAGAATTGATCCGTGAGAAAGCATTGCACAGCTTGCAAGATGAAATCCCGCATGGAATCGCGGTTGCGATTGACCGTATGAAAATGCGGAACAAAGTTATGCATATTGATGCAACGATCATCTGTGAGCGTGATTCACACAAGGGAATCATCATCGGAAAACAGGGGAGTATGCTGAAAAAAATTGGAAGTACTGCCCGTTATGAGATTGAGAGAATGTTGGATTGTAAGGTCAATCTGAAGCTTTGGGTGAAGGTAAAGAAGGACTGGAGAGACAGCGAATTTCTGATGAAAAATTTTGGATATCGGGAAGAAGAATAAAATGAGTGGTATTTGGGGGAATCTAATCATAAGGAAAAACATTTACATGAAAACAGGCTTATGATGAGGTGACCTTATGGAAGAAAAGTACTGGAAGCAATTTATGAAGACAGGAAGGATTGTGGACTATCTCTATTACCGTGGCATGAAGATCTGCTACAGAGTCATGGAGCGTTCACAGAAGAAGACCTATGAATCAGATTACCGTGACGGGCATGGTGCTTTCGGCAAATCCGGTGGGCGATTATGACAGACGTGTTGTACTGCTTACAAAAGAACGTGGGAAAATTGCAGCATTTGCAAGAGGAGCCAGAAGAACCAATAGTTCCCTCCTTGGGGTGACAAGCCCATTTTCATTTGGAGAATTTGTAGTCTATGAGGGGCGGACATCATATACATTGATGTCGGCCTCTATTTCCAATTATTTTTCTGAACTTCGGACAGACGTGGAAGGTGCTTACTATGGTTTTTATTTTCTGGATTTTGCAGGGTACTATGCAAGGGAAGCCAACGATGAGACAGAACTCTTAAAACTTTTGTATCAGACATTGCGCGCCCTTACAAATGTACATATACCAAATCGGCTGATTCGGTGCATTTATGAGTTAAAGGCGGTTTGTATCAATGGAGAAGGCCCACAGGTGTTTGAATGTGTCAGTTGTGGAAGCTGGGAAGAAAATATGAAGTTCAGCGTCAGAAAAGGCGGTCTGGTCTGTAGAAAATGTGAGATTCATGCGCCGGACGCGGTGATGGTAGGGACATCTACTTTATATACGCTTCAGTATATTATCAGCTCAAAGGTAGAGAAGTTATATACATTTGCAGTAAAAGAAGAAGTGCTTTTGGAACTGGAGAATCTGATCTGCAATTACCTGAATGTATACGTGGGAAGAAACTTTAAATCATTGGAAATATTAGAGACAATAGTTTGATTTATAGAAATACAAAGTAAATATATGGGAAATAGACTTGAAAATAGATAGTATTAACTGTATAATTATTAACAATATCAGAGGAGAAGGAGAAGGGAATATGGTAGAAAAAACAATGGACAAAATTGTAGCTTTAGCAAAATCCAGAGGATTCGTGTATCCGGGGTCTGAGATTTACGGAGGACTTGCAAATACATGGGATTATGGAAATCTCGGAGTTGAGCTTAAGAATAATGTTAAAAAAGCATGGTGGCAGAAGTTCATTCAGGAATCACCATATAATGTCGGCGTAGATTGTGCGATCCTTATGAATCCACAAACATGGATTGCAAGTGGTCATCTTGGCGGATTCAGCGACCCTCTTATGGATTGTAAAGAATGCCATGAGCGTTTCAGAGCTGATAAACTTATTGAAGATTACGCTCACGAGCATGGTATTGAGATTGGAGACAGCATCGACGGCTGGAGCCATGAGCAGATGGAGAATTTTATTAAAGAGAATAATGTTCCATGTCCGACTTGCGGTAAACATGATTTCACAGAGATCCGTGAGTTCAACCTAATGTTCAAGACATTCCAGGGAGTGACAGAAGATGCAAAGAATACAGTATATTTAAGACCAGAGACAGCACAGGGTATCTTTGTAAACTTTAAGAACGTACAGCGTACATCAAGAAAGAAGATTCCATTTGGAATCGGACAGATTGGTAAATCATTCAGAAATGAGATTACACCAGGTAACTTTACATTCCGTACAAGAGAGTTCGAACAGATGGAGTTAGAGTTCTTCTGTGAGCCTGATACAGATCTTGAGTGGTTCGCTTACTGGAAGAAGTTCTGTCTTGACTGGTTACACACACTGGGACTGAAAGACGAAGAAGTACGTTATCGTGACCATGATAAAGAGGAGCTTTCATTCTACAGTAAAGCAACTACGGATATCGAGTTCCTGTTCCCATTTGGCTGGGGAGAACTGTGGGGAATCGCAGATCGTACAGACTATGATCTGACACAGCATATGAATGTGTCAAAACAGGATCTTACTTATTTTGATGACGAGAAGAAAGAAAAATATACACCATATGTTATTGAGCCGTCACTTGGAGCAGACCGTGTAGTTCTTGCATTCCTGTGTGCAGCTTATGATGAAGAGAATATTGGAACAGAAGATAAGCCGGATACAAGAACTGTTCTTCACTTCCATCCGGCACTTGCACCAGTGAAGATTGGTATACTTCCACTTTCCAAGAAGCTCAACGAAGGAGCAGAGAAAGTATATGCACAGCTTGCTAAGAAATACAACTGCGAGTTCGATGACCGTGGAAATATCGGAAAACGTTATCGTCGTCAGGACGAGATCGGAACACCATTCTGTGTAACATACGACTTCGATTCCGAAGAAGACGGAGCAGTTACAGTACGTGACCGTGACACAATGGAGCAGGAGAGAATCAAAATAGAAGATCTTGACGCTTACTTTGAAAAGAAATTTACATGGTAAAATAATAATTAGGGACGTAGTATTTTAAAGTTTTACTACGTCCCTAATTCATTATTTTCGTGTACGCATCTCTCCGATTGCCGTAAAGAGGACATCGGTAGATGAGTTCAGTGCGGTTTCGCAGGAATCCTGGATAACTCCAACGATGAATCCGACACCAACGACTTGCATAGCGACATCGTTCGGAATACCGAAGAGGCTGTGGAATCAGAAGGAGTGATCCACCGGCTACACCGGAAGCTCCGGCAGCGCTGGCTGCAGAGAGGACGCACAGAATCAGTGCAGTCGGGAAGTCTACGTGGATATTCAGTGTATGTGCTGCGGCAAGTGCCATAGTGGAGATTGTAATAGCAGCTCCTGCCATATTGATAGTTGCGCCAAGTGGAATGGAGATGGAGTAAGTATCCTCGTCCAAACCAAGATCCTGGCAGAGTTTCATGTTGACCGGAATGTTGGCAGCAGAGCTTCGGGTGAAGAATGCTGTCAGTCCGCTGTCTTTCAGGCAGCGAAGCACAAGTGGGTATGGGTTCTTACGAAGGCAGATAAATGTAATCAGTGGATTCATAATAAGTGCCACGAAGAGCATGGTTCCGACCAGTACGCAGATCAGACGTCCGTATCCGAGAAGAACGTCGAGTCCCTGCTCGGAGATTGTAGTGAAGATCAGTCCCATGATACCAAATGGTGCACAGTTAATGATCCATTTTACTGCAGTCGCGATAGCATCTGAAATATTCTCCAAAGCATTCTTTGTGCCATCACTTGCGCTCTTAAGAGCAATGCCAAGTATGATGGCCCATGCAAGGATTCCGATATAATTGGCGTTTACCAGTGAGTCGACTGGATTCGCAACGACATTCATCAGCAGATTTTTCAGCACTTCTGTGACACCGGTCGGTGGTGTGATATCCTGAGTATTCGTGCTCCGTGAAAATGTCAGAGTTACCGGGAACAAGTAGCTGGCAATAACTGCTGATAATGCAGAGAACAGATTGCCGAGCAGGTACAGTATCACGATAAAAGACATGTTCGTTTTCTGGCCTTTTGCCATGCGGCAAAGGGAACTCATAATCAGGAAGAATACAAGAAGCGGTGCGATTCCGCGAAGTGCTCCGACGAACAGATCTCCGAGAATGGAGATTGCGGTCGCCTGTGGGAAAATAAGTCCCAAAGCAATTCCGATGATCAGACCGCAGATAATGCGTTTGATCAGACTGATGTTGTTCCATTTTTGAATCAAAATTTTCATGTTCATTTCCCCTTTTGATAGTATAACAATTAAAATGCAATTAAAATTATAATGAACTTTAGGAAAAATGTAAATAATGTATTTATAATATGATATACTTATTATCAAATTGTGGCAGAAATTTAGCTGCGAAATATAAGAAAAAAGGAGTCTTGAGCATGGAACGTAGAAATGCATGGAAAGTATATGACCAGACAGAACTGGAAAAATTAGACAAGATCAATGAGACATATAAGAATTGTCTGGACGATGGAAAGACAGAACGTGAGTGTATTACACTTGCGGTGAAAAAGGCAGAAGCTGCCGGATATAAGAATTTAAAAGAGCTTCAGAAGGAACATGTAAAATTAAAAGCCGGGGATAAAGTGTATGCAGTGTGCATGGATAAGAGTATTGTCCTGTTCATCATCGGTCAGGAGCCGTTGGAAAATGGAATGAATATCTTAGGTGCACACATTGACTCTCCGCGTATTGATGTGAAGCAGAACCCTTTATATGAAAATGAAGAGCTGGCTTATCTGGATACTCATTATTATGGAGGAATCAAGAAATATCAATGGGTAACACTTCCGCTTGCTGTTCACGGTGTGATCGCAAAAAAAGACGGAACAATTGTTCCAGTCAGCATTGGAGATGAGGAGGAAGATCCGGTATTTGTGATTACAGATCTTCTTGTACATCTTGCATCAAAGCAGCTTGAGAAAAAGGGAAGTGTAGTCGTAGAAGGCGAGAAGCTGGATCTTTTAATTGGAAGCCGGCCGCTTGAGCAGGATCCTTCTCTTGATCAGGAAGAAAAAGAAGCAGTTAAGGCAAATGTGATGGAACTTCTGAAGAAATATTATGATATGGAGGAAGAAGATTTCCTCTCTGCAGAACTTGAGATTGTTCCGGCAGGAAAAGCAAGAGACTGTGGTCTTGACAGAAGCATGGTGCTGGCATACGGTCAGGATGACCGTGTTTGTGCATTTACATCTTTATTTGCAATTCTGGATACGCCTCAGGTCACACGTACCGGATGCTGCATCCTTGTAGATAAGGAAGAAATCGGAAGCGTAGGAGCAACCAGTATGCATTCCAGATTCTTTGAAAATGTAGTGGCTGAACTGGTTGCTATGACTGACGGGGAGTCCGAACTGCAAGTCAGAAGAGCTTTGCAGAATTCCAGAATGTTATCTTCCGATGTAAGTGCAGCATATGATCCGATGTACGCAGATGTGTTCGAAAAGAGAAGTTCTGCATTTTTCGGAAAAGGACTTGTATTTAATAAATTCACCGGGAGCCGTGGTAAGAGTGGTTCTAATGATGCCAATGCAGAGTACCTTGCAAAGATTCGTGGTGTCATGGATGATGCAGATGTATCTTATCAGTTCGCCGAACTTGGAAAAGTTGACGCAGGCGGTGGTGGAACAATTGCTTACATCATGGCAAATTACGGCATGGAAGTCATAGACAGCGGTGTGGCAGTGTTATCCATGCATGCACCTTGGGAAGTGACAAGCAAAGCCGATGTATACGAGGCATATAAAGGCTATGTTGCATTTTTGAAAAATATGTAGTATTTACGTGTATACGTTGCACGACGCGCATTTCTCAGTAAAGATGCCAAGAACATTTTTAAGGAACGAAATATGTCGAAAAGCATGCGAATTATTGTAGAGCAGAGGGAGAATAATCCCTCTGTTTTATTGACAAAAATATAACAAAGTGCTATAATATAGTTGCAGCTTACAAAAAATATAATGTTGGGGTTTTGCCTCATGACCATTTTCTACAAAAACAATGGTGTTTTTGGCTTTGACCCTTAACATGAAATGTATTAGGAGGTCATAGCTATGGCGAAATGGGTTTATATGTTTACAGAAGGTAACGCTACCATGAGAAATCTCCTTGGTGGCAAAGGCGCAAATCTTGCGGAGATGACGAATTTGGAACTGCCGGTACCACAAGGCTTTACCGTGACAACGGAAGCCTGCACACAGTACTATGAAGATGGCAGACAGATCAATGACGAGATTATGAAACAGATTCTTGAAGCCATTGATCAGATGGAAGTTATCACAGGCAAGAAATTTGGTGATAAGACAAATCCGCTGCTCGTTTCTGTTCGCTCTGGAGCACGAGCATCGATGCCAGGTATGATGGATACAATCCTGAACCTTGGATTAAATGAAGAAGTAGTTGAGACACTTGCTGAAGCTTCAGGAAATCCTCGCTGGGCTTGGGACTGCTACAGAAGATTCATCCAGATGTTCTCTGATGTAGTTATGGAAGTTGGAAAGAAATATTTCGAAGAGCTGATCGACAAGATGAAAGCCGAAAGAGGTGTTAAGCAGGACATTGAACTTACTGCAGAAGACCTGAAAGAACTGGCAGGGCAGTTTAAGGCTGAATACAAAGAGAAGATTGGTTCTGATTTCCCATCTGATCCGAAGGAACAGTTAATGGAAGCAGTAAAAGCTGTATTCCGTTCATGGGACAACCCAAGAGCTAACGTATATCGTCGTGACAATGATATCCCATATTCATGGGGAACAGCTGTTAACGTACAGATGATGGCATTTGGTAACATGGGAGATGACTGTGGTACAGGTGTTGCGTTTACTCGTGACCCAGCTACAGGAGAGAACGGTCTGTTCGGAGAATTCCTTACAAATGCACAGGGAGAAGACGTAGTTGCCGGTGTTCGTACACCAATGCACATTTCAGAAATGGAAGAGAAATTCCCAGAAGCATTCGTACAGTTCAAACAGGTTTGTGAAACTCTTGAAAAACACTATAGAGATATGCAGGACATGGAGTTTACTGTAGAGCATGGTAAACTGTACATGTTACAGACACGTAATGGTAAGAGAACAGCAAAAGCTGCTCTGAAGATCGCTTGCGATCTTGTTGATGAAGGAATGAGAACAGAGGAAGAGGCTGTTGCAATGATCGACCCTCGTAACCTTGACTCTCTGCTTCACCCACAGTTCGATGCTGCAGCACTGAAAGCTGCTACACCACTTGCTAAAGCACTTGGAGCATCTCCAGGAGCTGCTTGCGGTAAGATCGTATTCACAGCTGATGACGCTGTTGAATGGGCTGAAAGAGGAGAGAAAGTTGTACTTGTACGTCTTGAGACATCTCCGGAAGACATCACAGGTATGAAATCTGCTCAGGGTATCCTGACAGTTCGTGGTGGTATGACATCTCACGCAGCAGTTGTTGCCCGTGGTATGGGTGAGTGCTGTGTATCCGGATGCGGTGATATCGCTATGGACGAAGAAAACAAGAAATTCACACTTGCTGGTAAAGAGTTCCATGAAGGAGACTTCATCTCCATCGATGGTACAACCGGTAACATCTACGACGGAATCATCCCGACTGTAGACGCTACAATCGCTGGTGAGTTCGGACGCATCATGGCATGGGCTGACAAGTACAGAACAATGAAAGTTCGTACAAACGCAGATACTCCTGCAGATGCTAAGAAAGCTGTAGAGCTTGGTGCAGAAGGTATCGGTCTTTGCCGTACAGAGCATATGTTCTTCGGTGAGGGACGTATCGATGCATTCCGTGAAATGATCTGCTCTACAACAGTTGAAGAAAGAGAAAAAGCTCTTGCAAAAGTTCTTCCATATCAGCAGGGAGACTTCGAAGGACTGTTTGAAGCTCTGGAAGGTAACCCGGTTACTATCCGTTTCCTGGATCCGCCGCTTCATGAGTTCGTTCCTACAGAAGAAGCTGACATCAAGAAACTTGCAGATGCTCAGGGCAAAACTGTTGAAGAAATCAAGACAATCATTGATTC
>ENA-OROP01002040-OROP01002040.1-human-gut-metagenome-genome-assembly--contig:-NODE-2040-length-16164-cov-3.004842_pt1 | contig 16164 bp, 18 predicted proteins | sample MGYA00242132_ERZ509056 | MGnify/ENA primary metagenome ERZ509056 (study PRJEB26280, sample SAMEA2338768) | human gut metagenome | biome: human gut; feature: human-associated habitat; material: faeces...
GGAAATAATTCACACCTCTTAATTTATCCGGAAGGTATTGTTGCTTAACCCACTTTTCAGGATAGGCATGTGGATACTTATAATCTTGTGCATTGCCCAGTTCCTTGCTTCCAGCATAGTGTCCATCTCTCAAATGACGAGGAATCGGTAAATTCCCTGATTTTCTAAGATCCGCCAGGGCAGCATCCATTGCCTTATAAGCCGAATTCGACTTAGGTGATAATGCTAAGTCAATAACTACGTTGGCAATCAAAATACGTGCCTCCGGAAAACCTATTTTCTGTGCAGCTTCCAAGGCTGTGACCGTGTGAACTTGTGCATCTGGATTAGCTAAACCAATATCCTCATAGGCAATCACAGTCAAGCGACGTGCTAGACTAGGCAAATCCCCTGCCTCAACCAAACGTGCCGCATAGTGAAGACTGGCATTAACATCAGATCCTCGAATAGATTTTTGCAAGGCAGAAAGGACATCATAGTGCCCATCACCGTCTTTATCCATAGTAATATAACTGCGTTGTAAGCTATTTTCAACTATGTCTAAAGTAATATGATGCTGCCCATTTCCTGAAGCTGGTGTCGACATGACAGCCAGATCCAAAGAATTATATGCCGATCGTAAATCACCATTAGTAGCTGTCGCAATAAAATCTAGAGCATCATCATCTAAGTGAACCTCAAAGGCGAAGCCACGCTCCTTGTCCCCTAGAACATTCAAAATAGCTTCCTTGATATCTTCATTAGAGAGTGGTTCCAACTCAAATATTTGTACACGGCTACGGATGGCTGGTGTCACAGAAAAAAACGGATTCTCGGTTGTGGCACCAATCATGATAATATTTCCGTTCTCTAATAATGGTAACAAAAAATCTTGTTTCGCTTTATCCAAACGATGGATCTCATCTAAAAGTAGAACTAAACCACCTGAAAATTTAGCCTCTTCTGCAATTTCCTGTAGACGTTTTTTGCTATCGACAGTGGCATTAAAAGTTCTAAAAGCAAATTTTGTTGTTCCTGCAATAGCACTGGCTATCGAGGTTTTCCCGATTCCTGGAGGTCCGTAGAGAATCATTGACGACAGCATATTCGCCTCTACCATACGGCGAATAATTTTACCTTCACCAACTAAATGCTTCTGACCAATCACCTCTGAAATTGAACGTGGACGCATGCGTAAAGCAAGATTATCTGGCATCTTCTCTCCTTTTTTTAACTATTTATTCTTCTTATAATAAGAATATACTATTTTTCTGTAAAAAGAAATTATAAATAGTTCTTGTCAAACCTAAATTCTTATGATAGAATATTTTGGTATGTGGTGCTAGCACATCCGTAATAAATTCTACCTAGGAGGAAAACACGAAATGGCTAAAGTATGTTACTTTACAGGACGTAAAACTGTTTCTGGAAACAACCGTTCACACGCTATGAACAAACTAAACGTGTCGTTAAGCCTAACCTTCAAAAAGTTACTGTTCTTATCGATGGTAAACCTAAAAAAGTTTGGGCTTCAGCTCGTGCACTTAAATCTGGTAAAGTTGAACGCGTTTAATCTTATTAGATATTAAAAGAGATGACATCAGTCATCTCTTTTAATATTCATCGTCTTTCACTTTTGGGTATACTTATGTTATAATAAGAAACTAATAGATAATCCTTATAGAAAGAAGGTGTCAGTATGGGATTTACAGATGAAACTGTTCGTTTCAACCTAAACGACGGTGATAAAGATGAAATCAGTAATACTTTGACAAATGTCTACCGTTCGTTGGCTGAGAAAGGTTATAATCCTATCAACCAAATCGTTGGTTATGTTCTGAGCGGTGACCCTGCTTATGTTCCGCGTTACAATGATGCCCGTAACCAAATTCGCAAATACGAACGTGATGAAATCGTTGAAGAACTCGTTCGCTATTATCTTAAAGGAAATGGAACTGACCTCTAATGCGAGTAATGGGACTTGATGTTGGCTCAAAAACAGTGGGTGTTGCTATTAGTGACCCACTTGGTTTTACGGCCCAAGGCGTTGAAATTATCAAAATTAACGAGGAAGCTAAAGAGTTTGGCTTCGACCGTCTAGGTGAACTCGTTAAAGAATATCAGGTAGATAAATTTGTCGTTGGTCTCCCTAAAAATATGAATAACACTGAAGGACCACGTGTTGAGGCTAGCAAAGCTTATGGTGATAAAATTAAGGAAATCTTTAACCTTCCTGTAGATTACCAAGACGAGCGATTGACAACTGTTCAGGCAGAACGTATGTTAGTTGAACAAGCAGATGTCAGCCGTGGTAAGCGTAAAAAAGTTATTGATAAATTGGCTGCTCAACTTATTCTGCAAAACTACCTCGATCGAATGTTTTAATAAACTGTAAATAGAGACCGATTAGTCGAGCGACAATCTAGTGAACTCCCAGTCAGAACTTCTAGATTCACCTCACTATTGAATACTCTCACCAAAAAGGAGAACAATATGTCACACAATCACGATTACAACCATGACCATGAAGTCATCACTTTAGTAGACGAACAAGGGAATGAAACACTTTTTGAAATCTTATTAACGATTGATGGACGTGAAGAATTCGGTAAGAACTACGTTCTTTTGGTTCCAGCTGGTGCTGAAGAAGATGCAGATGGAGAAATCGAAATCCAGGCATACTCATTCACTGAAAATGAGGACGGCACTGAAGGCGACCTTCAACCAATTCCTGAAGATTCAGATGCTGAATGGGATATGATTGAAGAAGTTTTCAATAGCTTTATCGATGAAAACTAAAAAATAATATTGGGCGTAACTAAGCCTAATCATTTACTTCTAAAAAAGAGACTGAAATAGTTTATTTCAGTCTCTTTTTTAGACGGTTTTTTCTTAAATGTAAGAAATAAGAGAGAAATTGACTAAATGGTATTATCTGATATACTTTAAATAAGAGATTTTGGGTTTTTCCCTTATTTGTAACTTTCAAAATGACAGCAAAGGAGTTTAATTTGAGTCCATATAACAAAGACAATATCCTAGGATCAGGTAGCTATCAAGGTTATCATCGAAGCCCCCATCAATCTCATACACATGATAAGCAATCTGAAAAGGGTGAAGTAACAATTCAAGGGCGTACAAAAGAATCAACTTCTTATCAGATAGAGAAAAAAACTAAGATTTCACTTCCTTGTAAGCATAAAACACATATCCTTATCCTCAGTCTGATTTTGAGTGCATGTAGTATATCAGTCCCTTGCTTTATAGACTTTTCCAATAATATACAATCCCAAAACCTTTACATTGCAAAAATGTTTGCCAACGGTAGTTTACCCTATTCTGACTTTTTTGCGACAGGTGGGTTCTTCTATTATTTCCTAATTTCTCTGGCTTTTCGTCTGGGGTCTACTCTTTGGTTAATTCCAATACAGTTTCTAACCTACTATCTTTCTGGCAGCTACCTTTACAAGGTTGTCATGTATATGACAAATAAGAAGGAAATTGCAACTCTAATTAGTATTATTTTCTATGTCACTAATGGAACACTTGGTTTTGGTGGACTCTATCCTATCCAATTTGCCATGCCTTTTGTCCTCGGTGCTATTTTCTTCTTAACCCGGTACTTTGCTGGTCACAGTCGTGATGAAGCCTTTATTCTTTACGGTTTTGCTGGTGCTGCTGGAGCATTCTTTGAAGCTCGAACTCTTATTTTCTGGGTATTGTCAATTGTGACAATATTCGTTTACAATATTGTCAACAAGCACTTTGCTCGTGGTTTTTATCAAGTCCTTTGTATTATTTTTGGTAATATTTTAGTACTGTACCTATGCCTTTATTTCATCCTAAACTTGCAAATCACTTCGGACTATATTAATCAAGTTCTAGTTTACAACTTTACACAACTCACTGTAGAAAAAAATAACTTCCTACTGACATTGGCTTACCAAAGTTTTGCTGTTATAGGTTCTGGACTCCTTATTGGTGTAGTTACTATAGGTAACCATCTCCTTGGTGATGCTAAAGATAAAATCATTAAATGGGTATTAATCCTTAGCTTTATCTTTACACTAGTTTACAGTCTATTCTCTCAAAGTTTTGGACTTTACAGCATTCTTACCATCGTCCCATATGGTTTAGTCTTGACTGCACTTTCTCTGAATGATGCTATTAAAAAGAGAGCGGAGCGAACCTCTCACCGACGTCGTAATGATAACCAAATCCGCACGCTAAAAGTTTTTGGTATCTTCCTTAGCCGTAATTATTTCTTACCTATAGTCGTTTTTGCATTTGCCTTTGCTATACCAATCATCATGTTCCTATTTGATTTAGGAAATAATGCTGAACGTAGCAGTGTCGCAAATTACCTCGCTAAAAATACCAAGAAAGATGAAACTATTTACGTTTATGATTCATCCGCAAAAATTTATTTGAAAAGTAATCGTAAATCAGCTTCACCATTTGTTCTTCCTGATCTTAACACAGCTAAATCAAGTCATCAAAAGGCTCTTTTAGACACTCTTGTTCAAGATTCTGCACAATATCTTGTTGTCCAACAAGATACGCAATTGCCTTCTGAGTTTAAATCGACACTTTCAAAAAACTATAAAAAAGTACCTGTAAAAGGCGTTGAACGATATACTATCTATGTCCTAAAATAGGTCGAAAATCAATATATAGTGGTTGAGATAAAAATATACCACAATATATTGATTTTTTTTTGCCTAGTGCTATAATTAGTGCTATAATTAGCAGCGAGGTGATTTTTAGATGATTACATTAGAAAAAGAAAAGGTTACAGTCAACCCCGATATCAAAGTTATCAAACGCGATGGGCGTATGGTTACTTTTGATTCAAGTAAAATATATGAAGCTATTCTCAAAGCAAGCGAAACTATTACACCTATCACACCATTAATTGAGACTAAATTGGAAGAAATTGCCAACCGTGTTGTGGCCGAAATCAATGATCGCTTCTCTCACAATATCAAAATATACGAAATTCAAAGTATCGTAGAGCATGAGTTACTCGAAGCTAACGAATACGCTATCGCTCAAGAATACATTAACTACCGTACCAAACGTGATTTTGAGCGTTCTCAGGCTACTGATATCAATTTCACCATTAACAAACTGGTTAATAAAGATCAGGCTGTTGTTCATGAGAATGCCAATAAGGATAGTGATTTATACAATACACAACGTGATTTAACCGCAGGTATTGTTGGAAAATCCGTTGGACTTAAGATGCTTCCTCCACATGTAGCAAATGCTCATCAAAAGGGAGATATCCATTTCCACGATTTAGACTATAGCCCTTACACGCCTATGACAAACTGTTGTTTGATTGACTTCAAAGGCATGTTGGCAAATGGTTTTAAAATCGGTAACGCTGAAGTAGAAAGTCCCAAATCCATTCAAACTGCAACAGCACAAATTTCACAAATCATCGCAAATGTTGCCTCTAGTCAGTATGGTGGCTGTACAGCAGATCGCATTGATGAATTCTTGGCGCCTTATGCAGAACTCAACTACAAGAAACATTTAGCAGATGCTAAAGAATGGGTGACTGAGGAAAAACAGGAAGACTATGCTCGTGCTAAAACGCGTAAAGATATCTATGATGCTATGCAATCTCTTGAATATGAGATAAATACGCTTTTCACCTCAAATGGTCAAACACCATTTACCTCTCTCGGTTTTGGTTTGGGAACAAACTGGTTTGAACGTGAAATCCAAAAAGCTATCCTCCAAGTTCGTATTTTAGGCCTTGGATCAGAGCACCGCACAGCCATTTTCCCAAAACTCATCTTCACCCTAAAACGCGGACTTAACTTGGAACCTAACTCACCTAACTACGACATTAAACAGCTAGCACTTGAATGTGCAACTAAGCGTATGTATCCAGATGTCCTATCATATGACAAAATCATTGAATTGACAGGCTCCTTCAAAGCCCCTATGGGATGTCGTTCCTTCCTTCAGGGTTGGAAAGATGAAAATGGCGTTGAAGTTAATTCTGGACGAATGAATCTTGGCGTAGTCACCCTTAATCTCCCTAGAATTGCGCTAGAGTCTAAAGGAGACCAAGATAAATTTTGGGAAATTTTTGAAGAAAGAATGGGAATTGCCAAAGATGCTCTCGTTTACCGAGTTGAGCGGGTAAAAGAAGCTACACCTGCCAATGCACCTATTCTTTATCAGTATGGCGCTTTTGGTCAGCGTCTGCGTAAATGCGACAGCGTCGACCAACTCTTCAAACATCGTCGTGCAACCGTATCACTTGGTTACATTGGACTTTATGAAGTAGCATCTGTTTTTTATGGTAGCGATTGGGAAACTAATCTAGAAGCCAAGACATTTACTTTAAATATCGTTAAAGCGATGAAAAATGCTTGTGAAAGTTGGTCTGACGAATATGACTATCATTTCTCTGTTTATTCAACACCATCAGAAAGTTTAACAGATCGCTTCTGTCGATTGGATACTGAAAAATTCGGTGTCGTAACTGATATCACAGATAAAGAATATTACACCAACTCCTTCCACTACGATGTCCGTAAAAATCCAACACCATTTGAAAAGTTGGAATTTGAGAAAGATTACCCAGAGGCTGGTGCAACTGGTGGATTCATCCATTATTGTGAATATCCAGTCCTCCAACAAAATCCTAAGGCACTTGAAGCTGTTTGGGATTTTGCCTATGACCGTGTCGGCTATCTTGGCACTAATACTCCAATTGATAAATGCTACAAGTGTGACTTTGAAGGGGATTTCACTCCAACAGAACGTGGGTTCATGTGCCCTAATTGTGGTAACACAGATCCTAAAACAGTTGATGTCGTCAAACGTACTTGCGGTTATTTAGGGAATCCACAGGCCCGCCCTATGGTTAAAGGACGCCACAAAGAAATCTCAGCCCGAGTCAAACATATGAATGGTTCAACCATCAAATATGGTGGCAAACATCTCTAATAAGACCTATAATGCATTATAATAAACTAGAAGCAGCTGGATAATACCCTCCAACTCCCTCCAACTGCTTTGCTTATTTAGTTTTTAGAAAGGGATACAATGGGTAAATATCAATTAGATTATAAAGGTATGCAACAGGTGGAACGTTACCACGAAAAAAATGCAACCGTCAAAAATGACAAAAAAGCACGTGTCCAAGCCCTTTTAAAAAAAGCTGGAAAGAAGAAATAAGATGATTTTACGCCGACCAAGTCAAGCAGATAAAGAAGCTATCTTAGACATGATGGGTGAATTTGAAAGGGAGAAATCTGTCCATGATGGTGGATTTTGGAACGCGGACAATTTTATTTATGAAGAATGGCTAGAAGAAAATCTTCAGTCAGAAGCAGGACTTAATATCCCTGAAAACTGGGTTCCTGCTATACAGCTGGTCAGTTTCAACGAATCAGGTCATGCTCTTGGTTTTCTACATCTTCGTCTTCGTTTAAATGGGCGCTTACTAGAAAAAGGTGGTCATATTGGCTACTCCATCCGTCCATCTGAACGTGGCAAGGGGTATGCAAAAGAATCTCTCCGTCAAGGCCTGCAAGTAGCCAAGGAGAAGAATATTCAGCGTGCTCTGGTCACTTGTAGCACAGAAAATCCAGCCAGCCGAGCTGTTATATTAGCCAACGGTGGTCAACTAGAGGACATTTGTAACGAAACTGAGCGCTATTGGATAGATTTGGAGTAAAATCATGACATGGAATACACCAAAACCACAAGAATGGAAGTCCGAAGAGCTTAGCCAAGGACGCATTATTGACTATAAGGCCTTTAATTTTGTTGATGGTGAAGGGGTCCGTAACTCACTTTATGTCTCTGGTTGCATGTTTCACTGTGAGGGATGCTATAACGCTGCTACCTGGTCCTTCAAGGCAGGGATTCCCTATACCAAAGAACTAGAGGAACAAATCATACAAGATTTAGCACAGCCCTACGTGCAAGGTCTCACACTACTGGGTGGAGAACCTTTTCTAAATACTGGTATTCTAACTCCCTTAGTCAAGCGTATCCGTAAGGAACTACCCGAAAAAGACATTTGGTCTTGGACTGGTTATACTTGGGAAGAGCTAATGCTTGAAACTCCTGATAAGCTAGAACTTCTTCATCTTGTTGACATTCTCGTAGATGGACGTTTTGATATTACTAAAAAGAACCTTATGCTCCAGTTTCGAGGATCATCTAATCAACGTATTATTGATGTCAAAAAATCTCTTGATCAAGGAAAGGTTGTTATCTGGGACAAGTTGAATGACGGTCAAAACAACTATGAGCAAGTCGATCGTAAAGACATGATATAAGAAAAAGTCTGAGTTTGTAACTCAGACTTTTTTAACTTTTCTTACAAAAAACAATTCACTATCAGAAGATAAATCCTTACGATAGTAAAAGTCATCAAAGGATAAGTCTCGTAAGGCATCTATGGTTTGACAACTTTCCTCCATTACAGCTGTCAAAAAAGCTCCTCTAGCCTTTTTAGAAATCGTTGAATGTGTCTTAAGAATACCATTACGGTCTTCCATAAAACTAACTGTGAATAACTGCTTACGAAGACTTGGACTAAAGACATCTTCAAATTCACTTGAAAGCAAGGAAACAACTGGAACTTGACTCTCTTCTAGGAATTGGTCATATTCAGCACGCCAATAATTTTTTAAGGACTGACCATTAACCTTAACCTTTGTATGAAAGTCATGACGATGTTCTTGAATCGGATAGAAAGCGGGAATAATCCCATAAAAAGAAGATGTGATAAATACTTGGTGACTGAGGAAATCTTTTTCACATGTGGATAAGTCCTTGCGTTTAATGTGACGATACATCAGTCCGTTAAAAAGCTCGACAGCTGGGTAATTCTTCGCTTCACCTGCTAAAATTGCATCCCAACGCTGCTTTTCTTTCTCAGCCTGCTCAGGCTTTATTTTATAAGCTATGGACAAATCGTCTGTGGATAACTTAGCCATTTCTGTTAGAATAGCTTCACTCTTTTTAGATAGTTTTTGGGAGGGGACTTCCTTACTGGGCTTCATATCTTTTGCAGTTGGAATTAAAAATCTAATCATATTGTTATTGTAAAGCCATGCTGGCATTTCGTCAAGAATTCTCTCTAGTAAAAAAGGAAGCAAATAGTCGTCAACTCCCTTCTTTATTAATCATCTAAATCAACAAAACGACCTAGAATATGTACATTTTCTGCGATTGAAACAAAAGCTTTAGGGTCTGCTTTTCTCATATAATACTTGAAGTCCGTATACTCTTCACGGGTAATAATAGCTAGCAATACTACTTTCTTTTCGTGATTATAAGTTCCTTCCGCATCGTTAATCATCGTTACACCACGGTGAAGTTTCTTATGGATCATCCTTACAACTGGATCAGGATTACTTGTGACAATCATGGCTTGCATTTTCTTCTGTTTAGTGAAAATTGCATCCGTTACTCGACTAGAAATAAAAATTGTAACCATAGAATAGAGAGCGTATTTCCAGCCAAAAAGAATACCTGCAAAAATCATGATAATCCCGTTGACAATCAAGGAGATATTCCCAACATTACGACCCGTTTTCTTACGAATAGTGAGACTGACGATATCTGTTCCTCCGCTAGAAATACGTGATTTTAAACCGAAACCAATCCCTGCTCCCATGACCAGACCACCAAAAATAGCATTTATCAATGGGTCCTCCGTTAAGGTCACATGAGGCATCACCTGAATAAAAAGGGAACTCATTGTTACCGTAATGAAGGTGAAGATGGTAAATTTATGGCCAATCTTATACCAAGCTAAAATCAAGAGTGGAATATTTATCGCATAGAAAGTCAATGATACTGGAATCTCAAAGCCCAGAGTCCTGAGACTCAATGCTGATAACATCTGCGCCAACCCTGTAGATCCACTGGAGTAGACATGCCCAGGTTGAAAGAAGAAATTTACAGCAATTGATGACAAGAGCCCATAGAGTACTGACGCTGAAAATTTTTCAGTATATTTTTCACGAGAGATACTACGTGCCGCTTGTAAAACGCCCATTTTCTTTGCATATTTTTTCTCTATATACTTAACATGTTTATGAAGAGGTGCTTTATTCATTTTCTAATTCTACATGAAGGGCAAGTTCTTCCAACTGTTTATCAGCCACAAGACTTGGAGCCTGAGTCATAGGATCGGATGCCTTATTATTTTTAGGGAAGGCAATCACTTCACGAATATTATCTTTACCTGCAAGAAGCATAACAAAACGGTCAAGCCCGAGAGCCAAGCCACCATGTGGTGGGAATCCATAGTCCATAGCTTCGAGAAGGAAACCAAATTGCTCATAGGCAGATTCTTCAGAGAAACCAAGGGCTTTCAACATACGTTCTTGTAAGTCTTTCTGATTGATACGTAGACTACCACCACCAAGCTCATAACCATTCAAGACAATATCATAGGCTACAGCACGTACCTTAGAAAGATCTCCTTCGAGTTCTGCTGCAGAATCTTCTGTTGGCAAAGTGAATGGGTGGTGGGCGGACATATAACGGCCCTCTTCTTCAGACCACTCAAACATTGGCCAATCCACAACCCAAAGAAAGTTAAATTTAGTGTTGTCAATCATGTCAAGTTCTTTAGCAATTTGATTACGCAAAGCACCAAGTGTGTTATTAGCGATTTCAAGTGTGTCTGCTACAAAAAGAACCAAATCATTTTCTTCAATCTGTAAAGTATCTGTCAACTTTTCTTCAATACTTGTCAAGAATTTAGCAACTGGACCTGCTAGAACTCCATCAGTCATCTTAACCCAAGCAAGACCTTTAGCACCAAATTGTTTGGCAAAGTCTGTCAACTTGTCAATGCTTTTACGTGAATACTTATCTGCATTTCCTTTAACAACAATCGCCTTAACAGCTGGTGCCTCAGCAAATACTTTGAAGTCTACATCCTTGACAAGTTCTGTCAAGTCTTGTAAAAGCATGTCAAAGCGTGTATCTGGCTTGTCAGATCCATAGTTATTCATAGCATCATCATAAGACATGCGTGGGAATGGTAGTGTCACCTCAATCCCTTTAGTTTCTTTCATAACCTTAGCAATCAATCCTTCTGTAATATCTTGGATTTCTTGCTCATTAAGGAAAGAAGTCTCCAAGTCAACTTGTGTAAACTCAGGTTGACGATCACCACGCAAATCTTCGTCACGGAAACACTTTACAATTTGATAATAACGGTCAAAACCAGCATTCATCAATAATTGTTTAGTAATCTGAGGACTTTGTGGAAGAGCGTAAAAGTGGCCTTGGCTAACACGGCTTGGAACCAAGTAATCACGTGCACCTTCTGGTGTAGATTTTGTCAACATTGGTGTTTCAACATCGATAAATTCCAAGTCATCAAGATAATTACGAATGGTATGAGTTACCTTGGCACGAAGCTTAAAGTTTTCCAACATCTCTGGACGACGAAGATCCAAGTAACGGTAACGCATACGTGTATCATCACTAGCCTCAACACCATCTTTGATTTCAAACGGTGTTGTTTTAGCAGTATTAAGGACTTTAAGATCTTCAACTTTAAGCTCGACAGCACCTGTAGGCAAGTTATCATTAGCTTGTTCACGCGCTTCAACTGTTCCTGTTACTTCAATAACAAATTCGCTACGCAAGCTCTCAGCTGTTTCAACAACAGCTGCATCAGTATTTTCAGGGTTAACAACCAACTGCATCAAACCTTCACGGTCACGAAGATCGATAAAAATTAAACCTCCGAGATTACGACGACGAGATACCCAACCTTTCAAAGTAATAGTAGTTCCGATATGTTCACTACGAACACGACCGGCATACATAGAACGTTCCATAAATACACTTCTTTCGTTAATTTTTTAGTCTTAACTATTATAGCAAAAAGCCCATCAAAACCCCACCCATTTCAGGCTCGAATTTTAATAGACTTTCTTTTTTATAAAACTATTTACCAAATTGTTTAAACAATTCACTAGTATCCACATAATCTTCAGCAAATTCTTCAAAATCTTCAAAACGGTAGTCAGCTGTTTCTAAATCAAGCAAACTATTCCAACGGAAACCATAAACATCTTCAATGATAACACTAAGTTCATCAGTTTCCTCATCTACTTGCCAGCCCAAATAGCGTTCCTGGGTTTCAAAATTCAAAACTACATCTTGACAATCTTGGCGCCAAACTTGACCAAGCAATTGTTGACACATAGCATGATCACTCGCAGGTTCATCATTAAACCACGTAATCTCATGTTTATCGAGAAATGCAATCAACTGCCAAAACTGTTGTTGGAAACGAATGGGCATACTACGATCAAAAGCCAAACTGAATTTTTCACTCCGTTTGAGCATATCAACTATACTAACCATATACCCCCTACTTTTCTAACTGTTTGAGGACTGTTGCGAAGTTTGTAGTTAGCTCTTCAAAACTTACAGTAACTTCCTCACGAGTAGCATTATTTTTGACCTTAACCACACCTGACTCCACTTCACTCTCACCTAATGTGATAACAGTCTTGGCTTTGAAGGTATCTGCTGACTTAAACTGTGCCTTAATCTTACGTCCAAGGTAATCACGTTCAGCTTTAAATCCTTGGTAGCGGATGGATTGAACTAACTCAAGAGCTTTGCCATTAGCACCCGAACCAAGTACTGCAATGTAGACATCAAGACTTTCTTCTACCGGAAGTTTAATGCCTTGCTTATCAAGAACCAAAAGCAAGCGTTCTAAACCAAGTCCAAAACCAAATCCAGCTGTTTCTGGACCACCGAAATATTCAACCAAACTATCATAACGACCACCCGCACAGATTGTTAACTCAGACTTGTCAATATTGGTAATAAATTCAAAAATCGTGTGGTTATAGTAATCCAGACCACGTACCATATTAGTATCAATCACATATGGAATGTTAAGACTATCGAGCATGGCACGCACTTCATCAAAGTGAGTTTGACTTTCTTCATCTAAATAATCAAGGATAGATGGAGCATTTTCAACTGCAACCTTATCTTCTTTTTCTTTTGAATCAAGTACTCGCAAAGGATTTTCTTCCAAACGGCGTTGGCTATCTTTTGACAAACTCTCGCGCATTGGTGTCAAATAGTCAATCAAGGCCTGACGATAAGCCAGACGACTGTCAGTATTTCCAAGACTATTCAAATGAAGAGTAACATCCTTAATGCCAAGCGTATTAAAGAGTTGGTAGGCCATGGCAATTGTTTCAACATCTGTTGCTGGATTTTTTGAGCCAAAGCACTCTACACCTAGTTGGTGGAACTCGCGCAAGCGTCCTGCTTGAGGACGTTCATAACGGAACATTGATCCAATATAATAAACTTTAACAGGTTTTTGGACCTCTGGCGCAAAGAGTTTGTTTTCTACATAAGAGCGTACAACCGGTGCTGTTCCTTCTGGGCGGAGTGTAATATGACGGTCTCCCTTATCATGAAAATCATACATTTCCTTAGTAACGATATCAGTTGTATCACCTACTGAACGTGAAATGACCTCGTAATGTTCAAACATAGGCGTACGAATTTCACCATAATTGTATTTTTTAAATGTTTCACGTGCAACATTCTCCACGTACTGCCATTTGGCACTATCCCCAGGTAAAATATCCTGCGTTCCCTTAGGTTTTTGAAGTTTCATAATGATGATACAGGTCTCAAATAGACCTGCCCTCCTTTTCCGTTATTACAGATATAATCACTCTATTCTATCATAATTTACATAGCTTTTGGGAAATGGTGCAGGTTTTTTTCAACGTAAGAAAGAAATAGACCTCCGGGTATATATAATGGTCAAGCTTAATCATCAACAAACAAGTAGTGAAATTATGAGGAGCTCTCCTTTTCCCAAAAAACTGTAGAATTCTTTGTTTCGTCTCTTTATCTTCCACGAAACTTTTTCTTTCTATTAAAAATAGGACAGGCTTACCCCATCCTATACACTCTTTCTATTATGACCAAACCTTATCAGTAATAGTTTTAATCAATTGCAATTTATTCCACTCGTCTTGCTCAGTCAAGATATTACCTTCTTCAGTTGAGGCAAAACCACATTGAGTTGAGATTCCAAGATTCTTAAGTGGTACAAGTTCAGCCGCTTCATGGATACGAGCAATGACAGCATCTACATCTTCCAAAACTGGATCCTTAGAAGTAATCACACCAAGTACCAATTCAACATGATCACGGTTATTCCAAATCGTTGGAAGTGGTGCGAAGCTACCCAAACGTGCATCATCATATTCCAAGAAGAAGATATCATAGTTCAATTGATCAAGATATTTAGCTACTGAATCATAGCCACCTTCAAAAAGATAAGTTGATTTAAAGTTCCCACGACAAATATGAGTAGCCAAAGTCAAATCTTCTGGAAGACCTTCCAAAGCTTTATTAATAGTGTATACATCATCCTCAGCAATTTTTGCCAACTCAGCTGTTTTCTCAGGATTATTTTTTTCATTCTCAAACTGTTGAATCCAATACCCCCAAGTTGTATCATCCAATCGCACATAACGTGCACCCAAATCGTAGAAATGTTGGATGGTATCATGGTAAGCTTTAGCCAAAGCATCAAGGAAATCAGTCCATGAATCATAGTAATCTGCATAAAGATCACTACGGTGGTCACGTTTAATGATGAGTGATGGACTTGGAATAGTTACTTTTGGAGTGATTCCTTCAGGAGTCACTGATTTAAGATATTCAAAGTCGCGATAGAAAGGATGGTTGGGATTTTCGGCAATTTTACCGTTGATACGGACGTTGGTTGTACGTGTCTTAGCACCATGGAATTTATATGAATCTTCTTGTTGGTAAGCTTCAAAACCAGTTAGGTTCTATAGGAAATCAAGGTGCTATCAAGAACGACCAAATTCACCATCAGAAACGACTTGAAGACCATTTTCTACCTCATGGTGAACCAATTCCTTAACCAATTCATCTTGTACTTTCAGTAATTCTTCTTGCGAAATCTCACCATTGGCAAATTTTTCACGTGCTTCTTTTAGAGCTTGTGGACGAAGGTAAGAACCAACATGATCAAAATGATAATGTACTTTACTCATAGTTATTTACTCCTTTTTATTCTTTCACTTAATGTTATAATAAGCCTATTCTAGAACTTTCCGTTATAGCTGTGAAATATGTATTTACTATCATTCTATATAACTTTTAACTATATATATTGATAAAAAGTTTTTGTCAAGTAACTTTACTTTACAATAAAGATATGTTATTCTGTTATAGTTGATTTAAAATCAAGAACATAACTATTAATTCGGAGGAAATAAAGAAATGGCAGTACCTGCACGTCACACTTCAAAAGCGAAGAAAAACAAACGTCGTACACACTACAAATTGACTGCTCCATCAGTACAATTTGACGAAACAACTGGAGATTACTCACGTTCACACCGTGTATCACTTAAAGGATACTACAAAGGACGTAAAATCGCTAAAGCTGCATCAGCTGAATAATAGAAGGGAGATACCATGCGCGTAAATATTACACTTGAACACAAAGAATCTGGTGAACGCTTGTACCTTACTTCAAAAAACAAACGTAACACTCCAGACCGTCTTCAATTAAAAAAATACTCACCAAAATTGCGTAAACATGTAATCTTTACTGAGGTGAAATAAAGATTCAATACGAATCAATAGAAAAGAAAAACGCTGATTTCAAGCGTTTTTTCTTTTTGTCAAATTCTATATATTGAACTGTATTTCAATTCAATCTCTACCTTTTTCTCCACCTTTTTCTTAATTGATTTCTGTTCATACTGAGCCAAGTCAACTTAATCATGATTAAATAATAGCAATATATCTTGTCTAATACTTTTCCTATAATTAATATACTCGGTTAATGTCATAATTGACAAATTTCCAGATTTATCTTCAACAATATACAAATCATTTAGACCTTCATTGCTATTGTTATCGAGAATACATTTTGCTTCGATAATTTTTTCTATGGACTCCTGTAGTCCATAGTCAGGAATATCGCATGGCACTTCTAGATATATTGTTCCTTTATCGGTATTAAATTTAATGGTCAGTTTAGCAGGTTTTTCATTTTGTTTAGCATCAAGTATCACTACGTTCTTTTTTTTATTTTATAAATAATCTTAATAATATCTTTCAAAATATCTACACATA
>ENA-OROP01002086-OROP01002086.1-human-gut-metagenome-genome-assembly--contig:-NODE-2086-length-15858-cov-2.763083_pt1 | contig 15858 bp, 10 predicted proteins | sample MGYA00242132_ERZ509056 | MGnify/ENA primary metagenome ERZ509056 (study PRJEB26280, sample SAMEA2338768) | human gut metagenome | biome: human gut; feature: human-associated habitat; material: faeces...
ACATCAAGGTTTCAAAAGATTCCTGTAAAACCACAATCGGCCGTTTAACCTCTAGAGTATGGAAGGTCTGAGACATATCACCAGACGCATCCAATTCAAGAATATAGACACCCTTTTCTTCCTTACGCTTGGCTTCTTTGACATTAAAGGCGACTGGACTGCCTGAATATTGCACGCGCTTGGTAGGACTAGCAAAACGCGTATGGATATGCCCTAAGGCAACATAATCGAAAGACTTAAAAAGGTCACTGGTCACATTGGTAAGACCACCTACCGTATTACTGGTTTCAGACAACATCAATTCTCGAAGACCCTGACCATCGCTATCATCCTTCTTAGAAACCGCAAAATGCGTCACCAAGACATGAGCTTTGTCAGGATCGAAAGCTTTTTCTATATCCTCAAGAATGTAGGTCAAGGCATCACCAATCCCCTGAATTTCCTTTCCCTCATCATCCTTATAGTAAATACGAGCATCAATAGGATCGATAAAAGGCAGCAGAAAAATCTGGCAATTCTCCAACTCAATAGGCTCAAAAGCCTCCTCCAAACGTGTACTTAAATGAAGGCCCTGATGTTGAAAGAAGTCACGCCCAAAATGTAAACGTTCAGCCCCATCGTGATTACCACTAATCGCATAGACAGGAATCTGCTCCTCCAGTACTAAGCGGGCCAAGGTCTTATTAAAAAGCTTAATCGCATCCACAGGGGGCACCGCACGGTCATAGAGGTCCCCAGAAATGATAACCCCATCCACTTTTTCGCTAATAGCCAAATCCACAATTTGTTGAAAAGCCCACTCCTGCTCCTCCAACAAAGACCAGCCATTGAGGGTTCGTCCTACATGCCAATCTGACGTATGTAAAAACTTCATGACAACCTCCTCATTCATTTTGTCTTACTTCTATTGTACCTTATCAAGCTAAATACTGCTTAAAAGTTTCACAGGCTTTGATAGTTTTCCCGTTTTTTAGCTGTAAAGATCAAAAAATCTCTCCCAAGCTATCCTGTACTGACCCCAAAAAGTTAGACAATTTATGTAAGCAAAGGATTTAGCTCTGTATTGCACAGGATTGAGTCCTTTTAGTTTTACCTTAATGCATTTGTTGTTGTAGTAATCAATATAGTCTAGATTACCCTGCCTCAATTGGTTAAGTAATTTAAATACCTCTAACCAAGAAAATCAATATTATCTATTCTTTTAATTGACTTTTATAGATTCTAAGCATTATCATATAGGTTGGTACTAGTGCACATCTTGTATTTTAGGCAATAATATTTACTCACTTTTCGTTATTGTCAGTACCGATCCCTTTTAAATTTTTCACTATGAAAACCTAAAAATAATCCGAACCCTAAGGGCTCCTGACTTTACTTTATTCTAGGCATTTTTTATCCATAGCTTGTTAGCTGACTTGGAACTAGGCATGTAGTATTTACTATTTCCCTACTTGAGATTTTTTATAAGTCACATGCATTATTCCATCTGAACGAATGGTATGATTTTTATTTCTTTTAGAGAAACACCGGTAATAGCTAATTCCTATCTTAAATCACTTGAAATATATTTATAATGTGTTGGAGTGCTAATCAGTACCGCTTGTAGATTTTTGGAAGATACTAACACACTAATGATTTAATCTCCTTTAAAACATGAAAAGAGAAGCCTCCTAAGCTTCTCTTTTATAATTATCAAATAATGTACAACTAGATTCTTAATAACTACCTAATTTAGTGGTTCAATCATGAAGCTTAATTGATAGCTATCTGCTGAGCTAAGCAAGAATTCGTCATGAACTGGAGCACCCCATGTGTCGTCACCACCTACACCCATTTGAGCAGCAAGAACTTTAATCCATGTAGCATCAGATTCTTGCAACTCATATTGGTGACGAGCATTTTCAATTTGTTCAGTACTGTTACGCAAAGCACTGAATTCGAATGCTTTATTAAGTGCGGTGAATTTAAGACCATTATGGTTATCATCAGATACTGTGAATTCACGAGTACCATAGTGATTACCAGATTCTTGTGGCATTAGATATGGAGCAAATGTCTTTTCAACAGATGTTTCATATCGACCAAGATAGGCACCAGGAAGTTTATCACGGTAGCTTTCTTCTGCACCGTATCCATAATAGCTAAGGTTTGTAAATTGTGAACCGATAGCAAATTCTAGACCAAATTCAGGGAAGTTTGGCAAACCTGCTTTACCATCATAGTTTGCAGTAACAAAGATTCGACCCTTGTAATCAACTTGATAAGTTACCTTAACTTCGACATCAGACAAGCCTGGCAATTCATGAACATAAGTCACTTTAACAGAGTCGTCTTCGATTTGAATTTGAGTATCTGTAACTTTACTATAGTTTCCAGCAACCTTCCAGCCTGCCATTTCGAATGGATATCCAGCACCACGATCGTTGTCAGTGTAAGCACGAGTGAAGCTAAGTTTAGGACCTTTCTCAATGAATTCAACACCATTATACTTAGCAGATACTAAAGTATTTTGTGCACGTGAAAGCAAGATTGAGAAGTTTTGTCCTTGAATACCGATGTTGAAGTCGCCTTCAACAACATTCAAAGGTGCTTTAACTGGTGTTTCAGTGCTAATCTTTTCAACAACATATTGACCACGAACAATTTCATGACCTTTAGGAGCCCATTCAGTTGCTTCCCTCAGAACACAAGCAACTTCGTAAATTTGTTCAGAATTTGAAGCCTCGACTACAAAGTTAACTGGGAATGTTGCTTCTTCGCCTGGTTTAACATCAAAGTGATATTCACTTTCACTAACTTTTCTACCATCTTCGTAAACTCTAGCTAGGAAAGTATAAGCAGAAAGATCTTCGAAGAGATTATCATTCTTGATAGTTACTGATTTTTCATCAACAGCAATCTTAATATTAGAGTAAAGATGTTTAACTGTTTGAAGTTTTGGAGTTAGGGTACGATCTGCAAAGACGATACCATTTCCACAAAATTCGTAGTCAGAAGGTCTATCATGCCAGTCACCACCATATGATAGGAATTCGCTACCATTTGGAAGTGTTTTGTAAATAGCTTGGTCAATGAAGTCCCAAATAAATCCACCTTGGTATTCTGGATATTTCTCTAAGTCAGTGTAGAGTTGCAATCCACCACCAGAGTTACCCATTGTGTGCATGTATTCACATGAAATATAAGGTTTTTGAGGTTTGTTAGTTAGGTTACCTGAAGCAAAGTGTTTATCACTAACGCTTGAAAGATCAACTAGTTTACCAGTTGTGAGGTATTCTTCGATATCAGCTGGTTTCGCATACATACGACTTTCGATGTCTGTAATGTAATCAAACTCACGACACCATGCAACACCTTCATAGTGAACTGGACGAGTATTGTCAACACTACGGAAGTAATCAGCCATGTCAGCAATATCTTTACCAGCATATGATTCATTACCACAAGACCAAATGATAACACTAGCGTGGTTCTTATCGCGTTGGAACATGTTATTGGCACGATCCAAACAAGCAGGCAACCATTCTGGTTCACTAGCTGGGATATTCCATGAAGGTTCGCATAGACCAAGTTTTTGCCATGTACCGTGTGTTTCAAGGTTGGCTTCATCGATAACATAAAGTCCATATTCATCACACAATTCATACCAACGTGTTTGGTTAGGATAGTGTGAAGTACGAACAGCATTGATGTTATGTTGTTTCATCACTTTGATATCCCAAAGCATATCTTCTTCAGTGATACAACGTCCTGTTCTAGCGTTAAATTCGTGTCTGTTAACCCCTTTAAAGACAATTCTCTTACCATTCAAAAGCATAAGTTTATCTTTAATTTCAAAGCGTCTAAATCCAACTTTAACTGGAACGACTTCAACAACTTGGTCATCATCCAAAACATGAAGGATCAAATCGTAAAGTTTAGGACTTTCAGCACTCCAAGGTTTGATTTTAAGATTTTCAAGACTTACAGATAGTTCACCGTCACCATTAACAGATGCATCACCTTCTGTAACGATGCCTTCATAATCTGAAAGAACATATTTAATCTTCTTGTCTTCATAATCACCAACAGTCTTCAAATCAATATCCAATTGACCTGCTTTTGTTTGGTAATCATAATCTCCCTTAACAAAGAGATCTTGAACGTGAACTTTTGGAATAGCATACAAGTAAACATCTCTAAAAATACCGTAAAGTCTCCAGAAGTCTTGGTCTTCCAACCAGCTTGCTGTAGAGTAACGATAAACAGCTACCGCCAACTTGTTATCACCTTCAACAAGGTAATCACTAATTTCAAATTCACTAGGTGTAAATGAATCTTCACTGTATCCTACGAAGTTACCATTGACCCATACAAAGATGGAAGTAGCAACCCCTTGGAATGAGATAAATACTTTTTTATCTTTTAATGCATCATTCAAGGTAAAATGTTTAACGTATGATGCAACAGCATTTGATTCTTGAGGAACTTGAGGTGGACGAAGGAATTCTTTACCATCCCAAGGATATTGGGTATTCACATATTGTGGAGAACCAAAACCTTGAAGCTCTAAATGACCTGGTACATTGATGAAATTCAAATCAGTTTCATCAAATTCTGTTTTATAAAAGTCTTTTAAAACCTGATTTGTATTCTGAGCATAGTGAATTTTCCATTTTCCATTAAGAGATTGTCTTAACTTCATCTCCCCTTCAGAAAATTCTTCAAGAGATTCAAAATACTTATGATCTGAGTGAGCATCAACAGTATTAACGCTAACAATCTTTGGATCGTTTAAATAAGTTTGAATTTTTTCAGTCATGTTCATAGATTATTCTCCTTTTTTGAAGGTAATAACTTCAGACAAAGCTTCTACCTTTTCTCCAACTTTTTGTTCAAGATGGAAAGCACTGAATTTTTCTGAATTAGTTACAGTGACAAGTACTGTGTCATCAAGACCATTTTTCTCAATAATTGGTGACCAGAACTCAAGAAGTTTTTGTCCAACTTCAACACGATCACCTTGTTCTACGTAACTAATGAATCCTTCACCATTAAGTTTAACTGTTCCGATGCCAACGTGGATAAGAACAATGACACCATCTTCACTTTCAATACCAACTGCATGGCGAGTAGGAAGAATTTGACGAATGGTACCACTAATTGGTGCAAAGACAGCTCCATCAGTAGGTTTAATGGCGAAACCTTTACCCATGCTACCTGAAGCAAAGTGTTCATCATTAACACTTGAGAGATCAACCAAATAACCAGTTGTAGGGGTTACAAGAGATACGACGTTAGTTTTAACTTCATTTTCAGAAGTTGCTACGCTAAAGCGATGTTCCAATTCTTCAACAATTTTAGCGTGACGTGCTTCAGTCAAAGTGATTTTACGAGCAACAATGAAGGCACCGATAAGCATTGTTGCTGCTGGGAAAGCAAACATGCCAAGCTTAAAGATAAACTGTTGATGTGTTGTAATTGTTGATGCTGAGGCACCTGTTGTCATACCGGCAGCTACGGCAAATGTAGAAACAAGCCAGTTTGACATCGCACCACCAAGTTTATCAATAAGTGGACGAACTGACAAAGTAAGTGATTCATCACGGTGTCCCGTTTTCCATTGACCATATTCTACTGAGTCAGAGATAATCATAAAGACAACAAGGAACACAAGAGGTTGTGGAATGAAGAAGAGTTCAGCTGCAGTCAAGATTATTGGAAGTGATGTACCTGCAATACTAAAGATTCCGATACCCCCGAGCATTACTGCAATACATCCGTAGAACAAACGTTTACGGTTGAATTTATCAGCTAGGGTAGGGAAGAGTGAAACTGAAACCAAACCAACAACTGTATTCAATCCGTAAAGAATTGAGTATTTACCTGAATCACCAAGGATAAATGTGAAATAATAAAGTTGAAGAGCATTAAGTGTATTAATACCAAGACCATAGAACCAATATCCAAGAGATAACCACATCAATTGGTCGTTTTGACCAAGAACCTTAAAGACTTGTTTAAGGCTAGTTTTTTCGTTATTATCACGAATTTTTGACTCAACTTCACGTGTACCAATACCAACAGCAATTGATGTAATCACACCAATGAGAGCAACGATAAATGCAAACCAGAACCATCCAGATTTATCTCCAGAGCCACTATTGTTCGTCATAGAGAAGAACAAAACGATTGGCATGATGGCAACACCTACAATATTGGCACCAATCGTAGAACCAATACGGGCAAAAGTTGCCATTTTTTCACGTTCGTGACTATCAAGAGACAAGGCAGGAATCATTGACCAGAAACCGATATCTTTAATCGAGTAGAAGACATCCATTACAAGGTAGATAATTCCAAAAAGTACAAGGTACAAGAAAGGATTTGTTTTATTCAAACCACCTAAATCGGTGAAGAGAAGCAACAAGGTGATAGAACTGATGATACCACCACCAACTACCCATGGTTTGAATTTACCATACTTAGTATTAGTGTTATCAATCATATTACCGATCAATGGATCGATAAATACTTCCAAGATACGCAAAATAGAGATAATGTTAGTGATTAATAGTACGTAGTGACTATTTTGCTTTGGATCACCTGTGTTAAACAAGTGAGTTGTCACAAACATGATAAAGTATGTTGACAAGGTTGCATAGAAGACGTCGTTACCAAAAGCACCAGCTGCGTAGGATAAACGAGACTTCATCTGACCTTTAGATTTTTCCATTTCGGAAACCTCCTATTATTTGAATACGTTTACATTATATGAAAATTGGTTTATGCAGTCAATAATTTCAGTGTTTTTTACTAAAATTTTACTAATACATGGTTATCTTGATGAATTAAAGTATTGGAAGCCAATTTCATAGTTTACACTATGACCTTTATCTAAGATAATATCTCCAAAACCTTTGTGATTAACGGCATCTGGAAGGGTTTGAGCTTCCATAGCAATAGCTTCACGCCTTTTTGCCATTTTGCCTTTATCTCTTGCAAAGTAAATATTATCTTCGATATCATCCATCGTAAAAATGACTAAACCATTTCTGTTTGAGAAGATTTCAATACCATCTCCACTTTCTTTGTCATGCAAAATAGCTACTTCTTTCACATGATCACAAGTTCCCCCTCCAACTACAAAGGCATCATCAAAACCATTATTTGCTTCAATTCGAGGTAGCAAGTCAGTTGTCTTTCTAAAATCATAATTCGTTTCATCTACATTAATTTTTTGTCCTGTTGGAATTAACTCAGAATCCAACTCTAAACGATAGTCTGAATAGATTTGTAACTCATGACTTGATAAATCCTGTTTGTCGCTAAGATTAAAGTAAACATGGTTTGTCGGATTAAAAATTGTTGACTCTGTAACATCGAAGGCTTCAAAGAGTATTGTTAAGCGGTTATTATTGTTAAGTCTATAACTAATAGAGACTGTCACATCACCAGGAAAGCCATCTACACTTGAATAAAGTCTTCTAATAAATTTTGTCTCAACATATTCATCATTCAGGTTTGTGACATAGTTCCAATTTTGGACCTGCATTCCTTTTGGACCGCCATGTAAGCAGTTTTCTCCCTCATTCTTAGGAAGGCTATAAAGAACCATATTATGAGTATACGAAGCTTTCCCAATTCTTCCAGCAACCCTACCAATGGACTGGCAGGCACATAAATTATTCTTATAGTAATCCTCGAAATCACTGAAACCAAGTACTATATTTTTAAGAGCACCAGTTTCCGTTGGAACCAAAAACTCCTGAAGTGTAGCACCTGTTGTGAGTGTGGAAATGACAACACCATTATTATTTTCCATTGAAATTTTACTGACATCGCCTGAATCAACTTTTCCAATAATTTCACAGCTTATTTTCATATTATTTCCTCAAAAAACAAAGAGTACAACAATTATATATACTCTTTGTTTTTTTGTTTATTATTTTAATTATCCTCGATCATCGTACCCTTTTGGATGGCTAGAATGCCATGCCCAAGCACTTGCGATGATTTTTTCGATGTTATCAAATTGTGGTTTCCATCCAAGAACTGTACGTGCTTTTTCAGATGAAGCAATCAATATATCAGGATCACCAGGACGACGATCAGCTTTTTCAGCTGGAATCTCTTTACCAGTTACCTTACGAGCTGCTTCAAGAATTTGAAGGTTTGAGAAACCTGTTGATGAACCTAAGTTAAAGGCTGTAGATTCATTACCTTTACGAAGATATTCAACAGCAAGGAGGTGAGCGTCCGCCAAGTCGAATGGATGCACATAGTCACGAACGTTAGTCCCGTCTGGAGTATTGTAGTCATCCCCAAAGATCATGATTTTTTCACGAACACCTTGAGCTACTTGAAGAATAATCGGTAGAAGGTGAGTTTCTGGACCGTGGTCCTCACCAATCGAACCATCAGGTTTGGCACCCGCCACATTAAAGTAACGAAGAGGGACATACTTGATGCCGTAAGCTTGGTCTGACCACTTCATAATGGTTTCCATCATCAACTTACTTTCACCATATGGGTTGATAGGATTTTGTGGTGTTGTTTCAAGAATTGGAATTTCTTCTGGAATTCCGTAAGTTGCTGCTGTTGATGAGAAGACAATGTATTTAACACCGCATTCGTTCATAACCTCAAGCAATTTAACCATTCCAGCTGTGTTGTTATCAAAATATTTGAGTGGTTTTTCCATTGATTCACCAACCAAAGAATAGGCCGCAAAGTGAATAACAGCATCAACATCAGGGTTTTCTTTGAAGACCTTTCTCATAAAATCCTGATCAGAAAGATCGCCTTGATAGAAAATAGCATCTGGATGTACGGCAGCACGGTGACCTGTTACCAAACTATCTACTACTACTACTTTTTCTTGACCTTTTTCAACTAAGCGATCAACCATGTGAGAACCGATATAACCAGCTCCACCTAATACTAAAATTGCCATTTCTTATCTCCTTTCTTCAGAAAAAACAATTAATCAGCTAAATTTACAAAATCTATAAATTCTTTAAACTGATCCAAGCCTTCACTATTAGTCTTATAAACACCTGCATCTTCTAGTACACGAGCAAAGATATCTGCAACAGATTGTCGAACAACTTCTGTCACTTCCTCAGCCGTAATATTTGGATTTTGAGCTTTGAGTTCATCTGCCCATTCTTGGTGAATTGGAGCAACTTGGTTACCTTGACCTAATAGATAATCTTCAACATCTTTAAGTTCTGTTTTCAAACGAGGTGGAAGAATGGCCAATCCCATAACTTCAATCAAACCAATATTTTCTTTCTTAATATGTTGAACATCTTTATGTGGGTGATAGATACCGTCTGGATATTCTTCAGAAGTTTGATTGTCACGAAGAACCAAATCCAATTCAAATTTGCCGTCTTTTCTACGAGCAATTGGAGTAATGGTGTGGTGAGGTTGTCCATCAGACTCAGCCAAGACCCCAGCTTTTTCGTCTGAATAACCACGCCAGCAATTTAGGATTTTAGTTGCAAGAGCGATAAGTCTTTCCTTGTCTTCACTTCTTAGACGAAGAACAGACATAGGCCAATTAACGATGCCAGCCTCAACATCAGAGTAACCATCAAAGCTAACTTTTTCTTTAATGCCTGCTACTTCCATTGGGAAGGTATGGCGACCACCTTGATAGTGTTCATGTGTAAGAATTGAACCACCTACAATTGGAAGATCGGCATTTGAACCTGCGAAGTAACCAGGGAATGCTTCAACAATTGTTAGGAGACGGCCAAACGTCAATGGACTGATGTGCATTGGTTCGTGCTTACCATAAAAGAAGATAGAATGTTCATTAAAGTAGGCATAAGGCGAGTATTGGAAGCCCCACTCCTTGTCTTCCATTTGGAAACGAACAACACGGTGATTGCTGCGGGCTGGGTGATTAATGCGACCCAAATAACCTTCATTTTCCATACAAAGTTGGCATTTTGGATAATCAGAAGCTACCGCATTTTTAGCTGCAGCGATGGCTTTGGGATCTTTTTCAGGTTTTGAAAGGTTAATCGTAATTTCCAAGTCACCGTATTTAGTTGGTGCTTTATAAGCAATATTTTGTGCAATGGCTTTGACTTTCACATAATCATTTCGTTTACTTTGTGCATAAAAGTCAGCAATTGCTTGCTCTGGGTTAGATTTATAAGTATCCCAGAAGTTACGATTGACAACGCTCGGTCTTGGTGTAATTAAGTCCATGAGTTGAGCACCGATGATATCTTGTTCTTCGTTAAGTTCACCTACGGAACCAGCTTTAACACCTGCTTGAAGCAACTGGTCTTTAAGGTCAATCAATTCAGAGCTATCTGTTTCAACATCGGCAACTCCTTCTCCAACCAAAGTAAAAACTTTGTTTGTCAAATAGATACGGTCCAATTCCTCATAATCACTATTTTCAATAACCTGAGTTACAAAAGTGTTTACTAAATTTTCAGCCATAATCTCTACTTCTTTCTCATTAATCAAGTACTCGTGAACCACCAGTTACTCCGGCAATATAGAAGCTTGGTGCATAACCAACGACTTCTTCATAGCGTTGACCAACTGCTTTTTTGAAGTCTTCAACTTTGTCTTTGTTTACAAGTGCAATGGCACATCCACCGAAACCAGCTCCTGTCATGCGGGCTCCTAATACTCCTTCTTGTTCCCAAGCTGTATGTGCCAAAGTATCAAGTTCAAGACCTGTAACTTCGTAATCATATTCCAATGACACATGAGAAGCATTCATAAGGCGTCCAAAGCCTTCCAAATCTCCTGCTTCAAGAGCTTTACGAGCTTGAAGTGTACGTTGATTTTCAAGAACTACATGGCGTGCACGTTTGATACGGTTTTCATCTTTAATCAAATAGCTGTATGCGTCAAATGTCCAGAGGTCTAATTCACCGAGAGTTTGGATATCCAATTTTTCTTGTAGTTCAGATACTGCTGTTTCACATTCAGCACGACGTTCATTGTATTTAGAATCAGCCAATTCACGACGTTTGTTAGTGTTCATGATGACTACGACATTATCCTTGAGGTCAAGGGGTACCAAGTCATACTTTAGAGTATTTGTGTCCAAGTAAATCGCACATTGATCAGTTCCCATACCAATAGCGAATTGGTCCATGATACCAGAGTTAACGCCAATAAAGTCATTTTCCGTTTGTTTTCCGATTTTAACCAAGTCCAGGCGTTCCAATTTAATGTCATAAAGTTTTTCAACAATAACACCAATCAATAATTCCAAAGATGATGATGATGACAACCCTGATCCGTTTGGAATGTTACCATAGATGTAAATATCCATACCTGAATCAATCGTATGCCCAGCTTCTTGCAAGAAATGAAGAACACCTTTTGGATAGTTTGTCCAGTTGTGTTCTTTTTCAAAACGAAGATTTTCAAGTGGCACTTCGATGATTCCCTTCTCTTCAAAGTTAGCTGAGAAGAAACGCAAAACTTTGTCATCACGTTTGCGGGCTGCTCCGTAAGTACCTAGGGTAATAGCTACCGGAAGGACGTTACCTCCATTGTAGTCCGTATGCTCACCAATCAAATTAATACGACCTGGTGAAAAGAAAGTATGATCTGCTTCTACACCAAAAACTTCTTTAAACTTTTCTCTTAACTGTGATGTATTCATAGGATGTATCTCACTTATTCTTTTTGTTTATACTGAAATCGTAACCCCTTTCACATGGAAAATCAATATTTTTACTATTTTTTTAGTAAAATATAGGTAAAAAATAAAAGTTATGTTATACTGAAATATGAGGAGGATACTATGGCTACATTAGCAGATATCGCAAAATTAGCAGGTGTATCTATTTCAACTGTTTCACGTGTTCTTAATAAAGATGAAACTCTTTCCGTAACAGAGGATACTAGACATCGGATATTAACTATCGCTGATGAAATCGGATATACTAAATACAAAACAATTAATAATTCAAAAAAAGAAAAGTATCAAGTGGCAATTATTCAATGGGTTAGTGAAGAACACGAGTTAGATGACATCTACTATTATAATATTAGACTTGGTATTGAAAAAAGAGCCTATGAACTAGACTACGAGATGCTTCACTTTTTCAACGACATTCCTTCAAGTCTAGGAGAGGAGGTCGTTGGTGTACTATGTATCGGAAAATTTAGTCGTGAACAAATTGCGAAACTAGAAAGACTAAAAAAGATTCTGGTCTTTGTTGATAGTGATACTCTTAATCAAGGACATCCATGTGTTACTACTGATTTTGAAAACTCCGTACAATCGGCACTCTGTTATCTTAAAGAACAAGGTTGTAATAATATAGGCCTACTCATTGGGCAAGAAAAAACAACAGATGCAACTGAAATCATCTCTGATCCTCGTTTACGTTCTTATCGGAACTACTGTATGGAAAAGGGAATCTATGACCCTCTTTTTATTCTGACTTCACTGTCCAATCTGGCTATGAACTTCTTGATTCTAAGATTAAGAGTGGAGCTACTTTACCTGATGCTTACTTTGCGGCTAGTGATAGTCTAGCTATTGGTGCACTCAGAGCACTTCAGGAAAATGGTATCAAGGTCCCTGACGACATTCAAATTATCTCTTTTAACGATACAACTCTAGCTAAACAAGTGTATCCTCCACTTTCTAGTGTCACTGTCTATACAGAAGAAATGGGACGAACAGCTATGGATATTCTCAATAAACAATTATTAGCACCTCGAAAAATACCAACACTTACTAAACTAGGAACAAAATTAACATTAAGAAACAGTACAAAATAGGTAAATCATATCTTCACTATTTTCTACGGTTTTGAGATCATAATTACAATATTCAGATAAATGATACCTTTTACTCCAATGTCTAGTTTTTTAGAGATAACGATTTGAACCATAAACCTGAATAGGAAAATAACATACATAAATTGATTTAAACTAGAGATTTTCATAGAATAACAAATACTAAGGAAATACTATACCTGCTCAATCTCTTTTTGAAGCACTTTAAAAGACAGTACTAATTTAAACAACAATAATCCGTCTTACTTCATCAAGAGTGAGATGGATTATTTTTTCACCATTAAAAAGTTTGAAAAGCGGCTCAATTATCTACTCACCCCAAATAGATTGAATCCCATAGTCAAACTAAGGAAATTCACTATTTTTGAACTAAAGTTCAGTGTAAAAAGCGTACGCAAAACCACCACCTTACTGTACTGACCCCAAAAAATTAGACAATCAATTTAAGTAAAGGATTTAGTTCAGTATTGCACAGGACTGAGTCCTTTTAGTTTTACCTTAATGCATTTGTTGTTGTAATAATTAATATAGTCTAAAATAGCTTGTTCCAATTTCTCAAGTACCTATAACGTCTTCTCATAACCATAAAATATCTCAGACTTAAGAATTTCAAAGAAGGATTCCATCATGCCATTGTCTGGACGATTCCCCTTACTTGTCATGGACGGTTGGATTCCTTTCTCTTCTAAAAATCGATGATAATACTGATGTTGATATTGCCATCCCTGGTCACTATGGAGAAAGATTATAAGCAATAAGTTCACTATTGAAACCATTTAAAACGAGTAATAAATAGAGTTTTTGGCTGCTTGTTGGAATGGCAAATCTGTATAGCGCTTTTCCATTGTTTTAGATGCTTCGAACTGGCGTTGAATGAGATTCTCTGCTTTCTTGCCAACCTCTCCTTGATATGAAGAATACTTGCGTCTACGACGAATTAGAGCGGTTAGACCAAGAACTCTCATCAGACGTTAGACCTTCTTATGATTCACTACAAAACCACGATTCCTTAATTCATATATTTGAATTTTATCTTCATAACTCAATTTCATAATAAAAGCACCCCAAAAGTTAGACCTTCTCTGTCTAACTTTTTGGGGTGCAATTCATTTTCGCCAAAGGGAATTCTTTCATCTATTATTTGAAAATAGAACTTGTGAAACTATCTGTCTCTTGTAGGAGTTTCTTATAGACAGCTTCTTTGAGTTTCGTCGTATGACTTGTTGACACAGATTTATTCCCCTTATTATCTGTTTTAATAGTTGCAGCATCTTTTGCTACTGCAGCTTTAAACAAGGCTAATAAACCATCATAAGAGATTATTGTTGTACCGTCAATTGCAACTGTCGTCAAACCACGTGATGATTTGTCTTTCACTTCTTTGAAATAGGCCTTCTTGAAGTCTTCTAGTAAGTTGAACTGACCATCAGAAATCTTGCTAATGATAAAGTCGTCTCCAAGGGTGTCCTTACCAGCCGCTTTTGCTTCTTGTTTATACTTGTTAGTTGCATAACCTAGGAAGCCTTTTTCATAGCCATAGTAACCCCAGAGTCTGAAGGTGTTATGCTTGAAGGACATAGCTCCTGGAGATCCCTCACTGGTATTACCACCATAAATAGCAGACATCATAGGGACATTGACATAGGCAGAAGAGAAATCATCTGGTTTATAGACACCATTCCCAGGACCACGATTGGTCATAAAGTTATTATCTACAAGGTCATCAATAGAAGTCAAGTTAATAGCCTTTTCACTATCACTTAGAGAACGAACCTGGTCGTATTGATTTTTACTGTTACCTCGTAACTGTTTATCTACCTTCTTGAACCATGCGTTATTGAGGTCCTGATTTCCTTGACTGAGGACTGCTTCCCCTTCAAGTGAGTCAAGAAGCATGAGGGTATCGTTGTAACCCTTCATGTAACGGTCGATGGCTTCACGTGAGTTCAACTTGTTTGGATTAGTGTTGTACCACTGATTACCGTCATTTTCTCTTTCAAAGGACATGTTCAGTCCTAAGGCACCGTATCCACCTTGATGCCCCTGAGTAGCTGGTGATTGAAGAAGACCTTGGGCATAAGCTTCAACGTCTGTTCCTTCACGACGACCATAATCTCCAAAGTAGGCAATACGGTCATTGAAGTGGGTAGTTTCATGCGTAAAGGCCGAAGCACCGTACTCACTAATCACATGTTAGACATGACGTAAGTAACCTTGGCACGATTATCATATGGATTGTCATAGATAGCAGCATAGGCACCAGCCATGGCTCCATTGTCTCCATAGTACGCACCAACTGGACCATAGATTTCACGAATTGGCGCATAGACTTCCGTACTGTTCTTGAATTGGCCGTAACACTCTGGCCAACCTGGCCAATCATGACCCCAGACATAGAAACCTTCCCAGACAGGATTGACAATATCTTTGAACAACCTGTTTTTAACTTTGTCTGTAGCCAATCTATGCCAGAAATCAAGGTAGTTTGATTTGACGTTGGGCAGCTAAATCAATCTCAGATTTCAATTTTTCAAGAGTCGTATTGTACTTGTTATCTGTTCCATAAGACATGGTGTCATAGGTTGAAATCAAGAACATCTCTGTCTTATCAAGATTCAATAATGGTAGAATCATTTTTCTGTGTAGACCACGTGTTAAGTTATCTTAAGCACGATACTTGTGCTCGCCAACACCTTCATTTTGAGACGCCTTTTCTACAACGTAGACCTTATCCTTAGTGGCATTGATAAACCAATCATTCATATTGTCGATAGTCGTAAAAAGTTTTCGATTGTAGTTGAGGAAGTCGTTTAAATCCCCAGATTTAGTATATTTCGCTAGAACTTCACCGAAAGAATCATATGTTCTTGAGCCACTGATATTATTTTCCTTAGAGCCAATTTCAATTAATATGATGTAATTTTAACAATATCTGTTATACTATCTTTAGTTAAGTTTCTTCACTTATGGAGATAGAAGGTTTCATATTTGAGAACAGAATAGAATCATTCGATACAGGCTAGATTAGTTTCTACTGAATATGCTTTTTTTGACCATAACAAAACACTCCTGTTTCTA
>ENA-OROP01002091-OROP01002091.1-human-gut-metagenome-genome-assembly--contig:-NODE-2091-length-15795-cov-5.084816_pt1 | contig 15795 bp, 17 predicted proteins | sample MGYA00242132_ERZ509056 | MGnify/ENA primary metagenome ERZ509056 (study PRJEB26280, sample SAMEA2338768) | human gut metagenome | biome: human gut; feature: human-associated habitat; material: faeces...
GCACATATTCTGTACTTGCTGCGAATAGGTCATAATCATACTCTCCTTTTGACAAATGTTGCTTTGCAGCACAAAGCCGCCGCCGCGCCCTGCCGGCACAGCCGCTGCCCTTTGCTGCTTGCATCTGACCGGGCGCGCCGCTCTCTTTCAGCGCCTTAACCGGTACTACCACGCATGATTTTATTATAGAGAAAGCTGACGGATTTTGCAATACATTTCCGGTAAAAAACATCAAAACTATTTGCAGTTGCCTTCCGCTAACTGTCAATTCGGATGCTTTTGTCATTTCATTCGTCAAGTTTTTGTCAACTATGTCAAGAGGACAAATTTCACGCTCCTGTGTCCTGCCTGCGCGGTGTCTGCCCGGCAGGCTTCAGTATCCACATGGCCGCAAAGCCCGCCGCTGCGCCGCCCACGGCAAGCCAGTGCCGCCCGGCTTCCAACCCCCAGAGATTTGCTGCAAACGGAAAGGCCAGACTGCCCACGCTCTGCCCCAGTGCCAGAAAACCGTAGTTCACCCCTGCGTGCGGCAGGCCGAACAGATCGGTGGAAAGGGCGGGCAGCACTGCTGCAAGGCCGGAATAGCAGAAGGTAAGCCCCGCATAACAGGCGATCACCCACCAGCCCTGCGCAAACGCAAACCCTGCCGAAAGCCCCAGCGACACCGCAAACAGCAGCAGATCGGTGGGCCTGCGGCCAATTTTATCGCTGAGCATGGGCATCAGCAGGCGGCCCGCCGCACTGCCCACGCTGCCCAGCACCACGCTCCACAGAGCAGCGCTTTCGTCCAGCCCCCGCTCCACGCCCAGCTTCAGGATGATGGGGCTGAACAGAAGCACCGCCGGGGTGGAAAAACACACCGCGCCTGCGCACAGCCAGTACTGCTTTGTTTTCAGCATCTGCCACGGGGAAAGGTCGATCTCATTTTTGCCGTTTTGCTGCTGTTTTTCGGCATCCTGCGGCGGGTCCTGCAAAAGCAGGCTGCCCGCAAGGCAGACGGGCAGCGTTATGGCCCCCAGCGCCCAGAACGCGCCCCGGATGCCCTGCACGATCCCAAAGCCGCTGACCGCCGTGCGCACGAACACGGTGAGGAACGCACCGGAAAGGCCCACCGCCCCGCCGATCACGCCGGTGGCAAGGCCCTTGCGCCCGGCATACCACTTCTGTGCGCAGGACTGGATGGATGGGTACAGAAACGCCGTGCCCAGCCCCGCCGGGATGCTGAATGACCGCACTGCCGCCCGGCAGGATGGCCGCTGCAAAAAATCCGCCGCACAGCAGTGCTGTTCCCCACAGAGCCGCACACCGCGGGCCTCGGCTGTCCTGCAGAAAGCCGCCGAGGACGCACCCCACGCCGAACGCCGCAATGAGGATGCCGAAGGCATAGCCTGCCCCCTGCTCGCTCAGGCCGTACTCGTCCATGACCGGCTGCTGGAATACGCCCCACGCCGCCGGGATGCCCGTGAGCACCTGAATGGCTGCGCCCGCCGCAAGGATGGTCCACGGATGTTTTGCAGTAAATTGCTGTTTCATCGTCTGTCCTCCGAATGGTTTTTCCTTTACAGTGTGCCCATTTCAATTGACAAAACGGCAGATTTCTTTATAATGAATAAGGTAAAAGTATTTACATTGATTTATATAGAGAGGAACCATCTTATGAAAACACAGGCATTGAAGGGCATGCGCGACCTGCTGCCCGCAGAGCAGACCCTGCGCGATTACATTCAGGGCAAAATTCTGGAGACCTACCGCGCGTCCGGCTTCGAGCGCATTTCCACCCCCATGCTGGAGGATATGGAGAATCTGGACAAATCCGACGGCGGCGACAACCTGAACCTGATCTTCAAGGTGCTCAAGCGCGGCGATAAGCTCACCGCTGCCCTGAACACCGGCGATCCCAAGCAGCTGTCCGATATGGGCCTGCGCTATGACCTGACCCTGCCGCTGAGCCGCTACTATGCCGCCAACAAGGATAAGCTGCCCAGCCCCTTCAAGGTGATCCAGACCGACCGTGTGTTCCGCGCCGAGCGCCCGCAGAAGGGCCGTCTGCGCGAGTTCGTACAGTGCGATATCGACATTCTGGGCGATTCTTCCCCCAATGCCGAGGTGGAACTGATCGACGTGACCACCCGTGCCCTGCTGAACATCGGCTTCACCGGCTTCACCGTCAACATCAATGACCGCCGCATCCTGCGCGGGATGCTGGAGAGCATGGGTTTTTCCGCTGATACGCTGGATTCCGTCTGCATCACCTTTGATAAGATGGACAAGATCGGCGCCGATGGTGTGAAGGCTGAGCTGACCGAAAAGCAGCTGCCGGAAAATGCCATCAACGCACTGGCCGACTTCATTGCCGCAGGCGAAGTCACGCTGGATGCCGTGGCTGCCCGCTGCGCAGACCCCGCCATTGCCGACGACCTCAAGTATGTCCTTGCTACCGCCAACGCCATGGCTGCAGGCCGCTATCAGGTAGCCTACTGCCCCAGTCTGGTGCGCGGTCAGGGCTACTACACTGGCATGGTGTTTGAGATCACCTGCCCGCAGTTCAGCGGTGCCGTGGCCGGCGGCGGCCGCTACGACAACATGGTGGGCAAGTTCCTGGGCACTCAGGTGCCCGCCGTGGGCTTCTCCATCGGCTTCGAGCGCGTGTGCGGCATCCTGCTGGAGCAGGGCTACCAGATCCCCGGCGCAAAGCAGAAGATCGCCCTGCTGTACGGCAAGGATGCCGACTTCACCACCGTTCTTGCCAAGGCTGCAGACCTGCGCAGCAGCTACAATGTCACCGTTCTGCAGCAGGCCAAGAAGCTGGGCAAACAGTTGGGCCAGCTGGAAGCTTCCGGTTTTTCCGGTGCCGCCTTTATGGATAAGGATGAGATCAAAATTTTTGCGCAGCAGTAAATAATTGCACACAAAGCCCCTTTACTTTTGATATGCTACCCCTAGAGTAGACAGAGTAAAAACAAAACTCTGAGTACTCTTGGGGTATTTTCATGTCAAGAAAAAACACCTCAGAAAATCGAGCGATTTTCTGAGGTGTTTTTTCTGGTTTAAAAGCCGGTAGGCGGCACATAGTAACTGGGGATCGAGGCTGTTTTCTGCACATTTGCCTGCTGGCGCAGCGCTGAACGGGTCACCTCTGCCCAAAAATACTGGGTCATATACTCGCCGCGATAGGAATTGGTGGCCGAGCGGCTGCCCCGCAGGAAATTGTAATAATCACAATCCACCTTGCTGGTGTCCAGCGCCAGTGTGCTGCGGCCGCGGATGAGCAGGCCGGTAACACCTGCATCCTCCAGCGTATGGCTCAGGTCAAAGATCAGATTGCGGAGATGGCTGTGCAGCGATGCGGTGTCGGGCTTATCCTCCCACAGCACGGCCAGCATTTCGCCGTTGGTGCAGGTGGCACCATTGCGATCCACCAGATAGGCCAGCAGCTCCTTGCTCTTGCTGCGCTTGAAGGCCAAAGCGCGCCCGCCCACGAAGATCTCAAAATTGCCAAAGCACTGGATCTTGATGCCGACAGGGGCATTCTCCGGCGGGTAGCGCAGATGCTCCAGCACATTGCGCACATCTGCCTCGTTTGCAGGCTTGAGTAAAAAGCCGCTCACAAAGATCTGCAGCGCTTCCAGCGCATACTCCGGGTGCTCTGTTACCACAATGATGTTGCAGCGCGGCTGCAGCTTCTGGATCATGCGCGTCAAAGCAAGCCCGTTCATGCCGGGCATTTCCAGGTTGAGGAAAGCCGCGTCCATCGGCCCCTGACGCATCCAGCTCAGTGCATCCTCGGTCGTCATGGCGCTGATATAGTCACAGTCGGGTGCAACGCGGCACAGGATGCGGATCAGCGAGTTGATTGCAAGCTGTCCATCATCGACGACCAGTATCTTCATTCGTACACCCCCGCAAGTTTACCATACATGTTCCCTGTTTCAGTTTAACACTTTGTCCTTTGATTCGCAAGTTTTTTTGCACAAAAAGCCAGAAGCTCCACACTTCTTTACAAAAGGACGTTCCTTTCCCATCCGTTTCCTCACGAAGCAGCTGGCTGAAAGAGGCGTCTTTCCCATTTTCATTTCCGGTAGTCAAAGCAACTATACAAGATACTCTGTGCCATCCAGTCCGGTCAGTTTTTGTGCTGTCGTTTGTCCCACACGGGTGCAGAGCCGCTCATACGCCTGCCGCATCCGGGTCGGGCGCGAGGTGCAGTTGTGTGCATCCGAAGAGATTGCATCCACAAGCCCCGCCTTGACCCAGTGCTCCAGCCGCATCCACTGCCAGAAGCCGCTGTCCAGCACAGCCGAACAGTTGATCTGGCAGCGCAGCCGGTACTGCTCATGCAGGCGGGCCAGCAGGCCGTGCTGCGCAAGGCAGGGATACCGCTCAATGTGGGCCACCAGAATGCGGTAACCCGCACCCGTGATCTCCTGCAGAGCCGTTTCCAGCTCCTTTGCCGTTATGTTCGGCACAAATTCCAGCAGCACCCAGCCGGTATCTCCCAAGGTCAGCAGCTGGCGCTGGACTGCCGCATATCCCGTCGCAGGGGTATACAGCAACTCAGAGCCGTGCTCCAGCTTCAGGTCGTAGCCTTTTTGTGTGCAGTATGCGCGGGCCAGCGCCAGATGCCGGTCGTAGATTTCCTGCGGGAAGCGTTCCATGCCCGGCGTACTGTGCGAGGTAGCAAACAGGTGCCGCACACCGTCTGCTGCCGCTGCATCCAGCATGGCATACATTTCTTCTCTGGTCTGCGCACCATCGTCCACGCCGTAGACGAAGTGCGCATGATAATCCGTAAAGCCGCTCATTTCTTTTCCGCTTCGTGGCTCCGTTTATAATACTTTCTGTAATAACCGTACTTTCCATACTTTGAGTAGGATTTGTAGTACTTGCGGCCCATATAGTTGTCGTAGTCCACCTGATTGAGCACGGTGCCCAGAATGGGGCAGCCGGTCTGCTCGATCTGCTGCTTCACGTCCAGCAGCTCCTGACGGCTTACATCGCTGGTCAGCTCGCTGCCGACCTGCAGATCGGAGAAGTTCAGCACCGAATCATTGCGGCTGACCACATATAGGTCACACCGTCCACTTCCATGGTCTCGGCGGTCTCCTGCGGCAGCTCCGTCCGGGACTCCGGCTTTTGGCTGCGCTTTTCCAGCCAGCTTCCGCCCACAAAAAGCAGTACAGCTGCCAGCACCAGCACAGCCAGCGCAGCAGCGACACCACAATGTTGTTTTTGTCTGTTCAAGCGGGTAAGCTTCCCTCTTTTCTTCGGAATATAGTTTTCTGCGGGAAGGTCTTTCCATTGCCACAGAAAGATATTCCTTGGCTTGTTATAGCGTCACAAGCGTGCAACTGTCAATGCATTTTCGTTATTTTCCGGCAGAAAATTTCGCATTTTCAGCCTTTAGGGAGCCACAGATAAACACAAACACCCGGCCATGCAAAGTTCATCCGCACAGCCGGGGCCAATTGGTATTTTATTTGATATCCAGTTCAGGCGGCACATCGATCTGGTCCGAGACATACTTGCCGTTCTTTTTGCGCTGCCGCACGCACTCCGTCAGCAGATATTCGATCTGCCCGTTCACCGAGCGGAAGTCATCTTCGGCCCAGGCGGCAAGGGCATCGTAGAGCTTCGCGTTCAGGCGCAGGGGCACCTGCTTTTTTGGTTCTGCCATCAGTACAGGCTGCCGCTGTTCACGATGGGCTGGGCATCACGGTTGCCGCACAGCACCACCAGCAGGTTGGAGACCATTGCCGCCTTGCGCTCGTCGTCCAGCTCCACTACCTTGTTCTCATTCAGGCGTTCAAGGGCCATTTCCACCATGCCCACAGCACCGTCCACGATCATCTTGCGGGCATCGATGATGGCGCTTGCCTGCTGGCGCTGCAGCATCACGGCCGCAATCTCCGGCGCATAGGCCAGATAGGTGATGCGGGCTTCCACTACCTCGATGCCGGCCTCGGCTACATTCTTCTGGATCTCGTCCCGGATGCGGGCGGCTACCACCTCCGAGGAGCCGCGCAGACTGCCCTCATCGGCTACGCCGTCGCCGGTGGTGTCCACATTGGGAGCCACATCATAGGGGTAAATGCGTACCACATTGCGCAGAGCGCTGTCGCACTGCAGGGAGAGGTACTCCTTGTAGTTGTCCACATTGAATACGGCCTTTGCGGTATCGGTCACGCGCCAGATGACCGCAATGCCGATCTCCACCGGGTTGCCCAGACAATCGTTGATCTTCTGGCGGGAGTTATTGAGGGTCATCATTTTGAGCGAGATCTTCTTGCTGGTCGATTCTGCAGTCTGGGAACTGCTGTTACCTGCCTTAAGCAGGGCCGCCATGCCGGTCTCGCCGCTGTTCACATCGCCGCTCTGGCTCAGTTTGGTGCCAGCTGCCGGGTTCACCGCGGTGCAGAAGGGGTTCACCCAGTAAAACCCCTGTCCCTTCAGGGTGCCGATGTAATCGCCGAACAGGGTGAGCACCAGTGCTTCCTGGGGCTTTAACACCTTCAGGCCGCAGAGCAGGAAGATGCCCGCCACCCAGTATGCGATGGACAGGATCGTGAGCAGGATGCCCGGAAACAGGCTTTCGTCCAGCAGAATGATGCTGTAGAAAAACAGCAGGACGGTAAAAGCATAGCCCAGCAGGGTGAGCAGCAGCATAACCATGCCGTTCTTTTTGGTCTGCAGAATTTTCTCTTCCATAACAGTTCCCTCCTTCACAGGGTGCGGAAGTATTTCTTTGTGATATCAAAATCATATCACTTTATATCATTCTTGTCAAGTCCTCCGCAGGCAAAAAAAGAGCCGCCGCACAAACACTGTGCAGCAGCTCCTTTTTGTTTATCTTTTTATAATGTAAGGGGCACTTGCTCTCAAGCGAAGGTCAGCACCACCTTGCCAGCGCCGCTGTTGCGGTCTGCAAGGGTATCGAATGCCTTCTGGAAGTCCTCTGCCTTGAACACATGCGTGGTGATCTCATCGACCTCTTTCAGGTGGTCAGGCAGGATCTTGACCACCTCGGGGAACTTCTGGTACTGATGACGGGTACCCAGAATGGTCAGTTCCTTTGCATTGATCTCCTTGAAGTTCACGGGGATCGGCTCCTTACCAAAGGTCATAGCCACCAGACGGCCTGCGGGAGAAAGCTGGCTGGTTGCATGTGCCAGCAGTGCGGGAATGCCTGCGGCCTCAAAGATCACGTTGACACCCTCGCCGTCGGTCAGTTTGTTGATGAACGCATCCAGATCTTCCTTCATCGGGTTGATGCTGTAATCTGCGCCAAAGTCCTTTGCCATGGCAAGGCGGCTCTCGTTCGGCTCAGACACGATCACGGTAGCGCCGCGCGATTTTGCAATGTTGGCAACGATCAGGCCGATGGGGCCGCCGCCGTGCACCAGCACCACATCGCCGGGGCGCACATCGCCGCGCCAGTTTGCCTGCAGGCCAATCGTGAACGGCTCGCACAGAGCAGCCTGCTGATAAGTCATCTTGGAAGCATCGTACTCATACACCTGGCTTCGCGGCATGACCACATATTCCTGAAAAATGCCGTCCACGATGCAGCCCAGAACCTTCAGTTCACGGCAGACATTGTGGTGGCCGCAGCGGCAGGCATAGCACTTGCCGCAGTAGGTGATCGGCTCAAACACAACACTTGCGCCGGGCTTCAGGTCGGTAACACCCTCGCCCACTGCGATCACCTCACCGGAACCCTCGTGGCCAAGCACCACAGGATACTTTGCATACGGGTTGCTGCCATGATAGACATGCACATCCGAACCGCAGATGCCGGCAGCGTGCACCTTGACGAGCACCTGATTCGGCTCCTTGATCTCAGGCATGGGACGCTCCACCAGCTGCATATCACCAGGGCCATTTACAACAATTGCTTTCATAATCATGTTCCCCTTTCCAAAGCTTCAGATACCCGGGCAGGACAGGAAACCGCCATCCACGGCAATGACCTGGCCTGTGATGTAGCCAGACATTTCCGGATCAGCAAAGAACCGCAGTGCACCCACCAGTTCCTTCGGGTCGCCAAGGCGGCCCATCGGGGTTCGGTGGATCACGTTCCAGTAGCGCTGGGTGTAGGAACCATCCGGGTTCACATACATGTCATGGTTCAGCGGCGTGAGGAAGTAGCCGGGTGCGACCGCATTCACACGCACCTTGCCTGCCGTGTTGGACAGGTAGTTGGACAGCCACTTGGTAAACATATCCACAGCGGCCTTGCTGCTTGCGTATGCAGGCACCATGCTCAGTGCATCGTAGGCTGCCATGGAGGTAATATTGATGATGGAGCAGCCATCGCGGCCCACCATATTCACTGCAAACACCTGACATGCCATCACAGTGCCCAGCCAGTTCACATCCATGACGCGCAGCAGCTTATCGCTGTCGATGTTGAACAGGGTACGGGACGAAGCCAGAACGCGGGCCTTTTCCGCGGCCAGATCTGCTGCCTGCGGATCCACCTTGACGACCTCTGTTGCCTTTTCGTCGCCTGCGGCATAAGCTTCCGAGGTGGTTTTTGCCAGCGGGTCCTGAATGCCTGCGCAGTTGATCAGCACTTCATAGCTGCCAAAGTGCTGCACCACAGCATCGCGGGCCTTTTCCAGCGAAGCTTTGTCCGTAACATCCACCTGGAATGCTGCGGCATCGCCGCCAGCCTGTTCGATCTCGCAGGCCACCTTCTGGCCTGCCTGAATGTTAAAATCAAGAATCGCTACCCGGTATCCGGTCTTTGCAAACTCCTTGGCAAAAATGCTGCCGAGGCCGCCTCCGGCACCGGTAATCACTACAGTACGGCTCATTGTAAGTTCCTCCAATCAATCATACAGTTATCTCAATCATACAGTTATCAGGCAAACAGGCTGGGGATCCACAGGGTGATCGGCTCACAGAAGGAGACCAGCATCAGCACAATCAGGCTGGTGATCAGGAACGGCATATTTGCCTTGAAGGCTTTCCAGCTGGAAACGCCGCCGATCTGGGCACCGGTGCAGATGCACATGCCAACGGGAGGCGTGGTCAGGCCGATCATCAGGTTCAGAATGGCCATCAGAGCAAAGTGGACCGGGTTCATGCCAACAGCCGTTGCCACCGGCAGCAGCACAGGGAAGGTGATCAGGATCGCCGCCAGACTTTCCATAAACATGCCCACAAAGATCAGCACGAAGTTGATCAGCAGGATAACGAGGATGCGGTTCGTGGTCATGCTCAGGATCGCGGTTGCAACCTTCTGCGGGATGCGCTCGTTGGTCAGGATGAATGCGAACACGTTTGCCAGACCAATCAGGATGATGATGGAAGAGCAGGAGCGCATATTGGTGTAAACGATGCGGGGCACATCCGAGAGCTTGATCTCTTTATAGACGAACACGCCCACAATCAGGGAGTAAACGCAGGTCACGATGGAAGCTTCGGTGGGGGTAAAGATACCGGAAAGGATGCCGCCCAGCAGGATAACGGGCATCAGCAGCGCCCAGATAGCATCTTTGGTAACTTCCAAGCGCTTCTTCCAGCTGGAACGCTCGTGCTTGGGGTAGTGGCGCTTGACCGAGATAATGTAGGTGGGTACACACAGTGCCAGACCCAGCAGGACACCGGGGATGATGCCTGCCTGGAACATCTTGCCAACCGAGATGCTCACGCAGGAACCGGCAATGACCATGGGCACACTGGGCGGGATGATGGGGCCGACCACAGAGGAAGCAGCCGTAACTGCAACCGAGAAGTCGTCGTCGTAGCCGTCCTCCACCATGGCGGGGATCAGCATACCGCCTAGAGAGCACACGTCCGCAATGGCCGTACCGGAAATGCCGGCAAAGACCATGGATGCTACGATGTTCACCAGCGCAAGGCTGCCAGTAAAGTGGCCCAGGAAGGCGTTGCAGAAGTTCAGGATGCGGCGGGTGATGCCGCCGCCGTTCATCAAAGCACCAGCCAGCATGAAGCCGGGGATGCACAGCAGGGTGAACGAGTCGATGCCTGCATAGAATTTCTGTGCCAGGACCGCCGCGTTCATATTGGAGGTCAGCAGATAGAACAGCGAAGAAGCACCCAGAGAGAACGCAATGGGCACGTTTAGCAGCAGCAGGACCAGAAACAGAATAAACATGCCACCGATCATTGTGCTTTGTCCCCCTTTCTGATCAGATTTACTTCATTGATCGCATCCAGCACTACGTAAATTGCAGTCAGGATAAAAATGACCAGCGGCACCACATAGAAGATGCCCAGGTTGATCTGCAGAGAGGTGGAAAGCGACTTTGTGCCAACACGGAAATAGGTCCGTGCCTGCGGGATTCCAAAGAGGCACACGATTAGGATGGCCGCATCCGAAACAAGGTTCAGGATGTGACGGCCGGTGCCATGTGTTTGGGCTGCGATCACATCGATGGATGCGTACTCATGGTACTTGATGGCCATGGGGCAGGCAATCATGATCGTATACTGGAAAAACAGGCGTGTCATCTCGTCTGTCCAGGGAGCGGTAACTCCCGGAATATAGCGGGCAAGGATCTGCACCAACACGCAGACTGTGACGCACCCAAAGCCGATGGCTGCCAGATAGTGAAACAGCCTATCCAGCACGTCCAAAACTTTCTTCATTCTGGATATTCCTCCGTACTCAGGTGTGTATTTTCCAAATCAAGCCGCGCCGCCCATCAAGAACGGCGCGGCCACTATTGGAGAACGGTCAGATGAAAATGTACTTTTTTAAAGGGTCTGTTTAGCTGTTGGACAGATCGCAGATTGCCTGATAGGTGGTCCACAAATCGCCCGGCTGGCTCTTCAGGAACTCCTCGATGGCGGGCATCATGGCGTTCTTGATGTCGTCGCGGTCAACGTCCTCGTTCACCTGCATACCGGTTTCCTTCAGCTTTTCGAGGTACTCGTCCTTGTGAGCGAAGTAGTACTCGTTGGTCCAATCCTGCATCTCGTTGGAGGTCTCAGTGATGATGTTCTGCTGATCCTCGGACAGGCCGTTCCAGATATCCACGCTGAGCAGGTTGAAGATGGTGGAGTACACGTGGTTGGTCTGGTTCACGTACTTCTGCACTTCGTAGAAGCTGTTATCGTAAATCATATCGTAGGGGTTTTCCTGCATTTCCACAACGCCCTGGCTCAGTGCGTTGAAGGTCTCGCTCAGTGCGATGGCGGAGGTGATGGCACCTGCGGCAGTCCACATGCTGTTGTGCAGAACATTGCCGCTCATACGCATCTTGCGGCCCTGCAGATCAGAAGCCTTGTTGATGGGCACATTGGAGGTCAGCTCACGGGGACCACGCAGCTGATACCACAGTACCTTGAAGCCTGCATCCTCGAAGTCCTGCATGATGCCCTTGCCGATGTCGCTCTCGCACATGGCCTGAACGTCTTCCTCAGAGTTGTAAGCCCAGGGAGCCTCCAGCAGGGTGGCGCTGGGTGCGTAGCCGTTGAAGGAGCCGCCGGACATGGTCATGGAAGTGGTGCCGACCAGCATACCGGCCAGAGAGTCCGCCTCGGAACCGGAGGTGCTGGAGGGGTAGATCTCAACGGTCATGCTGCCGCCGGACTTCTCCTCGATGCGGTTCTTGAACTCGGTAGCTGCAAGGCCCCAGGGATGCTCCAGAGAAACGGTCAGGTCGAACTTGAGCACCACAGAAGCGTTGCTTGCGGTTGCTGCGGGAGCAGCAGTGGAAGCTGCGGAAGAGGTGGAAGCTGCAGTGGAGCTGCTGGAACCGCCGCATGCGGTCAGGGCTGCGGTAGCAGCTGCTGCGCCAACAACGGTCAGAAAGCTACGGCGAGAAATCTTTTTCATGGTAAATTTCCTCCTTGATTCGTGTGTTCTCGTTCTTTTTATTTTAGGTGCCTTTCCCCGGCACAAAAATCGGTCTTATCAGAAAGTGCGGATGCGGTCGATGCAGGTTGCGTAATCATCCTGCTGGAAGAACAGTTCCTGCTTGCCGAGCACGAAGCCTTCCACATTGCAGTTATGGTACAGGTCGGCGATCACCTCGCGGGTAGCACCGCCATCCAGCATCAGGTGGTAGTTCAGGCCTTTTTCCTTGCGGTAGTTATCCAGCTCAATGAATTTCTGGCGCGTGTAAGGCATGAATTCGCGGCCTGCAAAGCCTGGGTTCACAGCCATGATCATGACGTAATCGGTGATGGGCAGCATGTCCTTCACCGTCTCAAGGCTGGTGCAGGGGTTCAGGATCAGGCCCGTCTTTTTGCCTTCCAGCTGGATCAGCTCCAGCGTAGCGGAGGGGATCAGCTCAGATTCAGGATGAATGTAGATGATATCGGCACCGGCTTCTGCGATCCTCTTGATGTAGCGGTGCGGGTTCATGACCATCATGTGGCAGTCAACCAGCTTGTGATGGCCCGCGTCGGTGATGCGGCGGATCATTTCCAGCTCACGCACCGACATGCCGAAGTTCGGTACAAAGGTGCCATCCATGATGTCCACATGGTAGATGTCCATGTCCGTTGCATCCAGCTTTTCGATCTCTTCCCGCATGTTGTCTGTGGAAAGATTGAGGATCGACGGGCAAAGGATCTTTTTTTGCAAGGTATCCATTTTGTAAAGTCCTCCATGTTTTATACTTGTTTATCCGTTCAATCTTTGCGGTTCTCGCAAATTGTATACTAGTTTTCTGTGCCATCATCATAGCATATCCTCATCTCAAAAACAATACTTTTCATACAATTTTACCGATTCTACAAATTTTTATGGTTATTTTATGTACATTCTACAGTCTTTCCGTCCATTTCTCGCGTTTTAGCTCTCCATGCAATCTAGTATATATCATCGGAATCTTGTATTCTTTCTACCATTTACAGCTTTTTCCACTTTTTGACCAGTATTTATCCTGAAATCTTGATATTTTATATATTGTTATTTTTTAGATTTTAAAGTATACTAGTTTCAAGAGATATCGAAACCTGCTTTAACCTTCTTTGAAAGGACATCATTTATGTCAAATTCTCTCCCTGCCGATATGCTCACTGCTACCGACCAGATCTATCTGAGCCTGTGGAACCAGATCTGCAGTCTGGATCTGCTCCCCGGCGAAAAGCTCAGCGAGGTGCGCCTTGCTGCCGAGTTTGAATGCAGCCGTGTTCCCGTGCGTGAAGCACTGCATCGCCTGGCTGCTGATGGTGCTGTGGATGTGTTCCCCAAAAGGGGAAGCTTTGTCAGCCTGATCGACCGCCAGCAGGTGGAGCAGACCCGCTACCTGCGCGAAGTTCTGGAAACCCATGTCTGTCTGGAAGCGTTCGATTCCGGCGCACTTACTGCGATCTATCCTTATCTGTGCTCCATTGTGGAACAGCAGCGGACCGCCCGCGCAATGGATGACATTGCAACCGTGTTCCGTCTGGATGAAGATTTCCACCATATCTTCTATTCGCTGGCCCACCGGGAGTTCGTGCTGGAGCATACCGGTCCGCAGAATGTACATTATCGCCGGGCACGTCTGCTCTCCATCCATCATGAGGCAAAAGAAACGATCATTGAGCAGCACACGGATATTCTGGAAGCGATCCGCGCCAACGACCGTGAGCGCCTGCAAAATGCGATCTTTACCCACCTGAACAACGTGAACGTGGTCATGCAAGGCCCCAACATGGGCGACCATGCTCTCTATTTCAATCCCCCTTATGAGGTATCCAAATGACACAAAATACAATTACACTGATCGTTCTGGCTGTCCTTGTTGTTTTTTCCCTGCCGGCTTTGTACCGAAAAAAGAAAAGCGGTGATCTGACCCTGTGGGGTAAGGGACGCAACATTCTGGGGCAGCTGCCCTCGGAAGAAGCTGCTTGTGCAGCGGTGTCTTCCTCTTCCCGCAACGGATCCCAGAAGGACATTCTGCAGTTCGTTTCCTCTCTGATGAAGCTGGTGCGCAAAAATCACTGGTACATCGTCATGCCCGGCCAGCTTTCGGACGGCAAGACCAAAACCAATCTTTCGCTCGTGCTCATCACGCAGCATCGTGTCATCGGCCTGAAATGTTATGGTTATGGCGGTGCCCTTACCAATAACGGAAAAGCCGCCGACTGGACACAGAAGCTGGATAAGACGACCAAGGCGATCCACTCTCCCCTGCCGGATCAGACCGCGCAGCAGGCAGCTCTTGCGTCTCTTCTGCCCCAGCTGAATGCATCTCAGGTCGAGGTCTTTTCCGTTTTTACCACACCGGGCGTGCAGCTGATCAACTGCAGCGGCCTGAACTGCTTCACTTCCGTTTCCCTGCTGGAAAAGCTGCAAAGCTCTTCCGCGGACTGCGCCGGCCCTCTTCAGCCGAAGGAGCTGGGCACTGCACTGGAAGCCATGAAGCCGGACCCGCCCGCCAAAAACAGACAATAACAACCTCCCATATGTGCGGTTGCCGTACAAGCAAAAACACCCTCACGGCTTTTCCATTTCAGCTGTAAGGGTGTTTTTGTTTTGCTTTTTATTATAACCCGTTCACGATATTTTCCGGCCGCTGTCCGCTTTGCACCTCCCGGATCGCCGCGGCGATCATGCGGCAGGCTGAGCAGCGGATTTTCCGTTGTGACCGGTTCCGGCGCAATGGTGCCCAGTCCGGCTCCGGCGATCTTGCCGCTGCACAGGGCTTTGGCAAGGGCGGCGCTGGCCACAAGGTCGCCGCGGGCAGTGTTGACGATGAAAATGCACCGTCCTTCATGCCCGCCAGAAAACCTGCGTCCACCATGTTCACGGTCTGAGGTGTGACCGCCAGATGCAGGCTGAGGATATCGCTGCATTTCTGTATCGTTTCAAGAGCTGCATATTCCGCATGGTCTCGTTGACTACCAAATCTTCCAGCCACTGTTTCCGCACGGCCTTTTTATCGCAAGTCTTTTTCTTCTTGGCAGCAGCACACTTGTAATAGGTGTACATCTTCCCGGTGTGGCTGACACCGCTTTCGCCAAACATCAACGCTCCGCAGTAGCCGCAGAACAGCTTGGTGGTGAGCAGATAGTCATCCTCTGCCTTTCTACGGGCAGGGGCTTTCTTGTTTTTGGCGATCTTCTCCTGCACATCCTCAAACAGTTCCAGTGGAATGATGGGCGGGATAGCATCCGGTACGACCACATCCCGGAATTTCAGTTCCCCGATGTACCGCCGATTCTTGAGCATATGTTCAACGCTGTTATATGTAAACGCACCGCCCACCGGGTTCTTGATGCCGTTTTCATTCAACCAGTCCCGGATTTCCTTCATGGTGGAGCCTTCATTGTACTTTTTGAACGATTCCATTACAAAAGGAGAGGTGAGAGGGTCAATGTGGAACTTCCGCTCCGAATCCAGCGTGTAACCAAAGGTTCCACGGCCACCGTTGCAGCGGCCTTTCAGGATGTTCTCAGTCTGTCCACGCACGACCTTTTCGGCAAGGTCTGCCGAATAATACTCGGCATAACCTTCCAGCACAGACTCTAGAATAATGCCCTCCGGCCCCTCGGAGATGATTTCCGTTGCCGACATGAGCTTGACACCATTCTTCTTCAGCTGAGTCTTATACCGTGCGCTATCGTAGCGGTTCCGGGCAAAACGGTCGAGCTTCCAGACCAGCACGATATCAAACAGCTTTTTGTCGCTGTCCTTGATCATCTGCTGAAACTCCGGGCGGTTGTCCGTTTTTGCAGAGATGGCACGGTCGATGTAGTGCTTGACGATGGTGATGCCGTTCTTTTCGGCATAGGCGGTGCATTCACGAATCTGACCTTCAATGGATTCTTCGCGCTGACTGTCAGTAGAATAGCGGGCATAGATCACGGCGGTCATGGCAGGCACCT
>ENA-OROP01002092-OROP01002092.1-human-gut-metagenome-genome-assembly--contig:-NODE-2092-length-15784-cov-8.699981_pt1 | contig 15784 bp, 4 predicted proteins | sample MGYA00242132_ERZ509056 | MGnify/ENA primary metagenome ERZ509056 (study PRJEB26280, sample SAMEA2338768) | human gut metagenome | biome: human gut; feature: human-associated habitat; material: faeces...
ATCGGTATTCACTATGGATTTTTTATATGTTCAATTTCAGTTTACAATTAACCAAATGGTATTTTTTTATATTTAAGGGAAAGATTATTAACGAATTATGGATGATTTGTGGGAGCCAATCATCCGAAATAGTTAGGAAGCGATGTAATCTTATATTAATTTTGGGAATAATTTTTTGAAAAATATCGCTACAAACTAGTAATTAGGGTTGTGTGTGGTTAGGTAAAGGAGTTACAGAGTATGAATAAGGTATTCAAGGTAGTATGGAGCAAGACAAAGGGTATGTATGTAGTAGTCTCTGAATTGGCTAAAAGCCATCAGAACGGTAGCACAAAACGAATTAAGGGTGTAGTGTTGCCCGGTTTAGTGGGTGCTTTTTTATTGGGCGCTTTTGGAACAGCAGATGCAAGTTTGATTACCACTGATGAAGGTCAGATGTATATGCCATATACCGATACTGCTCGAGCTTACGACAGTGTAGGCTGGGATTCCGGCAATGGTGTTCAATTTAAATTGCTCATTAAAGGCGCTGAGAGTGGTGGCGTTGATGTTAAAATGGGCACTTATATGAGTGGTGGGGATAAAAAAGTCGCAGCTAGCACTCAGCGTGGTGATGCTCCAATTGAAAACCGCTACCAAGTTTTAAAAATCGGTTTGGACGCTGCCACTCTTAAAAAGATCAATGAATCCAGCTCAAATTCTTCAACCGATCTTGATGAATTAAAAAATAAGGCAAACCGTGATCTCGATAATTTGTCAGAAGCCGGGGAAAAGAAACTGAGTGATTTGGTAAAAGGTATTAAGACAGGCTCGACGGATCTTACTGCAGGAAGCGAAAATATTAAAATTGCTGAAAGTGAAAATGCTGATGGCAGTAAATCCTTTAGCGTTGATTTGAATAAAAAAGTTGATCTCAGCGCCGATGGCTCTGTTACTGTAGGCAATACCAAACTAGACAAGTCGGGTTTAGTAGCCGGTGAAACTAAAGTTGGAGCTAATGGCGTATTGGTTGGCACTGCAGCTTTAACTGCCGGTGGTTTTGCTCTTGGGAACACAGTTGTTGCAGCAGACGGTTTGACTGTTGCCGGTGGTCCGTCCGTAACAACAGCCGGTATTGATGCAGGCGGCAAAAAAGTATCTAATGTTGGTGAAGGTGCTGTTGCTGAAGGAGCCAAAGATGCTGTAACCGGTGGTCAGTTGTTTGGCGTGCAAAAAGATCTCAATGATTCTATCAAAGACGCTCAAGATGCAGCTAATTCCGCACTTCAGACTGTAACGGTAACAGATAGCAATGGTCAGAAACTCACTATTGATAAAGACAATGCCGGTTTCGGTATCGTAGGTGCTACCGATGGCATGGTTGAAAGCAAAGTATCTGGTCAGGACTTGGTAGTAGACTTAACAGCTGCAACGAAGGAAAAAATTAACAATGCAGCCGGTAAAGATTTAGGCAACTTAGATGACAAAGGCAAAACCGTTATTAAAGAAGTTGTTCAAGCATCTGTTGATGTAGACGGTGGTAATAATATTAGTGTTGTTGATGCAATCGATACTGACGGCGTTAAAACATTCACCGTTAACTTGGATAAAATATTGATCTTGGTACAGACGGTTCCGTTGTTGTAGGCGATACCAAACTAGATAAGTCTGGTTTAGAAATCGTTGGTGGTCCATCCGTAACTAAAGATGGTATCGACGCAGGCGGTAAAGTAGTTGGCAACCTTGGTGAAGGTGCTGTGGCAGCTGGTTCGACTGATGCTGTAACCGGTGGTCAATTATTTGGCGTGCAAAAAGATCTTAAAGATTCCATCAAAGGTGCCCAAGATACAGCTAATTCCGCACTTCAGACTGTAAGTGTTAAAGATGGGGCAGGTAATGTTCTTACCGTTAATAAAGACAATGCTGGTTTCGGTATCGTAGGTGCTACCGATGGCATGGTTGAAAGTAAAGTGTCCGGTCAGGATTTGGTAGTAGATTTAACCGCTGCTACGAAAGAAAAAATTAACAACGCAGCCGGTATAGATTTAGGCAACTTAGATGACAAAGGCAAAACAGTTATTAAAGAAGTTGTTCAAGAATCCGTTGATGTAGCAGGCGGCAATAACATCGAAGTGGCTAACGCTACAAATGAAGCCGGTGTTAAAACATTCACTGTTAACATGAAGAACAATGTTGATTTAGGTGCTAATGGATCCATTAAAGCCGGTAACACTACATTAGATGCTAGTGGTTTAACAGCCGGAGCAACTAAAGTCGGTGCTGATGGCGTTAGTGTTGGTTCGACTGCAGTTACTGCTGACGGCGTGAGCGTTGGTGATGCAGCGTTAACAGCTGATGGGTTAGCAATTGTTGGTGGTCCATCCGTAACTAAAGATGGTATCAATGCAGGCGGTAAAGTTATTGGCAACCTTGGTGAAGGTGCTGTGGCAGCTGGTTCCAAAGATGCTGTAACCGGTGGTCAATTATTTGGCGTGCAAAAAGATCTCAATGATTCCATTAAAGGCGCTCAAGATACGGCTAATTCCGCTCTTCAGACTGTAAGTGTTAAAGACGGTGCAGGCAATGTACTTACCGTGAATAAAGATAATGCCGGTTTCGGTATCGTAGGTGCTACCGATGGTATGGTTGAAAGTAAAGTGTCCGGTCAGGACTTAGTAGTAGACTTAACAGCTGCTACAAAAGAAAAAATCAACAACGCAGCCGGTAAAGACTTAGGTAATTTGGACGACAAAGGCAAAACCGTTATTAAAGAAGTTGTTCAAAATGCAGTTGATGTAAAAGGCGGTACTAATATTAATGTAGATGCAGCTAATGTTAATGATGTTAAGACATTTACTGTTAACTTGGATAAAAACTTAGATTTGGGCGGTGAAGGGTCCATCACTTTAGGCGACACCATTATCAAATCCGGTGACGTACATGTTGGTGGTACAACCATTAATAACGGCGGCGTAACTTTGAACTCTAACGGCGAATTTAAAGTTGGTGACACTGTAATTAACGGCAGCACAATTAATGTTGGCGGTACGACCCTCAACCAAGGTGGTTTGTCAATTAAAAACGGTCCTACTATTAACGTTGGCGGTATCAACATGGGCGGTACTAAGATTACCAACGTAGCTAATGCCACTGAAGAAGGCGACGTAGTAACTTACAACCAGTTACAAGAAGTGAAAAACATTGCCACTGAAGGTTCCGAATTGGCTAATAGTGCACTTCAAACTGTAGCCGTTAAAGGTAATGACGGTCAAACGATTACTATCAGCAAAGGCCAGGCAAACCTTGGTATCGTAGGTGCTACCGATGGTATGGTTGAAAGCAAAGTATCCGGCCAAGACTTGGTAGTAGACTTAACAGCCGCTACTAAAGAAAAAATCAACAACGCAGCCGGTAAAGACTTAGGCAACTTGGATGACAAAGGCAAAACGGTTATTAAAGAAGTTATTCAAGAATCCGTTGATGTAGACGGCGGCAACAACATTGAAGTAGCTAAAGCTACAAATGAAGCCGGTGTTAAAACATTCACCGTTAACATGAAGAACAACGTTGACTTAGGTGCTAACGGCTCCATTAAAGCCGGTGCAACTAAAGTCGGTGCTGACGGTGTAAGTGTTGGTGATGCAGCGTTAACTACTGACGGCTTAGCCATCGTTGGTGGTCCATCTGTAACTAAAGACGGCATCAACGCGGGCGGTAAAGTGGTATCTAACCTTGGTGAAGGTTCCGTAGCTGAAGGTTCCAAAGATGCTGTAACCGGTGGCCAGTTATTCGCAGTTAAAACTGATGTTGATGGCGTAAAAGGCCGTGTAGATACAATCAATAATAACCTTGAAAAAGTTACTAATAATTTAGAAAAAGTTACTGAAACAGCCGGCAGTGCGCTTCAGACTGTAACTGTAACAGATACTAAAGGCCAAACCCTTGTTGTTGATAAAGATCACGCAGGCTTCGGTATTAAAGGTGCTACCGATGGTATGGTTACAAGCGAAGTGTCCGGTCAAGACTTGGTAGTAGACTTAACAGCAGCAACTAAAGAAAAAATTAACAATGCAGCCGGTAAAGATTTAGGCAACTTGGATGATAAAGGCAAAACCGTTATTAAAGAAGTTGTTCAAAATGCAGTTGATGTAAAAGGCGGTACTAATATTAATGTAGATACAGCCGATGTTAATGATGTTAAGACATTTACTGTTAACTTGAACAAAAACGTAGATCTTGGTGCTGACGGCTCCATTTCCTTAGGTGGCACAACTATTAACCAAGGCGGTTTAACGATTAATAATGGTCCATCCGTTACTGTTGACGGTATCAATGCCAATAACACTAAGATTACTAACGTAGTAGACGGTTCGAAAGCTGGCGATGTAGTAACTTACAACCAATTATTAGAAGTTCGTAAGATTGCTGAAAATAGTTCCGGTATCAGTGGCTCAGCTCTCCAGTCTGTAAGCGTTAAAGATACCGAAGGTAACACGATTGTACTTAGCAAAGATAATTCAAGCTTAGGTATCGTAGGTGCTACTGATGGCATGGTTGAAAGCAAAGTTAATGGTAATGACTTGGTAGTAGATTTAACAGCGGCAACTAAAGAAAAAATCAACAATGCAGCCGGTAAAGATTTAGGCAATTTGGATGACAAAGGCAAAGAAGTCATCAAAGAAGTTGTTCAGAAGTCCGTTGACGTAAAAGGTGGTACAAACATCGAAGTAGCCAGCGAAACCGGTGCTGATGATGTTAAGACTTTCACTGTTAACATGAAGAACAATGTTGACTTAGGTGCTACCGGATCTATTAAAGCCGGTACAACTACAGTTTCTGCTGATGGCGTAACAGCCGGTGAAACTAAACTGAATAAATCTGGTCTAGAAGTAGGCGAAACTGCTGTAACAGCTGATGGCGTGAATGTTGGCAATGCAGCGTTAACTACTGATGGCTTAGCAATCGTTGGTGGTCCATCCGTAACTAAAGACGGTATCAATGCGGCGGTAAAGTGGTATCTAACCTTGGTGAAGGTTCCGTAGCTGAAGGTTCCAAAGATGCTGTAACCGGTGGCCAGCTATTCGCAGTTAAAACTGATGTTGATGGCGTAAAAGGCCGTGTAGATACAATTAATAATAACCTTGAAAAGGTTACTAACAATCTTGAAAAAGTGACTGAAACAGCCGGCAGTGCACTTCAAACAGTAACTGTAACAGATACTAAAGGCCAAACCCTTGTTGTAGATAAAGACAACGCAGGCTTCGGTATTAAAGGTGCTACTGATGGCATGGTTACCAGTGAAGTATCCGGCCGAGACTTGGTAGTAGATTTAACAGCGGCAACTAAAGAAAAAATTAACAACGCAGCCGGTAAAGATTTAGGTAACTTGGACGACAAAGGTAAAGAAGTCATCAAAGAAGTTGTTCAAAAATCCGTTGACGTAAAAGGTGGTACAAACATCGAAGTAGCCAGCGAAACCGGTGCTGATGATGTTAAGACTTTCACCGTTAACATGAAGAACAACGTTGACTTAGGTGCTACCGGATCCATTAAAGCCGGTACAACTACAGTTGATGCTAATGGCTTAACTGCTGGTACAACTACAGTTTCCGCTGATGGTGTAACAGCCGGTGAAACTAAACTTAACGAATCCGGTCTAGAAGTAGGCGATACTGCTGTAACAGCTGATGGCGTAAGTGTTGGCGATGCAACGTTAACTGCTAATGGCTTAGCAATCGTTGGTGGTCCATCCGTAACTAAAGACGGCATCAATGCGGGCGGTAAAGTGGTATCTAACCTTGGTGAAGGCTCCGTAGCTGAAGGTTCCAAAGATGCTGTAACCGGTGGTCAGTTATTCGCAGTAAAAACTGATGTTGATGGCGTAAAAGGCCGTGTAGATACAATCAATAATAACCTCGAAAAGGTTACTAACAATCTTGAAAAAGTTACCGAAACTGCAGGCAATGCCCTTCAGACTGTAACTGTAACCGATACTAAAGGCCAAACTCTTGTTGTTGATAAAGATCACGCAGGCTTCGGTATTAAAGGTACTACCGATGGCATGGTTACAAGCGAAGTGTCCGGTCAGGACTTAGTAGTCGACTTAACAGCTGCAACTAAAGAAAAAATTAACAATGCAGCCGGTAAAGACTTAGGTAACTTGGATGACAAAGGTAAAGAAGTTATTAAAGAAGTTGTTCAGAAATCCGTTGATGTAAAAGGTGGCGCTAACATCGAAGTAACCAGTGAAACCGGTGCTGATGATGTTAAGACATTCACAGTTAACTTGAATAAAACTGTAGACTTAGGCGCTGATGGCTCTATCTCCTTAGGCAATACCGTAATTAACGGCAACACAATTAATGTTGGCGGTACAACACTTAACGAAGGCGGTTTGACTATTAAAAATGGTCCTTCCATCAACGTTGGCGGTATCAATGCAGGCGGTACTCGAATTACAAATGTAGCTGACGGTAAAGACGCAAGTGACGTAGTTACTTACAGCCAATTGCAAGAAGTACGTACGATTGCTGAAAACGGTTCCGGTACCAGCGGCACAGCTCTTCAGACTGTAAGCGTAAAAGACACTGACGGTAATGCAATCACAGTTAATAAAGAAAAAGCATCCTTTGGTATCGTAGCAGCTACTGATGGCATGGTTGAAAGCAAAGTGTCCGGTCAGGATTTGGTAGTCGACTTAACAGCTGCAACTAAAGAAAAAATTAACAACGCAGCCGGTAAAGATTTAGGCAACTTAGACGACAAAGGTAAAGAAGTCATCAAAGAAGTTGTTCAAAAATCCGTTGACGTAAAAGGTGGTACAAACATCGAAGTAGCCAGCGAAACCGGTGCTGATGATGTTAAGACTTTCACTGTTAACATGAAGAACAATGTTGACTTAGGTGCTACCGGATCTATTAAAGCCGGTACAACTACAGTTTCTGCTGATGGCGTAACAGCCGGTGAAACTAAACTGAATAAATCTGGTCTAGAAGTAGGCGAAACTGCTGTAACAGCTGATGGCGTGAGTGTTGGCAATGCAGCGTTAACTACTGATGGCTTAGCCATCGTTGGTGGTCCATCTGTAACTAAAGACGGCATCAACGCGGGCGGTAAAGTGGTATCTAACCTTGGTGAAGGCTCCGTAGCTGAAGGCTCTAAAGATGCTGTAACCGGTGGTCAGTTATTCGCAGTAAAAACTGATGTTGATGGCGTAAAAGGCCGTGTAGATACAATCAATAATAACCTCGAAAAGGTTACTAACAATCTTGAAAAAGTTACCGAAACTGCAGGCAATGCCCTTCAGACTGTAACTGTAACCGATACTAAAGGCCAAACTCTTGTTGTTGATAAAGACCATGCAGGCTTCGGTATTAAAGGTGCTACCGATGGCATGGTTACCAGTGAAGTGTCCGGTCAAGACGTAGTAGTTGACTTAACAACGGCAACGAAAAAAAAAATCAACAACGCAGCCGGTAAAGATTTAGGCAACTTGGATGACAAAGGCAAAGAAGTTATTAAGGAAGTTGTTCAGAAATCCGTTGACGTAAAAGGTGGCACTAACATCGAAGTAACCAGTGCAACCGGTGCTGATGATGTTAAGACATTCACCGTTAACATGAAGAACAATGTTGACTTAGGTGCTGACGGCTCCATTAAAGCCGGTGCCACTACAGTTGACGCTAACGGTTTAGCCATTGCCGACGGTCCGTCCGTAACTAAAGACGGTATCGATGCAGGCGGTAAAGTAGTATCCAACCTCGGTGAAGGCTCCGTGTCTGAAGGCTCCACTGATGCAGTAACCGGTGGTCAGTTATACGGTGTGAAAACTGAATTAGATGGCAAAGTAAACACTGTTACTAACGAAGTTAATACAATTAAGACTGACGTTGGTACATTGAAGACTGAAGTAACAACCGTTAAAAATGATGTTGGTACTCTCAAAACTGAAGTAAATACAGTTAAAACTGATGTGGGTACCCTCAAAACTGAAGTAACGAACGTTAAAACTGATGTAGGCACGATTCGTACAGATGTGAATACCTTGACTGATCGTGTAACGACGGTTGAAAACACTGCAGGTAGCGCTCTTCAAACAGTAACGGTAACAGATACTAATGGTCAAAAACTTGTTGTTAATAAAGAAAACTCAGGTTTCGGCATTAAAGGTGCTACCGATGGCATGGTTACCAGCGAAGTGTCCGGTCGGGACTTGGTAGTTGACTTAACAGCTGCTACGAAAGAAAAAAATAACAACGCAGCCGGTAAAGACTTAGGCAACTTGGACGATAAAGGCAAAACTGTTATTAAAGAAGTTGTTCAAGACGCTGTTGACGTAAAAGGCGGTAGCAATATCAATGTAGATAAAGCTACGGTTGATGGTGTTAAGACATTCACTGTTAACTTGGATAAAAACTTGGATCTCGGCGGCGAAGGTTCTATCACTTTGGGCGATACCATCATCAAATCCGGTGACGTACAAGTTGGTGGTACAACCATTAATAACGGCGGCGTAACCTTGAACTCTAACGGAGAATTCAAAGTTGGCGATACTGTAATCAACGGCAACACAATCAATGTTGGCGGTACAACCCTCAACCAAGGTGGTTTGACAATTAAAAACGGTCCTTCCATCAATGTTGGCGGTATCAACATGGGCGGTACTAAGATTACGAACGTAGCTAATGCGACCGAGGCAGGCGATGTAGTAACTTACAACCAGTTACAAGAAGTTAAAAATATCGCTACTGAAGGTTCCGAATTGGCTAGCAGCGCACTTCAAACCGTATCGGTTAAAGGCAACGACGGCCAAGTAATCACAATCAGCAAAGGTCAGGCAAGTCTTGGTATCGTAGGCGCAGCTGATGGCATGGTTGAAAGCAAAGTTAATGGTAATGATTTGGTAGTTGATTTAACAACAGCTACGAAAGAAAAAATTAACAATGCAGCTGGTAAAGACTTAGGCAACTTGGATGACAAAGGTAAAGAAGTTATCAAAGAAGTGAGTCAGGATGCAGTTGATGTAGTAGGCGGTAACAATATCACTGTTGATACTGAAAAAGCTGATGATGTTAAGACGTTCACAGTTAACTTGAACAAAGACTTGAACTTAGGTGGTGAAGGATCCATCACTTTAGGCGATACTGTCATTAAATCCGGTGACCTCCATGTTGGTGGTACAACGATTAATAACGGTGGCGTAACCCTTGTTCCTACCGGTGAATTCCGAGTTGGTGATACAGTAATTAACGGCGGTTCCATTAATGTAGCCGGCACAACGATCAATGAAGGCGGCATTACGGTTAACCCTCAAGGCAACATCGTTCTCGGTGATACGACAATCTCCAATGGTGGTTTCACAATTAAGAACGGTCCTACCATCAACGTTGGCGGCATCAATATGGGTGGCACTAAGATTACTAACGTAGCGAACGGTACTCAAGAAGGCGATGTAGTAACTTACAACCAATTGCAAGAAGTGAAAAATATCGCAACTGAAGGCTCCGAATTAGCTAACTCCGCTTTACAGACTATCTCCATCAATGATGGTAACGGTGGTGTGATTACGGTTAATAAAGGTCAGGCAGGCTTCGGTGTTACCGGTAAATCCGGTGGCATGGTTGAAAGCAAAGTTGATGGTCAAAACTTGGTAGTAGACTTAACGGCAGCTACTAAAGAAAAGATTAACAACGCAGCTGATAAAGACTTGTCCAACTTAAGTGATAAAGGCAAAGAAGTTATCAAAGAAACCAGTCAGAATGCGGTTAATGTAACAGGTGGTACTAACATTACGGTAACTCCTTCCGACGTTAACGGTGTTAAGACATTCGATGTTAACTTGAACAACCAAATCGACCTTGGTACTACAGGCTCCGTAAAAGCAGGTAACACAACGGTAGATAACAATGGTGTAAGCGTAGGCTCCAGCACATTGAACGGTGAGGGCTTAGCCATTACCGGTGGTCCTTCTGTAACTAAAGACGGCATCGATGCAGGCAACAAAGTAATTTCCAACATTGCTGATGGTGTAAAAGCCGGCGACGCTGTGAATAAAGGCCAGTTGGATAAAGTAGATACTAAAGTTACTGACTTAACCGGTAGAGTTGACGGTCTCGACAAAGGCCTTAAAGACTTGGGAACTAAAGTTGACGGCTTAGGTCAAGAAGTAAAAGACCTTGGCACAAAAGTTGGCGACTTGGATACTAAAGTAGGTAATTTAGACACTAAAGTTGGCAACCTTGATACTAAAGTAACCGATTTGGACAAAACCGTAAAAGGCTTTGATGGTAGAATTACTGACGTTGAAAAACTCGCCGGCAGAGCTATGCAGGGAATCACGATTGGCACTGACACCAATAATGAAGATGAACATGTAAATCTTACTAAAGATAACAGTCGTATGGACATTGTTGGTGCTACCGATGAAAAAGGTAATAAGTCAATTGTAACTGCTGTTGAAGGGAATAAAGTCACTGTTGATCTTACCGATACGGTAAAAACTAAGATTGATAATGCAGCAACCAAAAATATGGACAATTTAACTTCTGAAGGTAAAGCTAATGTTCGTAAATTGGTACAAGCAGTAGGCGGTGACGAGTATGTTTCTGTTAAAACAATTATGAATCCTGATGGGTCAAAAACATTTAATATCAGCATGACTAAAGAAGCTGTTGAAGAATTTACTCGTGAAACCGGCTGGTATCATCCGGAAGATGATGAAACAGTAAATACGGTTGAAACTGAAAAATCAGGGTTCCGTAATGCAACTACAAATACTTCAACTAAGCCTAAGAGAAGTGGCTTGAAATACACTGAAAACTTTAAAATTGCTGATGGTGAAAAACTTGAATTAAATGATGACTTACATGTAGGTCATTCATTAACGATAGGTGAAGTTAATGGACAAGATCGAGATGCATCACAAGGCGGTGTAGCTGAAATAACCGCTCAGGGATTCCACGTTGGTGAATCGTCATTAACAGGTAATTCGTTGACTATAGGTGGTGTCAACGATAGTAGCGTGGCTCAGTTGACGAAAGCTGCCTTAACATTCGGTGATGTAACTGATGGAACAGTAACTGCATCAACTACTTTATCGAAAGATGGTTTGGCTGTTGGTGATACTAGCGTAACATCCGAAAAAGTTGCTGTAGGTAAGTCTTCGCTTACTAGTGATACACTTACGGTAGATGGAATCAAATTAGCTAGCCAATCAACTACTGAAAGAGGTTTGATTACTTTAGACAATGTGGCTCAAGGGTCTATTACCGAATCTTCTAACCAAGCAATTACCGGTGCTCAGTTGTATCCTATTAAAACTCAGGTTGAAACGAATACGGCAGCAATCGGTGTACTTGGTGAAGTAGTAAATGCTCAAGGTCAGGCAATTCAAGGTTTGTCTTCCGATATTCAAAACGTACGCAATGAATCTGCTGAAGGCGATGCAATGGCAGCTTCCTTAGCCGCATTGAATCCGCTTCCATATGCTGAAGGCGAACGTGGACAGATTATGGCCGGCTTAGGTACTTACAGAGGCAAACAAGCATTGGCAGTAGGTTATGCATACGCACCGGATAGCGATCAGCAATACACGGTAGGTCTCTCCTATGGTCAAGGTGGTAAAGCTATGGCTAACTTAGGGGCTACATTCCGTATCGGTTCCGGAGAAACAACCAAACCTGGTACTTCTGTAGCGGCAGTTCAAAATAAAGTTCAAGCTTTAGAAGCACAGAATAAAGCACAACAAGCTAAATTCGATGCTGAATTGGCTGCAAAACAGAACCAGATTGATGCTCAGAACGATCGCATTGCTAAATTGGAAGCTTTGGTACAGCAGTTAGTTCAAAAATAATCTCCCTATACTATATTAATAGTTTTAACTAAGAGAACTTGAGAGAGATATAATTCAAGTGAAATTAAAAAAATACCTCTCTAAGTCCTCTGTAGAAGGACAACTAAATAGCACTAAAAAACTCGTTTGAAAGCCATGACTAGTGGTTTGCAAATATGCATGAAAAATGTGTATTTCTAACCTTAGTCATGGCTTTTTTGTGTTCTTAAACAATTCGTGTAAAAATAATGCTGAAATGATATAAATTTATTTACTGAATGGCAAAAATATATTGAGAGTAAGATGAAAATCATAGTGGCAAAAAACACAGATTTTATATAGATAGATTTAAATATTGAAATATATAACTAAATGATAATGGACTGAAAAAGTGATTAGAAAAACAATAAGTGGCATTAAAATGGAAAAAATAGAGAATGAAATTCCTATTGCGAAGATAGGATTAATGTGGTATTCTGAATAAGTCGTGAAACGATAAATTTAAATATATGGATTTATTGTTTCTGTGATGTGTTAACGAAAGAATCAATTAAACGGTTACAATATATTTCGATTGTAATCATGTGTTTATTAAAAAAATAAGTGTAAAAGTTATTCTGGTGAATAAGGAGAAAATGAATGAAAAAAAGATTAAGTGTAGGTAAACGTTTAGCGGTAATGGGAACAGTGCTCGCAGTAACCGGTGGTTTCTGGGGCGGACAATCTGTATTGGCGGTGGATAATGCAGCTGGCACAGGTAATGGTGTAGCCATTGGTACAGGCTCGGTTGCTACACAGTCAAACTCGGTAGCAGTAGGAGGTAGTGCAAATGTTACAGGTGGCTCAGCAACTGCGGTTGGTAATAGTTCACAAGCTACTTTTGGTTTTACAACTGCTATTGGGCATAGTGCTAAGGCAACTGCACTGAATGCAACAGCATTAGGATATAATTCGGCTGCTAGCGGACAGTATTCAACTGCCCTTGGTTCTACTGCAAAAGCACAAGGCTTGAATAGTATTGCATTAGGTAAAGGTGCTACTACCAGTTCCTTTGCTGAAGATGGAATTGTTATTGGTAATGGTGCTAATGTTAATCCTACAGCTAAAATGGTTAAAATTATTGCGATTGGTGCTTCTTCCAATGCTACAGGAAATAACGCTATTGCTCTTGGCGGTAGTGCTAAAGCTACAGCTAACTATACTATGGCGCTTGGGTCGGGAAGTACTGCGAGTGCGACAAATACGATGGCATTAGGAAATTCTGCAATGGCTAATAAAGAGTTCTCAATTGCAGTAGGTTCAAATGCAAAGGCACTAGGGAAGAACGGTGTCGTTATGGGATACCAAGCTAATACTACTACATTAACTGAGGGTGCGATAGCTATTGGTAATTCTGCTAGTGTTACACCTTCAATTCGAAGTCTTCAAGGCATAGCTATTGGTGAAAGTAGTAATGTAAATGGTAATAAGGGTATGGCTATTGGTGGGTCAGCTAAAGCCCTCGCAAATTTTACTACTGCACTTGGTGCTGAAACTGAAGCAAGTGTGGCTAATGCAACTGCAGTAGGTGCTACAGCAAAAGCTAGAGGTGAAAAATCGACTGCGTTAGGGCAGAATACTGAAGCTAACGGCCAAGAATCTACAGCCCTTGGTGCAGCTTCTATAGCTTCTGGGCTAAGTTCTATTGCATTAGGTTCTTCTGCTGATGCTGTTGGAGGTAATTCTATTGCCGTTGGTACTAACTCACTAGCTAATAATACCTTGACTATGGCTATGGGTCAGGCTTCAAAAGCATATGGTACACAAGCTATGGCAATTGGCGTAAAAGGTGAAGTTGCTGTAGGAGGCTATAATGCTATTGCTATGGGTTATAATTCGTATGTAGGCGAAATTAATGAAACTCATAAGTCGGTAGTTACAACTGCTAATCCTACTGTAACGGTTCGAGCTTTAGCAGCTGCTACAGATGCAACTACAACCGATGTAAGTCCTATTGACGGTAATGTAAATTATAAACTTAGTGATGATTATTATCCGGTGACTATTAATGATAAAACATCATCAGACACTGAAAAAATCTATGAAAACTCTATTGCTATCGGTATGGGCGCGAAATCCTTTGGTTTCCAAACTCTAGCTATCGGTGGTGTTTCCGAAGCTCACGATTCCAATACAATCGCAGTAGGTCTTTCCGCTATTGCTCAAGGTCATTACTCTGTAGCTATGGGGCAACAGGCACGTACTTCTTCAGATAATGCATTAGCAATTGGTCATTATGCAGAATCTCATGGAGAAGAATCAACGGCTATCGGTTATTTCTCTCGTGTTGGTGGAGCTAATAATATTGCTTTGGGTAACATGACTCGTTTGCAAGGTGTAGATAATTCTGTTGCACTAGGTTCAAATGCACGTTCTGTACTTAGCAATTCCGTAGCCATCGGTAATAATTCTGCGGCTCTTATTGATTCAACTTTTGATATACCAGCAGTATATTCTAATGAACGGTTTAGTGCAGATCAAGGAGTTGTATCTGTAGGTAATATGTACTACACAGTAACAGATACTAAAACCGGAAAAATTCGAGAATACGAAGCTAATACTCGTCGTATTATTAATGTTGCCGGTGGTTATGCCGATACAGATGCAGTCAACGTAGCGCAGTTGAAAGCAGCTCTTAAAGATATTACTATTGAAGCTGCTGAGGGGATTACTGTAAATCGTGTTGATAATAAATTTACAATTGGTTTAAATGTTGTTGGAACAGAAACACCAACTGACGTGGTAACTGTAACACCACCTCCATATAATCCAACTCCTACAACGACAACACCATCTGATGATACACAGACTACGCAGGGTGAAAGCGATTCTGGAGATACAGGCACAACAACTCCAACAACACCTGAAGAAGGTTATCCTAAATCCGGTTCTCAGGTAACAATTGGTGTTGAAACTAAGCCAATTGGCATTGTTGATAATGCAGGCAATAAGACAGCAGTTACTCCTGGTAGCGACTTCAGTGTTGTTGGTGGCAATAATATCACAACTACTGCGAGCGAAGTAACTGTTAACGGAACTACAGTTCCTAAGTTGGAAGTAGCTCTTAACAAAGACTTAACCGGTTTAAACAGCGTATCTACTAACGGTTTAACTATTAAAGGTGCTGACGGTAAAGATACTGTTGTTATCAAAGGTGATAACATTAGCATGGGCAACAATATCATTCATGATGTGAAAGCCGGTGTGAAAGATAACGATGCTGTTAACGTGAGTCAGCTTCGTCAAGAAATTCAAGGTGAAACTCGCGTATCTGCTGATGGCGCTTTCATCAAAAAAGACAACACAGCAGCTCAGAACATTACAGCTTTGGATAATCAGGTTCAGGCTAACAGCGAAAGCATTAGTTCCATCAATGATAGCATCACTAACCTCAACGGTGGTGTATCCAACTTGAGCAATCAAGTAAGCAAATTGGACAATCGTCTTGATCGTGTAGGTGCCGGTGCAGCCGCTTTGGCAGCTTTACACCCACAGGACTTCGATCCAAGTGCAAAATGGGACTTCGCAGCCGGTTATGGTAACTACAAAGGCACTAATGCAGTGGCCTTGGGTGCGTTCTATCGTCCGACAAATGATGTAATGTTCTCTATGGGTACCAGCATGGGCGGCGGTGAAAACATGTTCAACGCCGGCGTAAGCATTAAATTCGGTAGCAGCAATGAGTACTCCAATTACTCCAAATCTGCATTAGCTGAAGTTGTTTCCAACCAGGCTTCTACTATTGAAAACTTGAATAACCGTGTAGCTAAACAGGAACAAGAAAATCAAGAATTGCGTGCTCAGATTCAAGAAATCTTGAACCAGTTGGCTAGCAAATAATAATTAAATAATACATTTACATCTTTCGTGTAAATAAAATCAAAAAGGGGCTGTAACGAAATTGAGTTTTTTAACTCACATTTCAGTTACAGCTCC
>ENA-OROP01002106-OROP01002106.1-human-gut-metagenome-genome-assembly--contig:-NODE-2106-length-15687-cov-6.880502_pt1 | contig 15687 bp, 14 predicted proteins | sample MGYA00242132_ERZ509056 | MGnify/ENA primary metagenome ERZ509056 (study PRJEB26280, sample SAMEA2338768) | human gut metagenome | biome: human gut; feature: human-associated habitat; material: faeces...
GGAACTTGATACTGTCCGTGGCATTAAAGATAAGCATGATGAAGTGATTATTTCCCTATTGGAACGTAAAACACGGGCTTATGTAACATTGCGTTCTCCGTCAGCTAAAGCAGCTGATATTAAAAATACGCTAGAGAGCTGGTTACTAAGCTTCAGTACTCATGACTCACTACAGCAACTCTGCAAGACAATTACAGCCGATAACGGTCTTGAATTTGCATCTATTGCTGAGTTAGAAACAGAGTATTTACAAGTGTTTTTTGCTCATCCGTATGCAGCTTGGGAACGTGGTTCTAACGAACGACACAATGGCTTATTGCGCCGTATTATTCCCAAAGGAACTCCCATTCGTGATGTTTCAGAAGCAACACTTCGACGTGCTACCGATTGGTGTAATGCACTACCACGCAAAATTCTAAACTACCGGACACCACAAGAAGTATTCATTGAAGAAGTTAATAAGTTACTGGGTTTTTAAAAGTGTTCAATTTCACATTGCAATTTACTATAAAAAAGTGTTTATAAAATAAGCATGTTTTTGTACAAAATTTTCATAATGTACAGAAATTTTAATCACTTGTAACCAGGGTGTTTACAAATCGAAAGTTTTAGATTATAATATAGCTAGTTAGATACATCTAATTAGATATAATTGAAAGATATCTATATAATCTAATGTAATTTATATGTCCACCGCGGCGGAGAAGGAGGGGTTGAATCCCACCGCCCCAAGGGTTGACGAAATAGTATTTTAGTAAAACATCGTATGAAGGGGTTGATGCTTTGAAAAGTTTAGAAATGAGAGCTTTAGTAGGCCTTCACCGAAGTGTCAATATGCTCGATAAACTGACGGCGGACCTGGCGGCTAAGTATGAAGTGACATTTAGCCAGTTCATGGTGCTGGAAGCCTTGTACAGCAAGGGCGATCTTACGGTGGGCGCCGTGCGCGAGCACATTTTGAGCAGCGTCGGCACAATTTCGGTTATTGTTAATAATTTAGTAAAAATGAAGTATATTGAGCGCTTGACGGATAAAAATGACCGCCGCGTATCAATCCTGCATTTGACTGAAGCAGGTCGCAAAATTATCAGTCAATTGGCACCGGAAAACATAACTATGATAAAGGACGTACTTTCCGTGCTTGATGAAAAAGAAAAAGAAAATTTAGTAGCAATTTTAAGAAAAATTGGAGGTAAGACGGATGAAAAGAACCGTTAAAACAACAATAAAAGGCTTTCAGACAATTGACGGAGCCGGTGTAAAATTAGTGCGTGTATTAGGCAACCAGACAATTAAAGAGTTTGATCCGATTTTGATGTTGGACTCTTTTGACAGTGTAAATCCGGCCGACTATACGGCAGGTTTCCCAATGCATCCGCATCGCGGCATTGAAACAATCAGTTATGTATCACGCGGTAAAATGGTGCATAAGGACAGCCTCGGTAATGAAGAAGCCGTTACCGATGGCGAAGTGCAATGGATGAACTCCGGTTCCGGTATTTTGCACGAAGAATTAGTGCCGGCATCCGAACGCTTATTGGGCGTTCAACTTTGGCTCAACTTACCGCAAAAAGATAAGATGAGCAAACCAAGCTATCACGGCATTAAGCGAGCAGATATTGCCGAAATTCCGATTGAAGGAGGCATACTTCGCTTGTTAGCCGGTTCGTACAAAGAGCATCAGGGCTATGTGGGTGAGCATTTACCGCTCAACTACTATGATCTCCAGCTTGAAGCAGGCGCTGAAAATACGTTGACCATGGGCAAAGATGAATCGGTTATGCTCTTCACATTGATTGGCGATATTGAAGTAGACGGCCAACATATTGAAGAAAAAACGGCCGTTAAATTGACTGAAGGTGACAGCGTTACCATTAAAAACGGCGATAAACCGTCACAAGTATTGTACATCGCATCTAAGGCTTTGAATGAACCGGTAGCCTGGGCGGGCCCGATTGTAATGAACACGGAAGATGAAGTTAGACAAGCCTTTGTTGATCTTAGAAATAATACCTTTGTTAAAACAGAATTAGACTATTAAGCGTTAAGGATGAATTACTGAACAAATTCTAATAATTGTCTAGTTATTAGTATGAATTACTGCGTAATTCGCCGGTTTTACAGTATAATAAATAGTAGAGAGTAGTTAAATTTTAACATCCTAAGTGGGAGTTTGGCCGTGTGACAGAATTAGAGGAGGATTGTATGGCTGAAAAAACATATGAAACTGAAAGTTTAGTGATTCATTGGAAGCCTGACTTGTGTCAGCATGCAGCTAAATGTGTAAAAGGGGCACCCGATGTTTTTGATGTGAGTCGCAAACCGTGGATTATGCCGGAAAACGGCACGACCGAAGAGATTAAAGCGGTTATTGATCAGTGTCCGTCCGGTGCACTGACGTATACGGAAAAATAAGGAGCGGTTTAATCAAATTAGCCTTAAAGCTCAGTTGTATTAACCGATTAAAAGCAAGTTAAAATAAGGAGGTTTCAAATGATTAAAATCGTACATGAAGCGGATAAAAACAGAGCCGCTGCCTATGATGGCGACAAAAATATCGGTGAAAGCACCTATTCGCCATCCGATAAATTCTGGATTATCGACCACACTTTGGTTGATGAAAACTACGGCGGTCAAGGCATTGCCGGCCAATTAGTGGCTGAAATTGTAAAACAGGCACGCGAACGGGGCTTGAAAATTATGCCGTTATGCCCGTTTGCCAAAAAGGAATTCGACCGTCGTCCCGAGTACGCCGATATCCGCATGTAATGGCATTGGCATGTAAATCGGAGTGATTAATACATAAAATTGAAGTCGTCTTAGTCGATTACCAATTTTCATAAATGGTTGTTTTTCACAAAGACCTGTACTATAATGTAGGAAATACACAAAAAAGCTAGGGGAGCCTTATGGATGAGAAAAGTGCGTGAACACTTGACCCTTGACCTGATTCGGATAATGCCGACGTAGGAAAGCTGTACAGGACTTTTAAAGCTCATCCGCGTGGATGAGCTTTTTATTTTGGCTTTTTTGCGTATAACCTATTTAGGGAGATCATGTAACGTGACGATTTTCACGGATTCGCGCTTAGGTATAGCGCAGAGGAGGCTAAAATGAATAGTTCGAAATTTACAGTAAACATGCAGGATGTACGCTTGGCAAAAAGTGACGAATACACGACGCAGATGGATGCGGCACGTCGCGGCTTGGTGACACCGCAGCTTAAAACGGTAGCCGAAAAAGAACAGATGCGTTTGGAAGATTTGATGGCCCTCGTGGCATCCGGTCAGGTAGCGATTCCGGCCAATAAAATGCACATTAGTTTATCGCCGGAAGGGGTAGGCAAACGCTGCCGCACTAAAATCAACGTAAACCTTGGTGTTTCGCCGGAACACAATAATTTGGACGAAGAATTGGAAAAAGTGCGCAACGCCATTGCCATGAAGGCAGAAGCTATCATGGACTTGTCGAACTTTGGTAAAACTCAAGAATTCCGTCGCAAGCTTATCGATATGTCCACCGCCATGATTGGCACCGTGCCAATGTATGATGCGGTAGGCATGCTCGACAAAGACCTCAAAGACATCACCGTAGATGAGTTTTTCTCCGTTGTGGAACAGCACGCAAAAGACGGCGTGGACTTCATGACGATTCACTGCGGTATGAATCAGAAGACGGCGCAACGTATCAAAGACAATCCCCGTTTGACCAACATCGTATCCCGTGGCGGCTCCTTACTCTTTGCTTGGATGGAAATGAACAATCAGGAAAATCCGTTTTACGAATACTATGACCGCTTGCTCGAAATTTGTGAAAAATACGACGTAACCTTGAGCCTTGGTGATGCATGTCGTCCGGGCTGCACCCATGATGCGACCGACGCGGCTCAGATTGAAGAACTCATTACTTTGGGCGAGCTTACTAAACGCGCGTGGGCACACAATGTGCAGGTTATGATTGAAGGCCCGGGTCATATGGTGCTCAATGAAATTGCGGCTAATATGACGCTCGAAAAACGTCTTTGCCATAATGCTCCATTCTATGTGCTGGGACCGTTGGTTACAGATATTGCGCCGGGCTATGACCATATTACGAGTGCTATCGGCGGGGCTATTGCCGGTTCGTGCGGTGCCGACTTCCTTTGCTATGTAACGCCGGCTGAACATTTGCGTTTGCCAACCGTTGAAGATGTGAAAGAAGGCATCATCGCTACGCGTATTGCCGCCCATGCAGCGGATTTGGCAAAAGGCATTCCGGGCGCTCAGGCTTGGGACGATGCCATGAGTAAAGCCCGTGCGGAAGTAGATTTTGATACTATGATTTCCTTGGCTATCGATCCTGAAAAAGCTCGTCGTTACTATGAATCCAGTAAACCGGAATGCGAAGGCACTTGCACCATGTGCGGTAAAATGTGCCCGGCTCGTACCATGAAACATATCTTGGCCGGGGAAGACGTGTCGATTCGATAGAGGTTTGTGATATAATCTATATATAAGCAGATAATGAATAAGAGGACGGAACGGGTAGCCGTCGCCGGATAAGGTGCAAGACCTTTGAGTAGGAGATGTGGGAGTGTCGCCCCACCTTAGTTTTAAAATAGAGGTAACTGTAACTGCGGTTATGATTGCCTCTATTTTTGTTTGTCTGTGACGGACGTAATCGGTGAATTTATTTTTTATTAGTTAGGCGAGACCTTGCTTTCTATGGTATAATAGATTGAATAAATACGTAATAGAACTATTTAAATGTAGCTATGAATATGATTTTGAAGTTTTGACAAAAGCGTAAACATAGGCAGTTGTTACATTAATGGAGGGCATAATGAACCAAAAAGAGCTTATTATCGTTGTCGATTTTGGCGGTCAGTACAATCAGTTGATTGCGCGTCGCGTTCGTGAAAACCACGTTTACTGCGAAGTGTATCCATATGATAAAGCGGTTGCCAAAATTAAAGAATTGAACCCAATGGGCGTAATTTTCACAGGCGGCCCTAACAGTGTTTACGAAGAAAAATCGCCTCGCATTGAAGCGGAAGTGTTCGAATTGGGTATTCCGGTACTCGGCCTTTGCTACGGTATGCAGCTCATGGCGCACACTTTGGGCGGCGAAGTTAAATCCGCTGATGCTCGCGAGTTTGGTAAAACCCCGGTGAAAGTAAACACGGCGTCCCCATTGTTCAAAGGTCTCAGCGAAAACGAAACCGTATGGATGAGCCATGTTGACTATGTAGCATCTGTACCGGAAGGTTTTGAAATCGTCGGTCATACGGCTAACTGCCCGGTAGCGGCTATGCAGAACGTGGAACGCAAATTATACGCTATGCAATACCATCCGGAAGTGCTTCACAGTGAACACGGTAAGGAAATGATCCACAACTTCTTATTTGAAGTTTGCGGTTGCCATGGTGAATGGACAATGGCTAACTACGCTAAAACCGCGGTTGAAGACATTCGCAAAACTGTTGGCGACGGCAAAGTGTTATTGGCTTTGTCCGGTGGCGTAGACAGCTCCGTAGCGGCAGCTCTTATTTCTAAAGCCGTAGGCAATCAATTGACTTGTATCTTCGTTGACCATGGTTTGATGCGTAAAAACGAAGGCGATGAAGTAGAAGCGGCTTTCAAGGATTCCGGCATGAACTTCATTCGTGTAGATGCATCCGACCGTTTCTTGGGTCGTTTGGCGGGCGTTGAAGAACCGGAACAAAAACGTAAAATTATCGGTGAAGAATTCATTCGTGTATTTGAAGACGAAGGCCGTAAAATCGGTGCCGTTGACTTCTTGGCACAGGGCACCATCTATCCGGACGTAATCGAATCCGGCGCGGGCGATGCTGCAGTTATTAAGAGTCATCACAATGTAGGGGGCTTGCCTGCAGTAGTTGACTTTAAAGGCCTTATCGAACCACTTCGCAACTTGTTCAAAGACGAAGTACGTGAACTCGGGTCCGAACTTGGCTTGGCCGACTATTTAGTATGGCGTCAACCATTCCCGGGCCCAGGCCTCGCCATTCGTGTAATGGGCGAAATCACCCCTGAAAAACTCGACATCCTTCGTGATGCGGATGCGATTTTCCGTGAAGAAATTGCGAATGCTAAACTCGATCGTTCCATCAATCAGTACTTTGCCGTATTGACCGGTACGCGTACTGTTGGCGTTATGGGTGACTTCCGTACTTACGATTATACCTTGGCACTTCGCGGTGTAACCACCACTGACTTCATGACAGCCGACTGGGCACGTATTCCGTATGATGTGTTGGATAAAATCTCCGTTCGTATTATCAACGAAGTAAAACATATCAACCGTATCGTGTATGATATTACCTCTAAACCACCGGCTACCATTGAGTGGGAATAAGAGAAAAGTATATAATTTAATAAGATGATATCTGAATGATGAATTTGGGTATGTTAAAACCCTCGGCGTGAACCGAGGGTTTTGTATTTTTATAGAACTTAGTCGTGATAGATTGTATTAAATATATTGAATAATGGGGTCTTATATTATATACTAATCATAATACAAGAACGTTTGTTTTTTTGTTCGATTTAAGTAAATGTAAATTTGCTGTACGAGATTTAAAATAGAGACGTTCAAATAACTGTGTTGATATAAATAATTAGATGGTAACTATATATTCTCGTTTATAGTTTTAGTGAAGGGAGTGAATTAATGTCTAAGAATATTATTAATAAAATTATATATTTTGATAAAGAGACTATTCGTAACATATTACAAGAACGCGATAGAGGTGAACTTTTAAGAACTACGGATATATCTTCTAATTTAGAGTTAGAAGGTGCTATAGGAACAGGTGTTTCGGCAGAAATGAAGCTTGATGTTCCATTTCTTTCAAGAATTTCTTTTTTATTTACAGGCAAGATAAAAACATCATATATTATATCGCAAGATAGGACAACTACCATTTCTTCTACAGAAATTTCTGAGTTTGAGCAATTAAAGTCGTTACTTATTAATATTCCAAACGTCCAACTATCAGACATTGAAAATTCTTCTACTTCTTTTCGTGTGGCAGGTGGATACCTAAAACTTGTTAAAGGGGGAGTTGATAAAGTAGATGCAAAAGAGTTTAAAACTGTTATGGATAGCTATGATGGATATGATACATATAAAGTAGATGAGAAAAGGTATGTTCGTTTTAATAATGAGGCATTTGTAAGTAATTATAAAAGAAACGATTTGCTTACAGCTACAATGACACTTTATTGTATTGAGGTGGGTGAATTCAGTAAAAAACGGTTTGATTTCATCACGGAAATGGGAAAAATGGAACGGTTAATTACTTCTGTAGAAAAACCAAAAACTTTGGCAGAGATTTATCCGCCAAACATGCAACTTAGAGGGTCAACTATTGAAGAAGAAGTTGATGAAAATGATTCAGTGACGCTTTATGATGTACTTTATGCTTGTATAACGACAGAGGTATTTAATGGAAAGTAAAAGAAAATATCATATTATTATTGGGTCAAAGACATATTTTGATATGAGTTTACCTGAGTTTAGAGAAGAGGATAAAGTGGATACATTTCTAGACTTGGTAAAACTGTCTGATTTTTCTAGACAAAATCAACGCAAGTTTGAAGAACATGCTAAAACACTTATTATAAAAAATGACAATTATCATGGAATCGTTGAAGCAGCACATGATCGTTTAGGAGCATTAATTGAAGATTTAACGACAGATGATGCTGAAATATATGTTCATAATCCTCCTCGTATATTAATGAAATATTTAGAAAATAAACAAAAACTGTCATTAATTGAACTTGATGCTAAAAGTGAAAAATATGAAATAAAAAGAAATGTAGATATGTTTGTGAATCAAATTGAAGATATATCATTACATATAATTGGTCAGCATCTGGTCATCAAGGGAATCAGTAAAAGTTTATGGTATCTTACAAATATTAAAAGGGATAAACCATATGTTATTATGTTGTATGGTAATAGCAGCCTTGGGAAGACGGAATTGGTACGTGAAATTGCAAAGTCATTCTTTAGTGGAAAATATTTAGAAAAACATTTATCGATGTTTAAGAATAATAACTATTCAGACTATTTCTTTGGTAATATGCCTAATAGACGTAGTTTAGGGTTTGATTTGATGGAACGGGAGTCCAATTTAATCTTTTTTGACGAATTAGATAAATGTCCTGAGTATTTTTACTCAGCGTTTTATACATTATTTGATAATTCAGAGTTTAAGGATACTACCTATGATGTAGATGTATCAGGAGTTGTGATTGTACTAACTTCTAATTATCAGACAAAAGAAGAAATGCAAGAGCGATTAGGCCTGCCTATTTTTTATCGGATTGATAAGTTCCTTCATTTTGATGATTTTAGTTGTGACACAATATACCAAATTGTTCAGTCTGAAATATCAAGAAGGAAAAGTGAATTTGAAGATAAACTTACAGTAGATGAAGTGTATGCAGCTGTTAGCCCTGTTATTTTGACATCAGGAGAGAATGCTCGAACTATAAAATATAAAATTCAACAGGTTATTGAAGAGCTTTTATTTAAGGATATACAACGTAAGTTAGATGGAGCTAAATAAGCTTGTGATACAATAAATGAATACTTTGAATATAAAATCGGTGATTATCTAATAGAAATAAGATACAAAATATATTAATATGTTGAAAGTCTGTTTGAATATATTTAGCCCCTCAGTACTGCTGAGGGCTTTATATTATAAAAGTATAATATAATCTTGTTAATTTACATTTTGCAAACATATATGTGTGTTTTTAGCTATAGTATAGTACAATATATATATAATATTAGAGGGTAGCATCATGACCGATGAGTAATTCAGAATATGTTGCAGATTGAAATGCTATAAATCTGTTTTTATTTTGATAAGAAGAATAAATTATTTTTTGATGCTCGTAACTTACAGATGATTTGATTATCTTTTTATAAATTTTTACTTAAATATTAAAGACAAAGGAAAATGCACTAAAATGACAAGACATAATATTAATATATTAAAAAATACTAAATTCTTGAATAATGTAATTCAAGGCGAGACATTAGAGGAAATGGCAAAAATACCAGATAATTCAATCGATATGGTTCTAGTTGATTTGCCATATGGAAATACTCAAAATAAATGGGATAGTTTAATTCCTCTTGAAAAATTGTGGGTGGAATACAATAGAATAGTAAAAATAAATGGTGCGATGTTATTTACAGCTTCTGGTTTATTTACCGCTAGTTTAATGTTATCTAATCCTAAAAACTATAAGTATAAATATGTGTGGGAAAAATCAAAGCCTACTAATTTTTTAAATGCCAAAAAACAACCTCTAAGAAAACATGAGGATATTTTAGTGTTTTATAGAAAACAACCATATTACTGTCCCCAAATGACTGTGGGAGAGCCTTATACAAAAGGAGTGAGAAAAAATCAATTAACAGGGTCATATGGTGATTTTAGCCCAACCTTAGTTGAAAGCAAAGGCGAACGTTATCCGGTAGATGTTTTATATTTTAAAACAGCAGAATCTGAGGGAAAAGTATTTCATCCTACTCAAAAGCCTGTAGAATTAGCGCGTTATTTAATTAGAACATTTTCTAAAGTTGGGGATGTTATTTTAGATAATACTTGTGGGGCAGGTTCATTTTTAGTTGGAGCCATATTAGAAGGTAGAAACTTTATAGGCATTGAAAAAAATACAGATGTTGCGCTTTTTAAAAATAAGCCTGTAGATTATATAGAGGTATCTAAAACAAGAATTTTTGATGCAGCGAATTCTCTGAAGAAGACTGATGCTGACTTATTTGCAAAGTTAGAGAATGTAAATTTATTAAAGGGGATATAACAGTGGATACTAGAACAATTTTGCGCTCTAATGAGCGAAGTGAGGGCGGAGAGTTAATAAGTGAAGCCAATTTAATTTTTAATAAAAACAATTAGGGAATGAAAAAGGCGGTAGGTGAATTATCACTAAAAACAAAGGATGCATCAGATACTAGAAATTTAACACTGTTTCCGGATGTTATTATATTTGCTGATAATCAAAAATTAAAACCTTTAATGGGGTGGGAATTAAAGATGCCGGATGTTTCTATAGATGACTGTGAGTTTATCTCTAATGCGCGGGATAAGGCTAATCGATTAGGTACATCAGTTTTTGTTTTATGGAACTTTCAATATGTTAGCATCTATATTAAAAATGAGGATGGAAATTGGAATAATAGTCCTACGGTAGTGTTTGATGAGTATAAGGAAATATTAAATTCGCGATCTGCAGTTCAAGCTAATCAACAGTTTTGGAAAAAACAGTTATATGACGTTTTGAGTTATTTAAATCAGGCATTCCTAGAAGAAAAATTCCAAGTGGTGCCAATAGAGTTTAATATTTCAAATTATGTAGAGACAATAACCGAGAAATTAACGCCGATTACTACTGATTTTATCATTAATAATGGTGGAAATAGGCTAAAAGAGTACATAAAATATTGGGTGAAGACAGAAAAAGCAGAATTAGAAAGTATTAATAAAATAAATACGCCTGAAAAATTTGCAGAATCATATGCCAAAAATATAATCATTAAGTGGATAAATAGATTTATTTTCGCCCATTTGTTAAGAGAAGAAAATAATGATATTAATGATTTGCTTGTCAGATTTTCAAATGATGCAAACATTAATTTATTGGCAGAGTCTTTAAATTTAATAGTTAAGACAACAGATTTTTATACGATTTTTCATGTAGGTGAATTTGAAATGATTTTACCTCAAGAAGTTGTTGAAAATTTTAATGAATTTAACTTGTATTTGGCTAATTGTGATTTTGCTGAAGTGGGTTCTAGCTTTACCTCTGAAATTTTAGAGAATATGGTTGATGTAGCTAAAAGAGAACTAATGGGGTTGTATACGACTCCACAGGGATTAGCAAAATATTTAGTATCGATTACTTTGGATAACTATGAGGGAGATTTTGCTGATTTAACTGTAGGTTCTGGTACGATTGCAAAGTTTTTAATGAATAAAATATCTGAAAATAGAACTGTAGAATATGCTCATGAGCATATATGGGTAGCGGATAAATATAGTTATCCTCTGCAAATCGCAAATTTAGCTATAACATCAAGAGAGAGCACTCATTTGAAGAATATAGTGTTTCAAAGTGATGCATTTGATATTTTTTCTGGTAATGAGATTTATATAGTCAATCCATCTACAGGTGAAAATGAAAAACTTACAATTCCCAAATTTAATTGTATTATTTCTAATTTGCCCTTTATTAGTAGTAATAATAGGATTAATGGTAATGAAAATATTTCAAAACTGCTTGAAAGGTATGATATCGATAATCGTTCAGATTTATATCAATTATTAATTTTAAAATATAAGGATTTGTTAATGGAATGTAAGGGGGCGAGAATTGGAGTTATCACATCTAATTCATGGTTTAAAACGCAAAAGAACTATAGGTCATTTTATAAATTGTTAAGCAAGATTTTTGATGTTGAATTTATAATTACTTCGAATGTAGGAAAGTGGTTTAGCAATGCTGATATTGTTACATCTATATTAGTTTTAAAAAATAAAGATTCTGAAAATGAGAATAGAGTAAAATTTATAGGTTTGAATAAAAATCCTAGTAAGTGTAGTGATGATGAAATTGATAGTTTGATTTGTAAAACTATTTATGGCGAGTCATCAACAGAATTAAGTGTACAGGAATATAGTCATGCTGAAATAATAGATTATATAGATTTAGGACTCTCCATAGAAGCCTTATTTGATAATAATCAATGGATTCAATTAGTGCTTAGTAAATTAATATGTATGAATAAAATTTTTGATAGTAGCCGTGGGGTAAGAACTGGAGCAGATAAAATTTTTATTATGGATTCTATGAAAGTTGACTCAGAATATAGTTATCCTATCTTGAAAAATCTTAATCATATAGATAGCTATATGATTAATAACGTTAAGGATTATTATTTTTATACTAAAGCATCTATTTCAGCTATGAAGAGTCAAGTTCATGAGAAGACAATAGAATATATATATTCTATTGAGAATAGTGAATGGGCGCGAAGCCGTAAACTTAAGAGAGGATTAGATTGGTATAAAGCTGATCAAGCTCCACAGTATGCTGATTTTGCTACTTCGATTAATCCAGAACAAAGATTCTTTTGGGTGCAATTTGAAAACCCGACTGCTGTAAATCAAAGATCTATTGCTTTCAGGTTAAAAGGTAAATATGTGATTGATAGAGACCTGATTCATGCTCTTTTAAATTCATTTGTTTCATTGTTTTTATTGATGAGTTCAGGATTTGGTCGTGGTCTAGGCGTAACTGATTTGACTAAAGATGGTATAGGGCAATCTTATTTTTTAAATCCAGATATATTGGAAGATTCATCAAAAAATAAAATATTGGAAAAGTGGAGCGTTGTTAGAGATAAACGAATTACAGATATTTTTCAGCAACTAAATGATACTGATTGGATAGAATTAAATTATATTATACTTGAAGCCTATGGTTTACCAAAAGAAGTTTATGAATCGGTAAAATTTAGCATTGAAAGCTTATTAAATAGAAGATTAAGTGTAAAACAAGAAAGTTAAGAAATAAAGAATATAGTTCGTCTAGGAATTGCTTTATGTATGGTTTTGTGACAAGAAGATGCGAAATAGATACATGAAGGGAGTGTATATAGTGCCTCACGATAATAACCCTCAACCGCTAAACCTAATACGTGTCAGTAAGCTTATAAGCCTGGTTCTACGGCACAAACCGGAAGAAATCGGCCTTGAACTCGATGAACACGGTTGGGCGGATGTAGAAGAGTTACTCACTAAGATTCAGCCACGTTATGCCATCAATATGGATATTCTTGAAGAGATTGTGCGAACGAATAATAAGCAACGTTTTGCTTTTGATGAAACGCATACGAGAATTCGTGCCAACCAAGGCCATACGATTGATGTAGATGTTGAGTTACAGGAGGCAATTCCTCCGGAAATTTTATATCATGGAACTGGTGAAAAATCGGTAGCTGCCATTGATGAAAAAGGTTTGCTGCCGATGAATCGTCTGCATGTGCATTTATCAGGGGATGAAGAGACGGCTTTGCGAGTAGGTAAAAGGCATGGTAAGCCGGTTATTTACAAGGTAAAAAGCGGCGAGATGAGTCGTGACGGTTATATTTTTTACCTGTCAGTTAATAATGTGTGGCTTACTAAAGAAGTGCCGGTTAAGTACTTGAAACGATAAAAGTTGCGTACATACTAATATTAGAGTTTTTAATTTTGTATTGCCATCAGTCAAGAGGTAAGGAGTCTTCTATGTACTTTGATAAATTAAACTCGGAAGAACAAATATCATATCTTATAAAGCCGATTTTATCCGTCCTTCAAAAAGCCGGTGGTCAATTAGAGCGTTCCGAGATACGAGATAGAATCAGTGAAGATGATGAAAATATTGCAAAGTTTGAACAAACTTTGTACACATCGGCACAAACAGGAAAACCGTATAAGCGGTTTGACTTTAAGTTTAATTTTGCTTTGAAAGAGTTGAAATTAGTAGGTTTTATTTCTTATGAACAATATAAATCGTCTATTAAATTGACTTCAAAGGGAGCACAGTTAAATATCGGAACGCTTGATGTTGAAAAAGATGTTAGATCAGTAGCTCATGAGTATTGGGAGCAGAGGAATGCGGAAAATAGGAAAAAGAAACAAAAAGGTAATTTAGTAGCTTTGGCAACCGGCTCAGATGTGGGGGAATCTATCCCTGATGTGGAATCCGAGACTGAAGTTCTAGACGATTTTAAAGCCCGATTGCAAGACGCTATAGCGAAAATGTCACCTGCTAAATTTGAGCAATTTTCACGGGCATTGCTTACAAAGATGGGTGTTGAATTTACCGAAAAAGGAATTCAGGTATCAAATGACGGCGGTATTGATGGTTATGGCTATCATATGGATGACAATGATTTCCGTACGACCCGTGTTGTCATTCAGTGTAAACGTTTTAATTCAAATGCAGTTAGAGAGCCGGATATTAATCAATTTTTAGGAGCTATGAGCAAATTCCAAGCCGATTATGGTGTTTTTATAACTAATAGTCGTTTTACAAAATCGGCTAAGGAAGCTGCTCGTTAAGGAATGCCGATTACGTTAATTGATGGAAATGATTTGATTCGATTGATTATTAAGTTCGAACTATTTATAACACCTGTTACTACTTATGTTTTAGACGACTTTTATTTAGAAGATTCCAATGCATAGGGAGTTTTTATGGCTAAACGAATTTTAGTTAGTGCCTGTCTACTTGGTGAAAACTGCAAATATAACGGTGGCAATAACTTCAATCAAGCTCTGGCCGATTATATTGCCAAGCAAAAGAAACTTGATACTGAGTTTGAAGTTATCCCGGTATGTCCCGAAGTACTGGGTGGTCTTTCGACACCTCGTATTCCGGCTGAGCTTATAAACGGTGTAGTAACGAATAAGAACGGTGAATCGGTAGATAAGGAATTTCGGCTAGGTGCTGAACGAGCTCTTGATATAGCTAGAAAAAATCAAGTAAGCTTTGCCATTTTACAATCCCGTAGTCCGTCTTGCGGCTCTAAAGAGATTTACGATGGAACGTTTACAAAAACACTAGTTCCGGGAGAAGGTATTTTTGCTAAACGCTTGCGTGAAGCGGGCATTGAAGTTATTGATATAGAGGATTTGAAATAAATTACGGTAATAGTTGTGTAGTAATTTAAAGCATCTTACAGCACTTCACAACAGTATTTACAGTGCTTGGTAAGACTTTTGAGGAGGTTTAATCTATCTATGGATATCGTTAAAGAGCTATTGGCATTACAAGATTTGGAATATAAAGCCCATTCAAGCAAAATAAATCCTACAGTACCGCAGGAGACGATTATCGGGGTTCGGATTCCTAAATTGCGTCGGTTGGCCAAGACACTTTTGAAAGCGGCCAAGCAAGCAGATAAATCAGAGATAACACAGGTTAACGCTTTTTTCTCAGAGCTACCTCACAAATATTTTGAAGAGAATTTACTGCACGCCATTTTAATCTCTGAAATGCAGGATTTTAATGAATTGGTTGAAGAATTGGAGCGATTTTTGCCGTATGTAGAAGATTGGGCTACTTGCGACACTATATCGCCTAAAATATTTGCAGAACGTAGACCTGAAGCGGAGTTATTAGCGTATAAATGGATTAAGGATTCACATCCGTATACGATTCGCTTTGGAATTTGCGTTTTCATGTCCTATTTCTTGGGTGATTGGTTTAAAGTTAAGCAGGCCGATACAATTGTGGCAATCCGCAGTGACGAGTATTACGTAAATATGATGATTGCCTGGTATTTTGCCACAGCCTTGGCGTTTAACTACGAAGATGTTTTGCCATACTTAAAAGATCAGCGTTTAGCTGTTTGGACGCATAATAAGACGATACAAAAAGCGGTGGAAAGTTTCCGTATTAAGCCGGAACAAAAAGAGTATTTAAAAACGTTACGCATTCCGGTTAGGAGAAAAGCCGTAAGCAAGTAAACTAGCAATAATTTTAAAAAGCAAAAAGCCCTCGAGTCGTATCTCAAGAGATACAACTCGAGGGTTAATTGTACGCCGAATAGGCATGACAAAACCCCCAGTTAAACTGGGGGTCGGTAAAA